>Ga0209347_1002145_pt1 | contig 27334 bp, 23 predicted proteins | sample AutmiccommuBRH23_FD_187382 | JGI IMG/M metagenome (GOLD analysis project Ga0209347, IMG submission 187382) | Deep subsurface microbial communities from Mt. Terri, Switzerland - Autotrophic microbial communities BRH/23 (SPAdes) (version 2) | ecosystem: Environmental > Aquatic > Deep subsurface >...
TGTTATTATTATATTTCCCTAATTCAATTGCAGTTTTTGCTTCTTGATAGCTTCGGTATAAATGAGTTGGCGAATCATAAAATTTACCTATACCCATTAATACATTAAGTTCCTTAATTTCTGATAAGATTTTCTTTTGTATTGTTGCTGCGATTGATTTTATATATTTCTTTTTGTTTTGATTCTCATCATTATCAGGAATTAATATAATAATTTGTCCATTAACTTCTATACATATATAGTTTTGCAGAATAGCACTCATAGTAATATTTATAATATGAAGAACGCTTCCAAAACTTAATGATCCAAGATTATTATCAGTTTTTAATTCTATTATAATAAGCTGGTAAGGGATAGCAAGATTCCAACCCCATATTGCGCCTTGTTTAATAATCGTATTATGAGAATCAAAGTTATTATTTAACAGATCATAAATAAAATTATCTTTATATTTTTTTTCAGTTTTTATAATTAAATCCGTTTTAATTAACTCTGTAATAATTGGTGATACAGCCCTTTTCAATAAAATCAAATTAAACTCAGTTAGTTTTATATTATTTTCATCAACTAATAAATAACCATACTTTGTTCTGCCAGACTTAAGTTTAAGAATGTAGAAGCTATTATTATATTTATTATCCTTAGGTATAGGCTCAAGTTTCTCTACACCTTTTAGGTTTTGATAATTCAGATTTTTATTTTCATTAATCTTTCTATAATAGGATTGTTTGATAAATTCTACTTTATCTTGATTTAATATTTTGCTTTGATTATTTTTTATATTAATTATCTTAAAAAAGGGATCAACAAGAATTATAGGAGTAGTTAGAAATGTCTCTAAGTAGCTTATTAAATATTCAAGTCCAAATTCATTTAGTATTCTTATCAAATAATCATTTGCCGATTGCAAATAATCTAAAAAAACTTCGGCATCTTTTAAATGCTGGATTAATACAGCTGTTTTGTTAACAGTTAAGATTTCTTTAACCTCAGGTAGATAAATAATTGGAATCTGAAGAGTATTGGTGTAATCAATTATTCTTTTTGGTAAATAGGGTTCAGACGAACCAATAATGAAAACAGCAGAAACTTTTTTATTTAAAATTTCAATTATTATCTCATCGGTTATTTTAAAATCTTGCTTATAATTATCAATAATAAGTAATTGATCATGCATTGCATCAGCTGCAATTGTGGAAGTGATTTTTTTAAAAAGTTTACTTTTACCTGACCATCCTCCTAATATTTTAGAATTGGTAAGGGGATCTATTGACAATAATTCTTCGATGGAAACACCTTTAATAAACATAGCTATCTCTCCTAGAGTTTAATCTTTTATCCAGAAACACTTGGTATCTGTAGGTAAAATGAACCTTACAGAAGGATTTGTAAAACGAGCCATTTTTATACCTGGAATAGCTTTTGAAAAATTATTATCTGAATCAGAAAGATTGATAACCTGTAAAGCCTTCGATATACATGAAGAAATACAAGTTGGCTCTAAACCTTGATCTAATCTATCGATGCATAAATTACACTTATCTATTTTTCCGGTTTTTTGGTTATATACAGGCGCACCAAAAGGACAAGCTCCTACACAGCTTTTACAACCATCGCATTTTTGAGGATTATGCAAAACTATGCCGTCACGACGTTTTTGGAAACATCGATTTGGACAGACGCTGATACAGGCAGGATTTGCACAGTGATTACAAGACATTGAAAGATAGCTAAAAACACTTTCTTGGTGATTAGCTAACGGGATTATTTTACGGCGCCTAGTGTCAAAAAGATGATGTTCACTCTGGCAGGCCATTTCACATCCTCTACAGCCAATACATTTACTTAAATCTATCACAAAACCAAATTGTTTAGGAATAATTTTCACCCCACAGACAAAAAATATTTTAACAAGAGAAGTAGGTACTCTGGACTTAATCCATTGTAATTTTAAAGTAGTTTGTTATACTCGTGGTATAAACAATTCTAAACATAGTTTAATATCATTTCAACTATTTTAAAAGTTGTGCATTTGTTTTCAACAAAAAAGGTGGTGAGATAATTGCATTTTGAACAAAGTGGCTATAAAGTTACAAGACATGTATGCCCAAGAAATTGCTATGGAGCTTGTGGAATGTTAGCTTATACTCACCTTGGTGTACTAAAAAAGGTAACTGGTGACCCAAGTCATGGTTATACAAATGGGAAAATTTGTGCAAAGGGATACAGTTATGTGAAAAATGTTTATCACCCAGACCGCTTAAAGTATCCTATGATCCAAGAAGAAAGAAACTCAGGTAATTGGAAAAGAATATCTTGGGATGAAGCTTTAGATATTATTGTTAACAAAATAATTGAATTAAATAAACGATATAATTCTAATCTGTCGTTAGCTCTTAACAAATATTCCGGAAATTTTGGTATTATGCATTACGCAGTAGAAGGGTTGTTTAATAGCTTAGGAGCTACTACTCAAGCAATTGGTTCCCCATGTTGGTCTACTGGATTAGATGCAAATTACTATGATTTTGGTTCCCATCAAACGTCTGATCCAAGCGAGTTAAAAAGGGCTAAGCTAATAGTTTTGTGGGGAGTTAATCCGGCTTGGACTGCAGTACATTCTATGCCATTTATTTATGAAGCAAAGGAAAACGGGGCAAAGGTTGTAGTTATTGATCCAGTTTATACTAGTACAGCTAAAAAAGCAGATTTGTATATTCAAGTTCGTCCCAGCAGTGATGGGGCTTTAGCCATTGCTATTGCAAAGATTATATTAAATAAAAACTTACAGGATAATGATTTTATTAAAAATTATACCTATGGCTTCGAACATTTTAAAGAATATTTGAAAGAGTTTGATTTAGAAGTAGCAGTTGAATTGTCAGGGCAATCTCTTGAGGTTATCGAAAATTTAGCTAATATGTTTGGAACAACTAAACCTATATTTATCTGGACTGGCTTTGGATTACAAAGGCATGTTAATGGTGGACAAAATTTAAGAGCTATCAACGCTTTAGGGGCTATTACAGGAAATATTGGAGTGATGGGTGGAGGTGTACACTTTGCACAACAAACTACTTGGAACTTTAATTTTAATATATTAAATAAAAATCAAACCTTTAATGAAAAAGTACAGATTCGCAAAGTGAATATTAATAATTTTTCAAAAGAATTAAAGGATTTGACTGATCCTCCTGTCAAATTTTTATGGGTTTCATGTCGAAATTTACTTACACAAGACACTAGGAAAGATATAATGTTAGATGTTCTAAAAAATATTGAGCTAATTGTTAACGTAGACCATTTTTTAACAAAGACTGCTGAATATTCTGATATAGTCCTACCAGCGACAACACATTTTGAAGAAATGGATGTAGTTCCAGGGTATTGGCATCATTGGATAGGAATTAATCAGCAAGCTATTGAGCCTTATTATGAAAGTAAAAGCGATTTAATGATAGCTCAACTTATATCTAAAAAATTGAATAAGTTAATTCCTGGATTTTGCGATTTTCCTGAGTTAGGAAAAGCAGCTGATTTTATAGAAAAAGAGTTTAATAAAGAAATGTATGATCTATTGGAAATAAACCATTGGTCAGAATTAATTGAGGGTCCAAAAAGAGCTAATATTCCTTTTACTGCTTGGCAAGATAAAATATTTCATACACCATCCAAAAAATATGAGTTTTATGCTGATTTAGCTAAAAACAAATATTTACCTCCAATACCTAGTTATAGTTCAGGGGTAGGTCCGAGTAAAAAGTATCCTTACTGGTTATTAACCCCTCATGCACAACAGAGATTAAATTCTCAATTTCAAAAAATAGAATGGGCGTTAAATGATAGTCCTGAACCAACAATCTATATAAATCCAAAATTAGCAGAAGAAAAAGGTTTGAAATCAGGGGACATGGTAGTTATATTTAATGAATTTGGCCAACTAACTATAAAAGTTAAACATTCAAATGACATTGCAGCAAATACTATTCTTTATTATCAGAATAGCAATTCTAATAATGAATTAACGATAAATAACTTAATTCCAGGATTTTTAACTGATATGGGACAAGTTTCTACTGGATCAGAAGGAGTTGCATTTTATGATGCCTTTGTTGATATTGAAAAATATAATTTTAATCACAAATTAAGTATTTTTTAAACTTTGGATCCAGAACTGACGCGCAAATCTTAAGGTGAATAACTGAGGTGGGATTTTACGCAATAACCTTTGGCTAATTCTTCTTGTGTCATGCCTCTCAATAGCCGGTAATATTTTATTATTTCACCGATATTCATAAATCACCCTCCAAAATTATGTCCCCAATGCTTAAAAAAACAGTTGAACTTTTGTTGTAGAATATCTATTATTAGGAAGTGTGAATTTTTAAAAGCGAGGAACTAAACCAGACAGCTAACCGTCCCCTTGCCAGAACCGCAGGAAACCAAACCAGACAGCCAACCTGTCCCCTTGACTGCACATGCTTGAATAGATCAAACCGGACAATGAACCTGTCCCCTTGCCCGATAAGCGAACAGGTCTTTGACTAGGAAGGAATAAATAGATTGAAGCTAAGTGATAAACGTTTCATCATATTAATAGTCTCTATAAGTGTTTCAGGATTTAGTCAGGGCTTGCTGCTGCCTCTTTTAGCTGTTTTATTAGAAAAACAGGGGATTAGTGCGACCTCTAATGGCTTAAGCGCTACTGCTTTATATGTGGGAATGCTTGTCGCTTCGCCTTTTATGGAAGCTCCAACTAGGAGATACGGTTATAAGACGATGATTATCTTTGGGATGAGCTTAGTAATTGGCTCGGTATTGTTATTCCCGGTCTTTGTTAATTTTTATTTTTGGATTGTTCTGAGGTTTGTAGTAGGTATCGGTGATACTGTAATTCATTTTGCGACACAGGTTTGGATTACTTCGACAATTGAACCTAGCCTGCGGGGAAGAAGCATATCTCTTTATGGGCTCTCCTATGGGGTTGGTTTTGGGGTTGGGCCATTAGGACTATTGCTTTTACCTTTTGGACTCTTTGTACCATTTATTGTTGCTACTCTTCTGTTCCTGCTAGTTTTGTTCTTAATATTAAGACTTACGAATGAAAGACCTGTAAGCAGCGAAGCAAGTTCTGCGAATAAGCGCTATTTAAGAGTATTTACCTTGGTCGGCTTTGCTTTAATGCCAATGTTGATATATGGCTTTTTGGAGTCTACATTAAATAACAGTTTCCCGATCTATGGCTTGAGAACCGGTATAACTGAAGGGCAGGTCTCTATGCTACTTTTTGCTTTTGTGTCGGGTAGTCTAATATTACAGTTTCCTTTAGGTTATATTAGTGATTTGATTGGTAGAAAAAAGGTTTTGACAATTGTGACTATTTGTGGAGGCTTATTATTTTTTGCTGTGCCCTTCGCAGAAACAGTTTTTCAGTTATCTGTAATATTTATTATTACCGGTGCGATGTTGGGTTCGATTTTTTCCCTTGGGTTAGCTTATGTTGCCGATCTACTTCCGAAAGGCTTATTGCCAACAGCTAATATTATTGGGGGAATCCTCTTTGGAGTCGGTAGCATAATTGGTCCGTACTTCGGGGGAATCATAATTGCTTGGATAAATCCCGAGAGTTTGTTTATTTATTTAGCTTTGGTTGTACTCTCTTTTCCGCTTTTATTAAGCATCGAATCGCTTTTCAGAGACAAGAAAAGTTTGCTTCCAGATTCCTAGTCTCATTAACTGATGAGGTGAAATTTGTAAAGCGAGACTTATTCAGGTGGAGTTTTAACTCCGTCTGAATTTAGTGAGACTCCTACACGAGGATTGAAACAACTCCCTTTTACGGTGTTGAGGAGGGAGTCTTGTTGAAACCGAAGATCAACTTTTTTCAAAAATGAAGGCTGCTAAAAAAATCAGCAGCCTTCATTTTTTAAGTAAAACGGCAATAATAGGGCATGCTCTAGTTATGAGCAAGTATTGCGGCATTTACAACTCCTGCGCCTTGAGCGAAATGAGAAATATTTCGTAGTTTTAATGCGGAACTGTTCATAAAATAGTAAAGATCACGTGGAGGCATATTAGGGTATTTGCTTAGCATTAAGGCAGCAACACCTGTTACGTGGGAAACAGCCATTGAAGTACCACTTAATTCTCTAAAGGAATTATTTAACCAAGTGGAAACGATTTTTTCGCCAGGAGCTGCTATGTTGACTCCGGGACCAATAGTGCTAAAATCGGATATTTCGTTATCCTTGTTAATTGAGCTTACGGCGATGGTTTCATTAAACTGTGCGGGGTATTCTAATCTGCCTCTAGTTCCTTTGTTACCGGATGCTGCAACCATAATTAGACCTGCTTGATGGGCGCGGATGATTGCTTCTCTAAAAGCAGGACTAGGCTCATTAAAGCCAAAGCTCATATTTACAACATGCATTTTATTATCAATACACCAATCAATCGCTTTTATAATATCGGAGAGCTTGGCATTACCATCTTTATTAAAAGCTTTAACAGCAAAAAGATCGACCTTTGGAGCGACACCTACCACGCCAAGTTCGTTATTTACTGCTCCGATTGTACCAGCTACATGGGTACCATGCCCATTATGATCATAGGGAGGTAAAAAGGGTTTTAAGATATTAGCCCCACCCTTGACGTTTTGTTCTAAGTCCGGATGATCAAAGGCAATACCAGTATCTATTACAGCGACACGAACTCCCTTTCCTTGCGAGAATCGCCAAGCTTTATCCGCCCCTATTCTTTTTATTCCCCAGGGAATCACTTGGGATTTTGGAGATATTTTGCCCATAAAGGGGACATATATCGTTATTTCAAGATCTGGCTCAATAGAAAATATGTCCGGATGTTTTATGAAGTTGCCGATATGGGAATTTTTCGGGAATAAACCAATTAAAGCATTCAGCTTTCGCAGATATTTGAGATCCTTAGATTGACAGAATCGCAAATCTCTAATACAGCTATCAGGAGTGGCGTTTGGTTTCATTAGTAAGATTTGCCTAACATAATCTTCGTTCGATCCCCTGTGCCGAAAATATTTACGGGGATCAATAGGCGGAAGCCAACGATGAGGAGCCATTTTAGCAACTCCTTTCTATTACTTTCTTTTTTTTCTAGCCGTAAAATCGATCGCCTGACTTAATTTTCTCATTTGTTGGTCTGTAACAAGATTTTCTTTTTTTAGGAAATCAAAGGCTGCTCCGGGACTTCCGGTGGTTTGAATTTCTTTTGCCAAATTTTTTAATTGGTCTTTACTTGCCGGAGCGTTTGTTACCTGCTGGATATATTCCAAAACCCCCTCCGTACCGCGTGTTTCCTTAACTTTTTTGGCACTATCTAAAAAATTTGATAATTGTTCTTCAGTCATAACTTCTTGCCCCATAACAGCATTTATTAAATCTGCAAAATCCTTTTTTGTTGGTTTTCTGTTAGTCACTAACATTCCTCCTCCTAACTATATTTCTGCTTCGTCGAAACACTACTTCGTTGGAATATGACCGTTGTGCTCGAAGGGTGCGACCATATTCTGAGCACTACGCCGATTATTCTTCTATGATCGAAGATGACCGTTGTGCTCGAAGGGTGCGACCATATTCTGAGCACTACGCCGATTATTCTTCTATGATCGAAGATGACCGTTGTGCTCGAAGGGTGCGACCATATTCTGAGCACTACGCCGATTATTCTTCTATGATCGAAGATGACCGTTGTGCTCGAAGGGTGCTCCTTTACAATATAACTTACTAGCAAAATGAATAATTGGTGATAGGGAGCCGCCCATAAGTAAGAAAAAAGAAGAAAATAGGCGGCTAAGAAAAAAAATATAAATGGGCGAAACGTCGATAGCTCTAGGTCATAGCATATATAGAAGAATGTAGTTTTTTGGGATGTAAGAGGAGGGACTTCGAGGTGAGCTCAAAACCCGGTGCAAAGACAAGAAAAACTAGCAGAAAACCACCACAGCGACGAACACCACGGACCTTAACCGTGGAAGCCCACGAACCCAAAAGTGGGTTGCCGGCAATAATAACCGAAGCATTTAATAACAAGAATATTGATGTTGTTGGGAAGATTGATGATATGCGGGCAATGACTAAAGAATTATCTATTATGGCTAGACAGCTTGAACAGTGGGTAGGGATAGCATATACAATTGGTATGGCCTTTAAGGATAATGGAATTTTAAAGGAACTGATGAAGGCAGTTTCCAGTGTCGGAACTGGGGAAGGATCGAATACTAGAAGCAGAGAGGTAGAAAGACCACAGCAAAAAGAAAGAAAAGCAGGTCCGCCACCCTTTCCGCTACCTTTCTTTCGACAGCAGGAACAGGAACGTGAGCAGGAGCGTGAGAATTACGAAGAAAACAGCTATCAAGAAGACCGAAGCAATGACAAAGGTCCGTCAAAAAGTATAAATTTCATGGAAATTTTATCTAACCCAGCTTTCCAAGAAATTGTATCAAAAATATTTTTAAGTAAAAAATAATTTAACAAAAAGAGAGTCGATATATGATTTATATCGACTCTCTTTTTTGAGTGTTAATTGATGAGCCTCTAGGCTGTATTTCGGAGATAGAATATCTCCAGAAGCTGGGTATTTCCTTGTTATAGAATTATTTTCGCATAAATTCCTCAGGAAATATAAACCAAAAAATCACAATTAGTACTAGGATAAATAGAAGAAGGTGTCTTGGACTAGACCACATCTATACACAGCTCCTTCCTATCGAATTAGGGTTCTTTAGCTGTCTTAATCCTAATCTATGCATATGGAGGTTCTGTGTATTAGGACATTTACCCATTTTAAAAAAAATAGGCATTTAATTGTTTTTTTGATATGATGTAATGTAAGACTTAAACAGATGGAGTCTTGTCGAAACCGAAGATAAATAATCTTATGCTAATAAGTAAAGGAGATTTTGGGACCAATGAGCATATTTGTTTTTGCGTTGGTTGGCTATTTCATTGGATCAATACCAACTGCTTTAATTGTTTCAAAGAGAAGAAAAATCGATATCCGGAAGCACGGAAGCGGAAATATTGGTGGAACGAATACCTTTAGAGTATTAGGGAAAAAAGCCGGTTTTTTTGTTTCTATTACGGATATTATTAAAGGAGCAGTTCCAGTTTTGCTTGCCGGTTACTTTGCCGGAGAAGTTGAGGCGGCAGTTGCTGGTGCCTTTGCCAGTATCGGTCACTCATACTCTGTTTATGTGGGATTTAAAGGTGGAAAAAGCGTTGCTACAAGTGCAGGTGCGATGCTTGTCTTAAGCCCGCTAGCTGTTTTGATTGGTCTAACTGTTTTTGCGATTGTGCTATTAGTAAAAAAATATGTTTCACTTGCCTCAATGCTTGCAGCGGTGACGGTCGTACTGTACATTTTAATCTTCGAAGACCTGCTGACGGTAAAACTAGCAACTCTCTTCTTTGCCAGCTTTATTATTCTGCGTCACCACTCCAATATTAAAAGGCTAGCAAAAGGGGTCGAAAATAAAGCCTTTCAAAAGAAAAAGTGAACTCGTTAGGCTAGAGCTGAACTTCGGGGAATCAGATGGAGTCTTGTTGAAACCGAAGATAATACAGATATAAAGAGGAAGTCACCCGCAGGGTGACTTTTTACTATTGGTAGGCTAGAGTCGATGACTCCCTTTAAAAAGCAAAAAGAACCGTCCCCTCCGCTTCCTCTCTGATTCAGAAGATAAAACTTTCACTCTACCAGCTTCTAAATTGCGGACTAGCCCCATATACATGCAATAAGTAAAAAAATGCATGTAGGCGGGGGGATCCAAGTGGTTTATTATAAGTGGTTTAAGGCGGCGGCTTCAATCCTTCTTTTAGCTGGACTACTAACATCTGCATTTGTTGTAAAGGCGGAAGAAGCAGAGGAGATTTATAGTCGCTTAGCCCTTGGGGAGAGAATCTTTAAGGAGCGAGAGTTTGTTCCGGAAAAAGTGAAAACAGTCTATTTAACCTTTGATGATGGTCCAAGTAAATTAACTAACAAAGTTTTAGATATTCTATTAGAGAAGGATATTCAAGCAACCTTCTTCGTGATCGGTCAGACAGCCGAGCAAAATGAGGACATTCTAAAGAGAATTATCGATGATGGGCATTCGATCGGCAACCATACTTACTCCCATAATTATAAGTACCTCTACAAAAGCTTCTCGAATTATTGGGAGGAGATTCAAAAAACAGAGCAGATAATTCTTGATGCCACGGGAATCAGAACCTCCTTAGTTCGCACACCCGGCGGAACCTACAAGAATTGGGATAGCTTTTATTTTTATTATATGGATCAGGCTGATTACCTGATCTACGATTGGAATGTTGATAGCGGTGACGCCACACAGACCGGTAAATCAACAGCGGATATTTTTAAAACAATAAAAAGCTCCAAGCTAAGCGATAAATTGATTGTCTTAATGCATGACAGTTCCGGACATCAGAATACAGTAGAAGCTTTGCCGAAAATAATCGGCTACTATGCGGCGTTAGGCTACCAATTTGCCCGCTTGACAAGCGAAGTTATGCCGATAATTCAACCTCCAACCCCCACGCGTTGGATTAGGGAAGATGAATATGCTCTAAGAAGTAATTTTCAAAGAGATCTACCAGAATCAATTGTGCAGGGGAGCAATGATAGTGAAATAACTTTTGTATCTCAAAAACAAGATCCGCCGATTGAAAGTCTTGTAAATAATATAAATGAAAAAAAAGTAGATATTTGGGAGACTCAACCCTTTCATCGAAAAATCGCCGAGGCCTATTACGACTATAATAGCAGAGAATGGTGGATATCATTAAATCACCTGCAAAGGTTGCTGAGTATTAATATTTCTTCGAATAGTTCAAATCAAGTATTATGGTTGAGTGATGAGCATACTACGGCTTTTTTACTGTATGATCAACCGTTTTACTTATTTAACCAGGGAAGGCTAAAAAAATACAGTAGCTTAACAAGGAAGGGTCAAGAGTGGTTTGTTCCATTAAAACCGTTAGCAGAACAGTTTAAATTGAATCTGCATTGGAATCAAGGTCTAAATTATTTAATAGCGGCTAAGGATTTCTATTTAGATTAACTAAATATAGCTAGGATTTTTGTGGCAATTTTGTATATAATGAAACGGAGAAGAGATATTTTATCAAAGGGGGCAGGATTTATGGACGAGCGTATGCAAATGTTTAAAGAATTGACTGAGGCGCATGGAGCTGCTGGATTTGAGAAGCCTGTAAGGGAAATTATGCGGAAGTATATCGGCAAATATACCCGAGAGATTGTCCAAGATAATCTGGGAGGGATATTTGGAGTTCGCAAGGGTAATCCTTTCGGACCAGTTGTAATGGTTGCCGGGCACATGGACGAAGTAGGATTTATGGTTACGCAAATAACCGATAAGGGTTTTATTAAATTTCAACCTTTGGGCGGATGGTGGAGTCAAGTATTGCTTGCTCAAAGAGTTAGTATTTTAACAGCTGAGGGGGAAATAGAAGGCGTGATTGGTTCGTTGCCACCGCATATTCTCTCAGATGAGGTGAGAAATAAGCCGGTAGACATCAAAAAAATGTTTATCGATATTGGTGCCGATAATAAAGAAGATGCAGAAAAAATGGGAATTCGCCCTGGCCAGCCGATTGTACCAGTCACTCCATTCCAAGTAATGGCGAATCCGAAAAAGCTGATGGCGAAAGCTTGGGATAATCGTTTTGGTTGTGCTTTAGCGATTGATCTGTTAGACAGTCTGAAAGATGTTGAACTGCCGAATACTTTATATGTTGGAGCAAACGTTCAGGAGGAAGTGGGCTTGCGTGGTGCTCAAGTAGCGGCAGAAATGATTAAACCTGACATCTTCTTTGCTTTAGATGCCGGTCCAGCCGGTGATATGCCCGGTGCTCCGGAGGATGCGATGGGTAAGCTGGGGGACGGAGTTTTAATTCGGATTTTTGACAGAACCTATGTAACCCATAAGGGAATGCGGGAGTATATTCTTGACACAGTAGAATCACTTGGGATCAAGCATCAATATTTTGTCTCTCAAGGAGGAACTGATGCCGGTAGAGTGCATTTGCATGGTCGCGGGGTACCGTCGCTGGTAGTGGCCGTTCCTTCGAGATATATTCATAGCCATGCTTCAATTATTCACTATGAGGATTATTTAGCTGCTAAAGAGACTTTAACGGCCTTAGTTAAAAATTTAGACAGCAGTACATATGAGACGATTCTAAGCAAGGCCTAGTAGTTTAAAGGGGGTACCCTTCGAGCACAACGATCATATTCCAACGAAGGAGTGTTCCGACGAAGCAGGAATATATTTAAAGGGGGTTATTTAATGGATAAAAACCTTAGAGAGGTAGTAGCAACTTTTTCGATAGTCGGTTTTGATCCGGGAAGTGGTGAGTTGGGAATTGCTGTGCAATCGAAATTCCTAGCTGTAGGGGCAGTAGTACCTTTTGCTAAAGCAAATGTTGGGGCGATTGCAACTCAGTCATGGGCAAATACTTCCTATGGTCCAGAGGGTCTTAAACTGCTTGAAGAGGGAAAAACAGCCCAAGAGGTCTTAGATATACTGATAGCCAAGGATCAGGATCGAGCTTTACGTCAAGTAGGAATAATTGATGCAAAAGGCAATGCTGCCTCCTATACAGGTGAAGGTTGCCATGATTGGGCTGGTCATTATGTAGGCAAAAATTTTGCCGCTCAAGGTAACATTTTGGTAAGTAAAGAAACTGTAGAAGCAATGGCTGATACCTTCGAGGAGAGTACAGGTAGCTTAGCTGAAAGATTGCTAAAAGCCTTAGAAGCTGGCGGGAAGGCTGGCGGTGATTCGCGAGGAGAACAATCAGCTTGTCTCTACGTCGTTAAGGACAAGGGAGGATACGGGGGCTTTAATGACCGTTACATTGATTTGCGTGTTGATGATCATCAGACTCCAATTCAAGAGTTAATCAGGATTTATCAACTGCAAAGGCTTTATTTTTCGAAGCCTGACCCAGAAGATATTATGACTATCGATACTGAGATGCGAGAGGATATAAGCAGGCAGCTGGTTGATTTAGGGTACGCCACAGATGCAGAGTCACTAATAAACGAAGATGAAAAGTTTTATACGGTTTTGACAGCCTTTATCCATACCGAAAATTTTGAAGAGCGTGAATTGGAAAAAGGGCTTATTGATGCAGGAGTCCTAGACTACATGATGAGAAAAGAATAGAGTCATCTCAAATAAAGCCATCCTTTACGGATGGCTTTAAATATTTTCAGATCAGCTATCTCAAAAATTATAAAACGACATTTTTTCAAATGGAGTCTAGTTGAAATCGAAGATAAAAGTGGGCGAATTATTGAAAAATAGTACTTTTTTAGTTTGCACTATTATGATAGAATAAAGTTAACAATAATTTCTGAATCTTTAAAAAAATTATCGAGTTATTAGGTTATTAAGGTTTTAAAAAAAGAAGGAGGGGAAGTTTTTATGAATAAAATCTGTTGTGGTGCAAGTAAGATTGGCGCTGTTACTACCGTGAATTTAGATAATATCGTAATCCATCACGTTCCTGTTCTTTATTGTCCAGTATGTAAAGACATAAAACCCCATCCTAAGATTAAAGACAACCTGAATCTAATTGTTGATATCGCAAAAGATGATGGATTAAAGGAAATTGATTTAAACTACTACTTAAATTGGATTAATTACGAAGAGCTATTTGAAGTCTGTTCTACGGTTGATAATGGTGATTGGCATGATGTCGTTCAGTCGCAAGTTGATATATCTTTAGATCTGTTATCCTTTGCCAGATTGATTAAGGATACTCAATGGGAAGAGGATCTAAAACAACGTCTCTCGGTCTTAAGCAAGCACAGGGATGTAACAAATCATCGATAACTTCCACAAACACTTTCCCAAACTGGGAGGGTGTTTTTTTGCGTTTAGCAAATTACCTGCTTCTCAAATACTGGTATAAGATCAAAGAATAAGGGTTAATCTGAATGGGAAGAGTAAGGTTACAAAAACAGCCAGACACTTTAGGCATCTGGGAGTGAAAGAAATGAGTACAGCAATTTGGCTTTTCATCAGTATAACTATTCTAATCGCCATAATAACAGGTCACTATTTTTTTATTGAAAGGCCGAAGTTGTTGGCTAAAATGAACTCCAATGTAATTCGTCTGCAGTCCGATGGGGTGGACTACATTCTTTATACCGGGAAAGTAACGGAGTTAATTAGTGAATACCATCGCTATATTGCTAAAATGGATGTTGTCGTTTATAGCAAAAGTCTGTTTATTGGTTTTTTGGAGCCGCGAAAAGCATATATGGAGATACCTGCCAAAGCTATTGAAACAGTCAAATATAACCCCAATAAAATTATTATTAGTTGCTCTGAACAGTTAGCCGGAACCAAAAAGATAATAATTAAAGGGAATTCCACAAAGGAGCTTTATCTGCTTTCCAAAAAAATTGACTTTATTAGCAGGAGATCTAAAAAGGTCTCGGCCTTTTAATCTTACCCAACAGGTAACATTTACCGAAAGTTTGCCTGGAGATTACTCTTGACAATTAATAGTTATCGGTTTAATATGATATCTATTCAATTAAATATTTGATTCTCTTATCCAGAGAGGTGGAGGGACTGGCCCGATGAAACCCGGCAACCAATCATACATACATTGTATGATCATGGTGCCAATTCCTGCAGGACTATTATTGTTCTGAAAGATGAGGGAAGGGTCGTAATATGTCTAAAAATACTATGTCCTTTCTGATTCAATCAGAAAGGACTTTTTTGTGTTCATTTACCGAGGGGTTGACTAATTAGTAATAAGAAATGGGCGTGAGTAAAATGATTAGGCTTAAGCAAATTAAGAAGGTATTTCAGTCCAAAGAGCAGACGGTGGTCGCTTTAGAGGAAATCAACTTGGAAATTGCCAAGGGTGAGATTTTTGGAATTATTGGTTACAGCGGTGCGGGAAAGAGTACGTTAATTCGGATAATTAATCTATTAGAGAAACCGACTTCTGGTGAAGTCTGGGTTGATAATTTACGAATCGATCGATTAAGTCCGGAAAAGTTAAGAAAGGCTAGGCAGCAAATCGGAATGATTTTTCAACATTTTAACCTGCTTGCCTCGCAAACGGTGGAAAAAAATATCGCTTTACCCTTAGAAATTGCCGGAGTACCTAAAGATAAAATTAAGCAACGAGTAGCTGAGCTATTGGAATTGGTTGGCTTAAGTGATAGGGCTTCCTCCTTCCCAGCACAGCTTAGTGGGGGACAAAAGCAAAGAGTGGGGATTGCTCGGGCTTTAGCTAATTCACCAAAGGTTTTGTTGTGCGATGAGGCTACCTCAGCGTTGGATCCCAAGACAACAAACTCGATACTTAGCCTGTTAAAAGAGATCAATCACCGTCTGGGGATCACGATAGTTTTGATTACCCATGAAATGCCCGTTATTGAAAAAATATGCGATAAGGTGGCAATCATTGATGAGGGAATAATCGTGGAAGAAGGTTTTGTTGCCGAGGTCTTTAACAATCCGAGTAAAGCTGTGACAAAGGAATTTGTGAGACAGGTTAATTATCTGGAGCGAGAATATTTGCCAAAAAATTATCAGGGGGTGGGGCGAATTGCTTGCGTCTAGAGAGTGGCTTCAACTTTGGGAAGCATTTTTAGAAACTATTTATATGGTTAGTTTGTCCGGAGCCTTTTCGATCTTGTTAGGAGCCCCCTTGGGAATTATTCTAGTGCTGACCGATAAAAAGCAGCTGCTTGAGAATGCAGTAGTAAACAAGGTGGTAGCAGTGATAGTTAATTCTTTTCGCTCAATTCCTTTTATTATCTTAATTGTGCTTCTAATCCCTTTTACTCGGTTAATAGTGGGTATTAGTATCGGCCCAACAGCAGCGACAGTCCCTTTGATCGTTGGAGCTGCTCCATTCTTCGCTCGTTTAGTGGAAACAGCCTTACGGGAGGTTAATCGAGGAGTTATTGAAGCTGCTCTATCGATGGGAGCCAGCAATTGGGAAATTATTAGAAAGGTTTATTTGAAAGAGGCTTTGCCAGCGATCGTTTCGGGAATTACTGTAACGATAGTTGCTCTTATAAGTTACTCAGCAATGGCAGGCGTAGTAGGAGGAGGTGGTTTAGGGGATTTGGCTATCAGGTACGGGTATCAGCGCTATAACCTGCCGGTAATGATTGTAACTACATTAGTGATAATTGCTTTAGTCCAGATCATGCAGACTATTGGCGATTATGCAGCAAAAGTTTTAGACAAGAGATAAAAAAAGAAAAATACAGAAGGGTGATATGGAAATCATGAAAAAATATTTACTATTAATTATTGTTGTTTTAAGTTTAGTTCTTACTGCGTGCAGCAACACTACAACAGAGGTTGCAACTGAAAACTCTGACCAGCCTGTAACACTAAAAGTTGGTGCAACCTCAATTCCTCATGCTGAGATTCTTGAGGAACTTAAGCCAACCTTAGAGAAACAGGGAATAATACTAGAGATTGTGGTATATCAGGATTACGTACTTCCAAATACTGATTTGGCAGAAAAGCAGATTGATGCTAACTATTTCCAACACGTCCCTTATTTAGAATCCTTCAGCAGCGAACGCGGACTTGATTTAACATATATTGCTAAGGTGCATATCGAGCCAATGGGAGTATACTCTAACAAATATGCTAGCCTTGAAGAACTTCCAGAGGGCGCAATAGTGGCTATTCCCAATAATCCCTCAGGTGTTGGCCGTTCTCTAGCTTTGCTGGAAAAAGCCGGTTTATTGAAGCTTAAAGCCGGAGTGGGAGTAAATGGTACTGTTCAAGATATTGTGGAAAATTCTCGAAAATTAGAGATTAAAGAGCTGGACGCGGCAATATTGCCAAGAACCCTAGAAGATGTTGCTATTTCCGTAATCAATACCAATTACGCTTTAGAAGCTAATTTAAACCCAGTAAAAGATGCCTTGTTTATCGAGGACGCTGATTCACCTTATGCCAATGTCTTAGCGGTTAGAACTGAGGATAAAGAGAATCCGCTTTTAAATAAATTAGCAGAAGTATTAACTTCACAAGAGGTCAAAGACTTTATTGAGAAAAAGTATGATGGAGCAGTAGTTCCTGCATTTTAATTAATGCGTTTTTAGATAACCTCCCCCCCCCATAAGAGTGTAGAGAAACCAGTGGTTTTTCTACACTCTTTAATTTGTAAGATATTTTTTTGAATTAACAGGATAAAACTAATATAATTAATTTGTATTTTATAACGCGCTCCGTCGTCCATTACCTTTCTTTTAAGAAGTAAATAATGAAGAAAGGTAATTCCCAAAGGTCGCTACTTTTATAAAATACAAATTACAACAATTAAGTAAGTACAGGAGGGACATAATTTGAAGCTAGACCTAACTAAAGCAGTAGCTAAAAACGAGATTAAGCAGCTGGAGCCTTTTGTTCAGGCTGCCCATCAACTGCTGCACCACAAGAACGGGACGGGAAGTGAATTTACCGGATGGCTGGATTTACCTGACCATTATCCGGAATCTGAAGAGTATTTGCAGATTAAAGAGGCGGCAAAAAGAATTAGGGCAAATTCCGACGTTTTAATCGTAATTGGCATTGGCGGCTCTTATATGGGGGCAAAAGCGGCCATTGAGTATTTATCCCATACCTTTTACAATCAGTACGTGCAGCAGACAAAGAAGAGTCCGGAAATCTATTTTGTCGGGCAGAATTTAAGCGGCAAATATCTGAAGCAGCTCTTGGACATGCTGGAAGATAAGGATGTTTCGATTAATGTGATTTCTAAGTCCGGAACAACAACCGAACCGGCAATTGCCTTTCGGATTTTCCGAAAATGGTTAGAAGCCAAGTATGGAAAAGCAGAAGCAAGTAAGCGGATTTACGCCACTACTGATCAGAAGAAGGGAGCCTTAAGAACTTTAGCCCAAAAGGAAGGCTATCAGACCTTTGTGATTCCCGATAACGTGGGAGGACGATTCTCTGTCTTAACTGCAGTAGGCTTATTACCAATTGCCGTGAGCGGAGCAGACATTGATCAAATAATAGCAGGAGCTAGAAGTGGGTATCAGGAATATCAAGAAACAGCTATCGAAAAAAATGCCTGCTATCAATATGCAATCGCCAGAAATATTCTCTATAATCAAGGAAAAACTACTGAGCTGTTAGTTAATTATGAGCCCTCTTTACATTATATCGGAGAATGGTGGAAGCAGCTCTTTGGTGAAAGTGAGGGCAAAGATTACAAAGGAATCTTCCCTGCCAGTGTTGATTTTACAACGGATCTGCATTCGATGGGGCAGTATATCCAAGCCGGTAGAAGGAATCTCTTCGAAACTGTTCTAGTCGTCGATGATTCTGGAATAGACATAGATATTGAGGAAGAGAATGAGGATTTAGACGGCTTAAACTTCTTAGCGGGTAAAACAGTCAATTACGTAAATCAGAAAGCTTTTGAAGGAACCGTACTAGCCCATGTAGACGGCGGGGTACCGAACATTATTCTGACGATACCTTCATTAAACGAGTTCTCTTATGGCAAGTTAATCTATTTCTTTCAAAAGGCTTGTGCAATAAGCGGATATTTACTAGGAGTTAATCCGTTTGACCAACCGGGGGTTGAGGAATATAAAAGGAATATGTTTGCCCTTCTAGGTAAGCCTGGATATGAAGAACTGCAAGAGCAGTTAACTAAACGCCTAAAAGAGGATTGAATATCTTAAAAATATTCATAATCACTTGTCGGGGAATTTTTTTTGCAGTATAATTTAATTAGTTTTCTTAACTCTTAAGAAAAGTATTAAATAAAAGCGACTTATTCAGATTGAGTCATCAAGAAATCGAAGATAAACGTAGGTGAGACAGTTGGTTACTGGAAATTATGAAGTGATAAAATCGATAAACACCAGCTTAGTGCTTGACGCCCTGAGAATAAATACTGAGCTCTCCCGTTCAGATATTGCGAGGATTACGGGGTTAACCACTGGAACAATTTCCAACATCTCGTCTAAACTGCTCGAGTTGGGATTAATTAAGGAGTTAGGGGAGAGTAAGCTCAGCAGTGGGGGTCGAAAACCGGTTCTCCTCAGCTTAAATGAAGAGGGTGCATTTGCCATTGCAGTGGATATTCGTACCTCCTTGATTGAGGTTAGGCTGGTCGATTTGACTGCGAAGACAATTAACAGTGTGCAAAAAAACGGAGCTCTTTCACAAGATGAGGGAAGCAAGTTCATCATTGAGTCAATAAAGTCGCTATTGCAGTTGCATAATATCGCAGGTAAATTGCTAGGAATCGGCATAAGTATTCCCGGTTGGGTGGATTACCGAGTTGGCAAAATAATTAAAGTCCCTAATTTGCTTGGCTGGGAGAATTACCCGATCAAGCAAGAACTGGAGGATATTTTTTCCGTACCTGTCTACATTGAAAATGATGCTAATTTATCAGCTTTGGCGGAATTATGGTTTGGAAAAGGGAAACAGCATAATCAGATGATCTATATCTTAGTTGAGGATGGAATTGGAACAGGGATAATTCTGAATCAACAAATCTATCGAGGATATGGTTTAAGTGTCGGGGAGTTGGGACATATCCCTCTGGACGATAAGAAAATACAATGTGGTTGCGGCAATTTTGGCTGTTTAGATACCGTATCTTCAATTAAAGCGATTACAAACAGATACCAGGAAATAGCTAATAGAAATATAGAATGGGAGGAATTTGTGGAAATATATAAACAAGATACTGATGCTTTGGAGATCCTGACTGAGGCGGGTGAAAAGCTTGGAATAGCAGCGAGTATCATAGTAAACCTTTTTAGCCCGGAAGCAATTATTTTTGGTGGCAGGTTAATTGACAGCATTCCAAGCCTCTTAACAACAGTCAAGGATGCGATGAATGAAAACGCCGTCAAGCCAATGCTGCAAGAGGTCGTCGTCTATTCGTCGGGATTAAAGGGAATTAATACTGTTTTGGGTGCCGTAGCCTTAGTTTTTCAATCTACATTGCAACCGTATACCTTAAATTCACAAGAAAATAAAAATTAGAAGGAGGTTTTACAATGGCTGGTCTAAGATTAAATAATATTTGGAAAAAATATGGTGACGTTGAAGCGGTCAAGGACTTTAATCTGGAGATCGAGGACAAAGAGTTTATCGTCTTTGTTGGTCCATCAGGCTGCGGTAAATCCACAACATTAAGAATGATTGCCGGTTTAGAGGAAATATCGGCGGGGGAATTGTTTATTGATGATCGAAAAGTAAATGACGTATCGGCAAAGGATCGGGATATCGCGATGGTTTTTCAAAACTACGCCCTCTATCCGCACATGAGTGTTTATGAGAATATGTCCTTTGGTCTTAAATTAAGGAAATTTTCTAAAGCAGAAATCGACAAAAGAGTTAAAGAGGCTGCAGGAATCCTCGGAATCGAAGAATTACTACAAAGAAAACCGAAACAGTTATCCGGAGGACAACGGCAAAGGGTTGCGCTAGGAAGAGCGATTGTTCGTGAGCCAAAGGTCTTTTTAATGGATGAGCCTTTATCCAATTTGGATGCTAAGCTGCGGGTGCAAATGCGGGCAGAGATTCTCAAGCTTCACGAAAGATTGCAGACAACCTTCGTCTATGTAACTCATGATCAAACCGAAGCAATGACGATGGCTTCAAGAATCGTAATTATGAAAGACGGCGTAATTCAACAGATCGGTTCTCCACAGGAGGTATATGACAGACCTGAGAATATGTTTGTTGCCGGCTTTATCGGCTCTCCAGCTATGAACTTTATTAAAGGTAAAATTGTTGATCATCGTGACGGCTTATTTTTTATTGCTGAGGGTATTGAACTACCGTTGCCTGAAGGAAAAGCCAAAAAAATAAAAGAGCAGGGCAATGTCAACAAAGAGGTTTATTTAGGCATCAGACCAGAGGATATCCATGATGAGCTGATCTTCTTAGAATCCTCAGACTTGCAAATTGACGCCAAGATTGAGGTAACGGAATTAACAGGTTTTGAAAAATTCCTGCATATCTTGGTTGGCAAGAGTTCCCTGATCGCTCGAGTTGACGCTCGCTCGCAAGCTAAAATTAATGATGTTCTAAAATTATTCCTTGATCCAAATAAGATTCACTTTTTTTCCGCAGAAGATGAAAAGAGCTTATTGTAGGTGGAAAAATGGAAAAAAAATATTATCTGGGAATAGACTTGGGTGGAACAAATATTAAGCTGGGGGTAATCGATCAATTTGGGAAGATTATTGCCAAATTAGAAGCCGCTACGCCGCAGGGTGACTATCAGAAAACCTTGAATCTTTTTGTGGAGCTGGCTGGGCAAACCGGAATCAGCCTTGATGAGTTGATCAGCGTCGGCATCGGTGTTCCGGGTTTTGTAAATGTTGAAGACGGCTCGATTGCCAGCCTCGTAAATGTGGGTTGGGAAAATGTTCAATTAAAGGCGGATATGGAAAAAAAATTTTCTTTGCCTGTCTATGTAGATAATGATGCTAATTTAGCCGCATTAGGAGAAATGTGGCAGGGAGCCGGTAAAGGGGTAAGCAACTTAGTTTGTGTAACAATAGGCACTGGTGTTGGCTCAGGAGTAATAATCAATGCTCAGATTCACCATGGCAAAAATGCCATGGCCGGGGAAATAGGACATCTGCCGATCAATCCGCGGTCAACCTATAGATGTAACTGCGGTAAATACGGTTGTTTGGAGACCGAGGTGTCGGCAACAGCGATGATTAACCATGTGAAAAAAGCCCTTGAGGAGGGCAGAGAGTCGCTTCTGACAAGGGATTTAACAGCTAAAGAGATCTTTATGGCTGCTGAGCAAAAGGATCGATTAGCTTTAGAAATTATTGATAATGCTGCACACTATTTAGGCTTGGCTTTGGCACAAATAACTACGGCGTTGGCCCCGGATAAAATTGTAATTGGTGGCGGAGTTTCTAAGGCTCAGGAGCTTCTATTGCAGCCGATAAGAAGATATTTTCAGGAATTTAGCACATTCCGACTGGCGGAGCAAACAGAGCTAGTCTTAGCGGAGCTTGGTAATGATGCCGGAATAATTGGCGCCGGACTGTTGGCGAAAACCGGGGAAGAAACGTAGTGCACGGTTAATCCTTGAGATTTCGCGATTGCTGATAGAGCAATATTGGAATAGAAAAAATGATTTGCGAGAGGGTGAGCGATGTGATTGAATCAATTTTACATCAACCGTTTGGCAGCTTGGCTTTTCCGATAGCTGAGAATACCTTGCGGATTAGAATAAGAATTAAGAGAAATGCCGTTAACAAGGTAATGGTCTTGTTTGGTGACAGATATCAGCCGATTGCTAAGGATTTGGCGATCGAAATGGTTAGAGTAGACGCTGATGAGTTGTTTGACTTCTTTCAAGTAGATTTGCATTTACCGACCCGGCGATTCAGATATACGTTTTTTATTGTGGGAAGAGAAGGGGATATTTGGTACGGCGATAAAGGAGCAGCAAGAGACCGGCAGAATGCTGGAGATTTCCAATTTCCTTACATTAATGAGGCTGATCGATTTACTGTCCCTGAATGGGTCAAAGAAGGTATTATCTATCAAATTTTCCCGGAACGTTTTGCCAATGGTGATCAGAACAATGACCCCAAGCATCTCGCTAAATGGGGTGATAAGCCGAAGCCAAACAACTTTTTTGGCGGCGATCTGGCAGGTATCATAGAAAAACTGCCTTATTTAGAGGACTTAGGCATTAACGTTATCTACTTGACACCGGTTTTTGCTTCACCATCGAATCACAAGTACGACACTATTGATTATTATCAAATCGATCCACATTTTGGTGACTTAACAACAGTTAAAAGGCTGGTTGCCGAGAGCCACAAACGGGGAATCAAGATCATCTTTGACGCTGTATTCAACCATTGTGGAAATAACTTTTTTGCCTTTCAGGATGTTGTGAAAAACGGCGAGAATTCCCCATATAAGGATTGGTTTCATATTGAGAGTTTCCCGATAAAAACTGAGCCAAGACCTAATTACGAAACCTTTGCCAATGATGTAGTGACGATGCCAAAGCTGAGAACCGCCAACAAGGAAGTCCGAAGCTATCTGCTGGATATTGCCCGATATTGGATTAGGGAGGCAGATATTGACGGTTGGCGCCTTGATGTCTCTAATGAAGTTGATCACAGCTTCTGGCGAGAGTTCCGACATGCTGTAAAAGAAGAAAAAGAAGAGGTTCTGATAATTGGTGAGATTTGGCACGATGCCGCTCCTTGGCTGGAGGGTGATCAATACGACTCGGTAATGAACTACTTATTCAGAGATGCTGTTTATGATTTTGTTGCCAAAAAATCAATTGGCGTAGCTTCATTCGCCGCCAGATTAACAAAGGCAAGAATGAAGTATAAGGATCAAGCTAATTTTGCGATGTTTAATTTAATAGATAGTCATGATACGGAGAGATTTATCAATTCCAGTGGTTTTAATGAGAACAGCTTAAAGCTGGCAGCCCTTTTGCAAATGACCTATGTGGGTATGCCAATGATTTATTATGGTACGGAGATTGGGATGGATGGCTTTAATGATCCTGATTGCCGAAAAACTTTTGTTTGGGATGAAAAAGAACAGAATGCGGATTTATTAACCTACTATAAGAAACTGATCGCAATCAGAAAGAAATCTTCTGCCCTGACCAAAGGCGATTTTCGCAGCCTGATTGTTGATGAAATCAGACAAATCTATGGTTTCATAAGAAGCTATGGCACTGAAAAAGCGGTAGTTGTGATTAATGCCTTGCCGATTGAACAAGAAATCGAGGTGGAGCTTCCGTTTACAGCTAGTGAGGCTAAGGAGCTAATTAGCGGTAAAGAATATTTGGTTAAAGAGCAAGTGGTCAAGATTAAGATCGAGGGAGAAGCGGGAATTATCCTGCAATTTTAATTGAACCAAGTCTTCTTTATTACCGGAAGACCACCGAGGAAGTTAAAGAACTGTATGCCTAAATGCAGTTCTTTTTCTGCTTAAGCTGATCAATGATCCAGATAGGAAAGAGAAGGAGGGGGAACGATGTCGTTAACATCAAAAAAGAATCTATCACTATTTGCCATCACTTGGCCGATTTTAATCGAAGTATTTCTCTATATGCTGATGGGAAGCGCTGATACGATGATGCTCAGCAGAGTTTCTGATGATGCTGTAGCGGCAGTAGGGGTAACTAACCAAATAATATCCGTCATAATAGTCTTGTTTGGGACTGTTGCAGCTGGAGCAAGTATCATTATTGCTCAATACTTAGGCGCAGATAAAAGAGATGCGGCGCAACGAGTGGGAGCACTCGCGATAGGAATTAATCTGCTTTTTGGTCTGGCAATTAGTCTGCTGATGGTGCTTTTTGGGAAAAATCTGTTGTCGCTAATGAATATTGAGGATAAGCTACAAGCCTATTCTAGCACTTACTTATTGATCGTAGGTGGATTTCTGTTTATTCAGTCGGCGATGATGTCTGCCGGGGCAATGCTTCGGGTCTACCAATTTACTAGAGATGCGATGTACATAACTCTGGGGATTAATATTATAAATGTTTTTGGTAATGCTTTATTTATCTTCGGACTATTCGGCGTGCCTATGTTAGGGGTTACCGGCGTAGCTATTTCGACGGTGGTTAGTAAGCTGGTAGGTCTTATATTGCTGTTAATTATTCTGGCAAAGCGTTTAGAGCGAACCTTTTCCCTCAAGGATTATTTTTCTTTTAAAAAGGAATATGTCCTGAATATTCTCAAAATCGGCGTCCCTTCGGCTGGTGAGCATTTTGCCTACAATTCTTCGCAATTAATGATAACCTATTTTATTACTTTAATAGGTACTCAGGCGTTAACAACACGGGTCTATGTACAGAATATCAGCATGTTTGTCTTTTTATTTGCTGTGGCAGTAGGGCAAGGCACACAAATCTTGATAGGTCATCTTGTTGGTGCGAAGCAAATTGATCAGGCATACCGCAGTTGTCTTCGCAGCTTAAAAATCAGTCTTGTGGTCTCCCTTTCCTTAGCCGGTATTTTTGCAGTTTTTGGGGGGAGTCTGCTTGGGATCTTTACGGATGATCCGGAGATAATCCGCCTAGGCAAACTACTACTAACCTTAAATTTGCTGCTAGAGCCTGGGCGAACTTTTAATTTAGTTATTATCAGTTCTTTAAGAGGGACTGGTGATGTAACATTTCCGGTGGTAATGGGCGTAATCTCGATGTGGGGAGTCAGTGTAACTCTATCCTATGTTTTGGGAATCTATTTTGGCTTAGGCTTGATTGGAATGTGGCTAGCCTTTTCGGCGGATGAGTGGTTTAGAGGTATTCTAATGTTATTTCGCTGGCGAAGCCGGATTTGGGAAAAGAAAGCTTTGGTATAACGTAATTTTCATTGAAAATTATGGATGAAAAATAAAAAAACTCTTTCAATTATTTGGGCGATAAATTATAATAAGATTAAGGAAAACGTTTGCGTAATGGTATCTACAATTTAAGGGCCATGCTTTGTTTTCAATTATTATGAAAGCAACAACCCCGCATTTCTCAGATATTGAGGAAAAGGGGTTGTTTTTTTATTCGGCTAGAAATGACGTTAAATCTTTCTAATATATGATTAATAACTTTAAAAAAAATTCAAATATGGAAAAGGGGAAACTTATGAAGCAAGACTCTAAAATTGTTACAATAGAAAGTTTTTATTCGAAAAAATTAGATAATACTCGAAAAATATATGTTTATTTACCTCCAAGTTATAATGGTAACTTGAATAAACGCTATCCTGTACTTTATATGCATGCTGGTCAACGGCTATTTGATCCAGTAAGAGAAAATGATGAATCATGGAATGTACATAAAACTGTAGACCTGTTAATAGATGAAAATCTAATTCATGAAATAATTATAGTTGGAATTGCACATAAGCGGATAATTAATACAAATGAGTATTGTCATTTTATTTCACCTGATGAACATATACAGTGTTCAGGACTGTTGTATGAGGAATTTATCGTTAATGAGTTAAAACCTTATATTGATTCCAATTTTAGAACATTAAATGATCCTGAAAACACTGCACTTATCGGTTCTTCGGCAGGGGGGTTGTCTACGTACCATATTGGATTTAGACGTTCTAACATATTTGGTAAAGTAGGGATTCTTTCTCCGTTTTTTGTAAAAGTAAATGATTTTAATCATTCTGAACAAAAATTATATATGTGTTTCAATGAAAAAAAGCCCTTAAAGATTTATATCGATATTGGTGGCGCAGAAGGGATGTTTTTAGTTAGACACGTAAGAGAGGTAATCGACTACTTATTGAACCTAGGTTATAAAAGCGGAGAGGATTTAATCTATTACCATGACCAGAATAGTGCCCATTTTGAAAAAGATTGGGGGAAACGAGTACACATTCCTATAATTTATTTTTTCGGAAACATTGGTAAAGTGAAATCAATTAATTTGCTCGGTGGAAATATTGTTGGAATAGAAGGGGTGAAAGTTAATACAAACCCAATAATCACCTATGAAAGTGGCTTTATCATGACTGATGTTGATGGACAATATATGGTAGAACAACCGGATGTATTAGAGATTAAGAAGGATGGAACAATCATTCCTAAAAAAAAGGGTAGCACACTTGTCACTTATTTATTAAAAAATTTAAAAATCTCTAAAACTTATACGGTAGTTTCAGCATTATCTGATTTTGTAAAAGTAACAGTCACCGTAACTGTACCTGAAAACACTCCAGATAATGAACATTTATATATGAGCATGGGAATGATATTGGATAAAGTTAGTAAGAATTATTATGTTGGTAAGTTTACTTTACCAAGAGGTTTAGCTTGTGAATTTAAGTTTACAAGAGGGTTTAGAAAGTTTGAAGTAGATAAAGAAGGAAATCATATTCCTAATAGGAAGTTTGAAGCAACTCATGATCTAGAGCTAAATTATACAGTTGAAAATTGGGGAGAATTGTAAAAATTAAAATTTTGGAAAGAGGGTGATTAGTGTTATGCAATTGATAAGTTTTAAAATGACTTGCGAAATCCCGTATTATTATCCTTGTTATTTTCCTCTAATTCATGACAAACTAATAGCTAAAAGTTCCTTAAGTTACTTGAGTTTGCTTGCAAGTGATCAGTTGTACAGTATACCAGCTTATCGTTTTGATCGAACAACATCGGTATCAACTGTGGCGTGGTATTCACCTCTACTAAAACTTGAACCTAAAATATACACAATGGAAAGAAAATTTTATCGAAGTTTAGAAGAAGGTCTCTATGGTATTC
>Ga0209347_1002146_pt1 | contig 27313 bp, 27 predicted proteins | sample AutmiccommuBRH23_FD_187382 | JGI IMG/M metagenome (GOLD analysis project Ga0209347, IMG submission 187382) | Deep subsurface microbial communities from Mt. Terri, Switzerland - Autotrophic microbial communities BRH/23 (SPAdes) (version 2) | ecosystem: Environmental > Aquatic > Deep subsurface >...
TAGGACCAGGAGAACCGCATCCGGAAATTTCGCATCCGCCAGCAACGCCGCGGCTGCCAGCGCGGCCGCGGTATTGCGGCCGATCGGCTCCAGGACCAGTTCGGGGCGGATACCGATCTCGCGCAGCTGTTCCGAGATGACATACCGGTACGTTTCATTGCAGATAACCAGGGGTTCGGCGATATTTTCGGCATCAGCCACCCGGAGCACGGTTTTCTGAAGCATGGAATGCCGATCGGTCAGATTGAGCAGCTGTTTGGGATGAAGCTGCCGGGAAAGCGGCCAGAGCCGCGTTCCGGAACCACCGGCAAGGATTACCGGAATAATCATCTGAGCGCCTCCTTCATCTTTTTAGATGAACTACTGATAACCCTTAAGTACAACAATTATTAACCATGAAGTCCATGAAGTTCCATGAAGAAAAGCATTTTAATTTTATCCTTCATGTCCTTCATTCTCTTCATGGCCCTTTATGGTTAAGAAAACCGTATGGAGACAGCACTTCTCGGTGTCCTCTGTGTCTCTGTGGTTGAATGTTTTTACAATTCAGGAATCGATTACGATTATGCGCACGAGCACGAGCACGAAAATACGGGATTTAACGGATGGTTGTTCCTATTCGCCACCGGGCTGGAGCAGTTCAAAACCGGTGATCGGATCGTACGCCCTCACTGCGCGCACATCGGTGAGCTCAAACAGGATCGCCTCCATGACGTGCCAGACCCGGACCCCGGACCGGGCGCATCCGGTCACGGTTTCGCGGTTTCGTCCGCAGGCCATGTGCATATGAAGCACGGGATGGCCTTCGGCATTGGGGAAAATTGTCCCGGTACCGGACACCTCGTGGACATTTTCCATGAGGTGGACCATCGGGGTGATGGTCGCCGAGCGTCCCTCCTCGGGTCCCACCACAAAACGGCTGTCCGCATCGGCGCCGCCCAGGATGACCAGCGCCCCGGCCCGGATCCCCCGTTCGGCGGCAAATGATTCGATGGCCTCATGGACAATGTCGCCGTCTTCCAGGCGGACCACAAAAATCCGTCCGGGTTTTGCCTCGGTGTATTTCATCGATTAACGTCCTTCTTTCCATCGCCTGCCGTGACGGTACGATCCGATCGCGGCAGGAAGATCGACCAGGTGGTCCTCCGAAAACAGGATACACCCGCCCACCCGGTGGGCGCCCGGCAGGCGACGGGCAATCCGTTCGAATACCGGGGGCGGGCAGGCAAAAAGCAGTTCATAATCCTCACCCCCCGACAGGATCTCGGTCGCGGGATCAAGCCTGTAGGTTCGGCAGAATTTTTCGAGTGCCGGGGAAATGACAAATGCTTCCGGCTCAAACCGGATCGACAATCCGGATGCAACCGCGATATGGGCGGCATCCCCGGCGAGCCCGTCGCTCAGGTCGGTGACGCACAACACGCCTTCTTCAGCAAGGATGCGCGCCGCGTCGAAGCGGGCCGCAGGGCATTTGAACCGTGCCACCAGTTCGGGATAACCTTCGTCTCCTCGCTTCAGGCAATGGAGTCCGGCCCGAGCCAGCCCGAGAGGGCCGGTGACATAGAGCCCGTCTCCGGGATTTGCCGTTCTTCGCCGGGGAAAAATAGCGCTCCCCTCCCCCACGGCGAACAGGTCGAGGGCCAGACGGTCCCCCGATGAGATGTTCCCGCCACCCAGAGCGCCACCGTGGGTCTTCAGCGCCGCATCAATACCGGAATAAAGCGTTTCCCCGTCGCTTTTTGCAAATGCCGCCGGCAGGGTCAGGTTGACAAAAAGCCCCACCGGGCGGGCATAGGACGCCGCCAGATCACTGAAGGTAATCTCGACGGCCTTCCGCCCGATCTCCGCCGGGGATTGCCACCGGGTCTGGAAATGAACCCCCTCCCGCTGGGTATCCGTGGTGAAGACCGGGTATTTCAGGCCGCAAAACAGCGCGGCGTCGTCTCCGGCGGCAACCTTTACCCCTATCGATGCTTGATTTACAGGGCCACAAACCCGGAGCAAGTCATCAATCAATGAAAACTCGTCATCCCAGGGGGGTTGCGGATCCCGGGGAGCGCATCCGCATATCGCAGCCAGTTTTCGGGCGCTCTTTGCCGGGTCGACCGATCGGGTTATGGCACTGATCACCGCCACCCCCGCAGCGCCGGCTGAAATACAATCCGCCGCGTTATCCGGCCCGATCCCGCCGATGGCCACCACCGGCAGAGGTGATTTGTCTACCACGGCCGCCAGACCCGCCACCCCGATCACCGGTTTGGCATCCGCCTTGGTAGCCGTGCTGTAAACCGGTCCCGTGCCGATATAATCACAAGAGGCCGTATCGGTCCGGGTAAGTTCATCCGGGGTGGAGACGGAGATGCCGATGATGGCATGATCTTCCAGGATCTGCCGGGCCAATGCAGGGGAGCTGTCGCCCTGGCCGAGATGGACCCCGTCAGCCCCGACTGCCCGGGCGAGAAGGATATCATCATTTATAATAAAGGGAACCCGGTTGGTCGCGCAGAAATTGCGCAGACCGAGGACCCGGTTGAAATCCGCCGTGGCAAACCGCTTGTTCCGGTACTGGATAATCGTAGCCCCGGCGCTGACCGCGATCTCCACCTGCTTTTCCACGGGTGGCGCCGATTCGCTATCGTCTGTGATGAAATAAAACCGGAAGAGCCGTTTCATATCCCCCGCAGCCGGTTAAAAACGAAGAGAGGTTTTTTTATCCAAGGGCCGGCGCCGGATGGGTATTGACATGACCGCATGCTTCCGGCTCACCGAACCGATCGACCCAGCTGGTAAACGTATCCACCTTGCCGCGGCCGAACTTTTCCAGGGAGGCGATCACCCGGGCCGCGTCATGACAGGTTCCCCCGGGCGGCGGGGTTTTCGAAAAGTATTTATCGGCATAACAGATGATCTGTTCTTCAAGGGTCAGCGGGACCATATCCCGGACGGGTATGGGCAATTTCCAGAGGCGGATTTCATCGGCGGTCAGGCCGACACCCACGTGGCATTCGCAGACCCGGGCATGGCCGGCGGGGAGCCCGTGCCGCTCCAGAAGCTCCCGGCCGAGATACCCGTGGCAGATATAGGGATAATCCCCATGGCAGCCGATTCCGGGCGACCGGGTGTGGAAAATGCCGATATCGTGAAGCATGGCCGCTTCTTCGATGAAACCGATATCCGGCTTCAGGTGGATCACCCTTTCGGCAATCCGGACGGCGGCCTCCGCGACATGTATTGCATGGTTCATGTACACATCATGCGCCAGGGTGCCGGGCGGATAATAGCGGTTGATGATGTCGGGAACGTTCATTAAAGCGTTTCCGACAGCAGGACTTTTTCGATAAAGGGATCGAGGTAGCCATCGAGCACCGCGTCCACATTCCCCACATCCATGTTGATCCGATGGTCTTTGACCATCTGGTAGGGGTGGAGCACGTAGGATCGGATCTGGTTTCCCCAGGCGATCTCCTCCTTGCCGTCATGCATGGCCTGCAATTTCTGGTCCTGCTTACTCTTTTCGAGCTGGTAAAGCCTTGCCCGCAGGACTTTCATGGCCAGTTCCCGGTTCCGGATCTGGGATTTTTCCTGCTGGCATTGAACCACGATTCCGCTGGGAGCATGGGTGATCCGAATCGCGCTGCTGGTCTTGTTGACATGCTGCCCCCCGGCGCCGCTTGCCCGGAAGGTATCGATACGCAGATCGCTTTCATCAACATCAATGACGATTTCATCATCGATTTCGGGGTAGACGAATACGGAGGCAAAGGAGGTGTGCCGCTTGCCGTTGGCGTTAAACGGAGAGATTCGAACCAGGCGGTGCACCCCGCTTTCCACCTTCATGAACCCGTAGGCGTAGACCCCCTTGGCGATAAAGGTAACGCCCTTTATCCCGGCTTCATCGCCTTCCTGGAAGTCCATCATCTCCATTTTATAACCCTTTTCCTCGCACCACCGGGAATACATGCGAAAAAGCATCTGAGCCCAGTCCTGGGCTTCGGTCCCACCCGCGCCGGCGTTGATCGATACAATCGCGTTGCGATCGTCATCCGGACCATTGAGCATGGTCTCCAGGGAAAACTGCTGGATTCGCCGTTCGAGACTGGCAACCTGTCGCCGGACTTCGGCAAGGGTGCTTTCGTCCGATTCCTCCTCGGCAAGTTCCAGGAGCACCCCGCATTCCTCGACATCCTTGTAAAGGTTATGCCACCCGTTAATCCGGTTGGATATGGACGCGCGTTCCTTCAGGAGGATTTTTGCTTTTTCCGGGTCACTCCAGAGCTTTTCATCCGCAATGAAATGCTCGATCTCATCGAGGCGCTTCTGCTTGCCGGCGAGGTCAAAGATACTCCTTGAACTGGTCGAGCCGTGCATAAAAGCCCTTGATCTGTTCCTTTATTTCAAAATGCATGGTGGTGTTACCTCCCCGCTGATATATATAAATCCGATTGGTTCTTTACGCCAGAAAAGAGCCCCTTCCCTTCAACGTCTCCGCAGCCGATGCACGATGCTCACCGCCATCATCAACAGCAGCCCCACCAGGCACCCGACCGGCAGCACGTTGCCGTATAACGTGTAAAAAGTCAATTCGCCTTTAAGTACCGGTATGTCCCGAGTCATGACGGCCGGTTCGAAAAGCGGGGTCAGTTCCCGGACCCTTCCCGCCGGATCGACGAAGGCGCTGATCCCCGTGTTGGCCGCCCGGACGAGCGTTCGACGATTTTCCACGGCCCGGAACAGGGACATGGAAAAATGCTGCCAGGGGGCAGCGGTCCTGCCGAACCAGGCGTCATTGGTAATGTTGACGATCAGGTCGCCCCCATTACGGATCATCCCGGCGGAAAGTTCAGGGAAAATGATTTCATAACAGATCTGGACACCGATGGCCGTGTTCCCCGCGGAGAGGAGGTGCCCGGCCCGGCCCGATCGAAAATCGCCGATCTGGGGCACCATTTTTCCGATGAACGGCAGCCACTTCTGCAGCGGCACGTATTCGCCGAAGGGGACCAGGTGTACCTTGTCGTATTTGCCGGCCGCCTGGCCGTCGGGATCGATCAGGTAGGCGGTGTTGAAGAGCCACAGCTGATCGATCAGCGGGTCGTACTCGAAAGACGGACTCCCGACCAGGAAATACATGTTCATCCGGTCGATTGCGGCCAGAACCCGTTCGGTGAGCTCCTTGTCATGAAAGAAATAAAACGGCATGGCTGTTTCGGGCCAGACCACCAGGTCCGCCCCCCCCGGTACGATATCTTCCGACAGGCGGATGTATTGCTCCGTCGTCGCCACGGCGAAGGCTTCATCCCATTTCAGGGATTGCTCGATATTTCCCTGAATAACGGAAACTTTGACCGTTTCCGCCGCGGCAACGGCCTGGTCGATGGCATTGATCCGCCATTTGCCGTAGCCCGCCACCATGAACGCTGTGAGCGCGGCGCTCAGCAGCACGGTTCCGGCGACCCGCCCGGTAACCGGCCGTCCTTGCCAGGAGGCGCTGCTCAGGTAAAGTATCGTCAGAAAGATGGCGGCGTTGATCAGGCCAAGGAGAAAGGAAACGCCATAAACCCCGGTAAGGTCCGAGATCTGAATCAGGGGAAGATACCGGTACTGGGAATAGCCGATCAATCCCCACGGAAAACCGGAGAACAAAAAGGCCCTCAGATACTCGAAAGATACCCACGCCACCGGCACAGTCAAGGCGAGCCATCCTGGCGGGAGGCGCACGGATACGGTTATCGCGGCAAACAGGGCAACATAGACGGCCAGGTAAACGGCAAGGAGCAGGAGTATGCCGATGCTTGCCGGGACCGGAAGCGGCCCGTAATTATGCATGGTGGGAACCAGCCAGTAAAGGAGGGTCACGAAATGGACGAATCCGGCCAGAAGTCCCAGGTAAAACGCCTGCCGGGTCGTTGCCTCCCGCAAGGAAAGGACCATCAGCGCAAGGGCAAACCAGGCGCAGAATCCCAAACCGATTCCATCAAAAGCACAGGTAAGCGCGACTCCTCCCGCAACGGCCCAGAACATATGCTGTGAGATGCGTGCTCTCATTTTAATTATTATTTACCGGGTTTTGTTTAGGAAGGAGTCCGGGCAGGACCTTCGGGCCGTATCGCGGCCGCTTGATAAGTGACGCAGGTTCCGGGAAAAAACATTGGTCGGGGCGAGAGGATTTGAACCTCCGACTTCCTGCTCCCAAAGCAGGCGCGCTGCCAGACTGCGCCACGCCCCGAATCTGTTTCGAGCCGTTCTATCATCCTTTTGAATCGGTTTCAAGGACATAAAAAACAAGTTGGCGTTTTCGTCGGACCGGAGCAACGGGTGGATCCCGCTTCGCATCGAAGCGGAAGCGACCTTCCAAAAACGGCATCCGGCGGGCCGAATTCCGTGGGGAGGTTATCATTTATAAACCGGTACTTTCCCCAATTTTGCTTGACACCATAAGAAATTAATATTATTTTAAAACAGCTAAAAAATGGTTTTTTTAATAATCTCAAATAGTTGATGGCGAATTTGCTTGCAGAACCCGCAAAACTTGGCCATCATTTTTTTTTACCGGACCGCAAATCGAAACCGATAAAAACCATGCGAGAGTGGCGGAACTGGTAGACGCACTGGACTTAGGATCCAGCTCTTGAGAAAGAGTGGGAGTTCGAGTCTCCCCTCTCGCACCAGACAGGAACCCCGAGTCCGGTTCCCATGCCCGCTTATATCCGATCGGGCTTCCAACAGGGACTATTCATTTCTCGCCCGCCGCAAGGCCGGGCGTAAAACATTTTACGAAAGGGATCGTCATGCAAGTTACCGTTGAAGACCTCAGTGCCGTGAAAAAAAAGATACGGGTAGAACTCCCCCGGGAGGACGTCTCCCGGGAACTCGACAATGCGTTTAACAAACTGAAGAAAAATGCCAAAGTAAAAGGGTACCGTCCAGGCAAGACCCCCCGGTCCGTTCTGGAGCGGCTTTTCCGGAAAGACGTGTATGCCGACGTGGTGTCCAATCTGGTCCAGACCTCTTTTCCGGAAGCGATCAAGGAAGCCGACCTCGCCGTGATCGATACCCGCGATATCGATACTCCCGACCTCGACCCCGAAACCTCGTTTACCTACGATGCCATCGTGGAGCTGAGGCCTCAGCTGCCGGATGTCGCGTTCAAGGGACTGGAGTTGAAGAAGACCGAATATCCCGTCCGGGTTGAGGAAATCGATAAGCAAATTGATATGCTCCGCAAACACATGGCCGAATATAAGCCGGCAGCAGAGGACCGGGCAGTGGCCGACGGGGAGTTCGTGGTGATCGATTACGAGGGGAAAAAGGGTGGAGAGCCGTTCCCCCCGACTCTTCCGACTGCCGACCACACCTTTAAAATCGGAAACTCCGGATTCACCCGTGATTTTGACCAGGCGCTTATTGGCATGAAAGCCGGTGAACGGAAGGAATTCACCGTCAGCTTTCCGGCGGAACACTCCAGGGCGGAACTGGCCGGACAGGAAATCGATTTCACGGTGACCCTGAAAGAACTCCGGGAAGAGGTGCTTCCCCCCGTCGATGACGAACTCGCCAAAAAATTCGGTCCGTTCGAAACCGTTCAGGATCTTCGGAACCAAATCGATAAACACCTGCGGGAGGGGTACGAAAAACGGGCCGAGCAGGAAATCCAGGAACAGATCTTCAATAACCTGCTCACCGAGACATTTGATATTCCGGAAGTGCTGGTCCAATATGAACTGGACGAAATCATCAAAGACACGGAACTCCGGTTCGCCCATAACGGTATTTCCATGGAACAGCTTGGCATGACCCGGGAATTGATGGAACAGCAGTATCGGGATATTGCCGAAAAGCAGGTCCGGCGGCATGTGTTATTGAACAAGATCATTGAGCAGGAAAAGCTGGAGATTTCCGATGTGGAACTCGATGGCGAGTTCGCCAAGATGTCGGAAGCCACCGGCCAGCCGGTCGATTTCATCAACTCCTATTATCGGAAGAACCCGGAGAAACGCGACGCCATGAAGCACGCCCTACTTGAAAAGAGGGCGATTGATCTTATCATTGATCATGCGAGCGTCGAGAAAATCGCGCCGGAAAAAACAGACGGTTCCGAAAATCAGCCGGAATCAGAATAACCTCTATGCTCAAGGAGATTGAACATTGTTAATTCCGATGGTCATTGAACAAACCAGCAAGGGTGAACGGGCCTACGATATCTTTTCACGACTGCTGAAAGATCGGATTATTTTCCTGGGGACCCCCATCAACGACGAGATCGCCAACCTGCTGATCGCCCAGTTGCTGTTTCTGGAATCCGAGGACCCGGACAAGGATATCAATTTTTATCTCAACTCCCCCGGGGGATCGGTGACCGCCGGTATGGCCATATACGATACGATGCAGTACATCAAGCCGGATATTGCAACCGTCTGCATCGGCCAGGCGTCCTCCATGGCCGCCGTCCTGCTGGCTGCCGGAACTGCCGCCAAACGCTACACCCTGCCCAATTCCCGGATCATGATCCACCAGCCGATGGGGGGGGTGCAGGGCCAGGCGTCGGATATCAAGATCCAGGCCGAAGAGATCATCCGCATGCGCGGCAAACTCAACGAGATTCTCGCTTATCACACGAAACGCGATCTTAAGAAAATCGAACAGGATACCGATCGGGACTTTTTCATGTCCGGTGCGGAAGCCAGCGATTACGGGATCGTCGATCACGTCATCAACAACCGTGACGATCTCGATAAATTATACAAGGAGGGTTGATATGACATCGTATCAGGGCGGAGACGGCACTGATAACCTCTTCTGCTCGTTTTGCGGCAAAAATCAGCAGGAAGTCAAAAAACTGATCGCAGGTCCCGCGGTTTATATATGTGACGAGTGCATCCAGCTGTGCAGCGAAATTATAGAGGAAGAAAATGTCAAGGACACGGATAATGCCAACCGGATCCTGACACCGGCGGAAATCAAACTGCAGCTCGATGAATATGTCATCCAGCAGGACCATGCCAAAAAAGTGCTGTCGGTGGCCGTGCACAATCACTACAAGCGGCTCGATACGTCCGTCACCACCGGCGACGTGGAAATCCAGAAAAGCAACATCGTCCTCATTGGACCCACCGGCTGCGGGAAAACGCTGTTGGCCCAGACACTGGCGCGGTTTCTGAATGTACCGTTCACTATCGCCGATGCCACCAGCCTGACCGAGGCCGGCTATGTCGGCGAGGATGTGGAAAACATCATTCTTTCCCTGCTCCAGAATGCCGATTACGATGTGGAAAAGGCACAGCGCGGGATAGTTTACATCGATGAGATCGATAAGATCGCCATGATGTCGGACAACCCGTCGATCACCCGGGATGTTTCCGGGGAAGGCGTTCAGCAGGCGCTTCTGAAAATCATTGAGGGGACCATGGCAAGCGTTCCGCCCAAGGGGGGACGTAAGCATCCCCAGCAGGATTTCGTTAAAGTGGATACCAGCAATATCCTCTTTATCTGCGGCGGGACGTTCAACGGTCTCGAAAAGGTCATCGAGCGCCGACTCGGTGCTAGATCCATGGGATTCGGAGCCAATATCATAAGTCAAAAGGAAAAAACGACCAGCGATCTTCTCCGAATGGTGGAAACCGAAGATTTGATCAAGTTCGGCCTGATTCCGGAATTCGTGGGTCGACTGCCGATCATCGCCACACTGGAAAATCTCGATGAAGGGGCTTTGATCCGGATCCTCACGGAACCAAGGAATGCCCTGATCAAGCAGTTCAAGAAACTGTTCGAACTCGAAGGCGTAAATCTCCGGTTTACGGACAGCGCCCTCAGTGCGATCGCGCGAGGAAGTCTGAAACGGAACTCCGGGGCCAGGGGACTTCGTGCGATACTTGAAAATACCATGCTTGACATCATGTACAAAATTCCTTCCATCCCGGGGGTGAAGGAATGTGTCGTCGGTGAAGAGGTCGTGCTCAACAGGGAAGAACCGATCCTGTTGTACGAACAGCAACCGAAAAAGCAGGCATAATCCGATCCGGACGTATACCGAACTGACCTCCACGTGGCCAGATCCCGGGCAACGTGACCACCGACTTCTCCTGCGATTGTACCCTCACTTGCCGCATTACACCCGAGAACGCCAGTAATGTGCGCATTCGGGCAAGGCGGGAGTCAGCCGAAAAAATCCAATAAAAACAGAACCTGTTATGATCACTATACCTAAAATATTTAGAAATGATGCATCCACGCCGGCGCCAGTCCTGCCACTGCTCCCCCTGCGTGATATTGTCGTTTTCCCTTTCATGGTGTCACCGCTTTTCGTCGGCCGGATCATGTCGATCAATGCCCTCGCGGAAGCGATGAACAATGAAGATAAATATATTTTTCTGGCCACCCAGTCGAATCCCGGCGAGGATCACCCGAAAGAAACAGACATCAACCGGATCGGGACCGTTGCCAAGGTACTCCAGATGCTGCGTCTCCCCGATGGTACGGTAAAGACCGTTGTCGAGGGGAAGCACCGGGCCCGCATCGTCCAATTCGCCGGAACCGACAGTTTCTTCCGCGTCCAATTGGAAATCATGGAAGAACCCGAGATTGATGAATACAAGAAGGCCGCTTATTTCCGGAATGTTACGGAGAGTTTTAAGGAATTCTCGGAGCTCCACAAGAACATTTCCCAGGAGACCGTCGAGAAAATAGCGGCACTCCCGGACCCGGTGCAGTTGCTCTACACCACGGCGGCCCAGTTTTCCTTCAAGGCCCATGACAACCAGCAGTTACTTGAGATCGAGTCGCTTGAAGAGCGTCTTGCCCTACTTATCGGGTTGATCAACCAGGAATCGGTTATCCTGAAAACCGATCAGCAGATCAAGGGCCGGATCAAAAAGCAGATGGAGCAGAGTCAGAAGAACTACTATCTGAATGAACAGATCCGGGCAATCAAGAAGGAGATGGGTGAAGACGAAAATGATGATGACGAGTTGCGGGAACTCGAATCCCGGATTCGGGAAAAGGAGCTCACCAAGGAAGCCGAAGACAAGGTCTGGCATGAGTTCAACAAGCTCAAGCGGATGACCCCAATGTCCGCGGAGGCGACCGTTACCCGCAACTATGTCGACTGGATCCTCAGTCTCCCCTGGTTTGAAAAAAGCGAGCTTTCCGACGATATTGAGGCGGCCGAAAAGATATTGGATGAAGACCATTACGGCCTGGATCGGCCAAAGGAAAGAATCCTCGAATATCTGGCGGTCCAAGCCCTCGTGAAGAAGATTCGGGGTCCCATTCTCTGCCTGGTCGGACCGCCGGGAGTGGGGAAAACCTCGTTGGCCAAGTCCGTCGCCCGGGCAACAGGCCGGGAATTTGCCCGGGTTTCCCTGGGCGGCGTCCGTGACGAGGCGGAAATCCGGGGTCACCGGAGAACCTACATCGGAGCGCTTCCGGGAAAGATTATCCAGTCGCTGAAGAAGGTTAAAGTAAACAATCCGGTCTTCTGCCTCGACGAGGTGGATAAAATGAGCATGGACTTCCGGGGTGATCCGTCCGCAGCCCTGCTGGAAGTGCTCGATCCCGAGCAGAATTATGCATTCAGCGACCATTACATCGACTTGGACTATGACCTGTCCGATATCCTGTTCATTACCACGGCCAACACGCTGCCCGATATTCCACTGCCGCTTCAGGACCGGATGGAAATTATCCGGCTCCCCGGGTACACGGAATACGAGAAATATCGTATTGCCAAGCAATTCCTGGTTCCCAAGCAGGTGAAACTGAACGGGTTAAAAGACGAAAAAGTCCAGTTCTCCAAGAATGCCATCTTCACCATGATCCGGGATTACACCCGGGAGGCTGGGGTGCGGAACCTGGAGCGACAAATCGCATCCATCTGCAGAAAAATCGCCCGGGAAATCTCCAAGTCCGGCGCGGACAAGCTGGTGAACATCAACACCACATCGGTCGAGCGACACCTCGGACCGCCCCAGTACCGCCGCAGCCAGGTAGAGGAAACCGATCAGATCGGGCTTGTTACCGGCTTGGCCTGGACCCAGTTCGGCGGCGAGCTGCTTTGCGTGGAAAGCGCCATCATGCCCGGCAAGGGAGATTTCCGGGTAACCGGAAAACTCGGCGATGTCATGCAGGAATCGGCCCGGGCGGCGATCAGCTATGTGCGTTCAAGGGCCGAACAGTTCAACATCGATCCTAAGTTTCATGAGAAGTTCGATATTCACGTTCATGTTCCGGAGGGGGCGATCCCCAAGGATGGCCCATCCGCCGGGATCGCCATGTGCACCTCGATCATTTCGACACTGACCCGCCTGCCGGTCCGGAACCGGATCGCCATGACCGGAGAAATCACCCTCCGCGGCCGGGTTCTCCCCATCGGCGGGTTAAAGGAAAAAATCCTTGCCGCCCATCGGGGAGGGATAAAGCGGGTGCTCATTCCCAAGGAGAACGAAAAAGACCTGCGGGAAATCCCGGCATCGATTGCCAAGCAACTGGAGATTATTCCCGTCGAGCACATGGATGAAGTGATAGGCTACTCTATTATGGTTGAGGAAGGCCGTCCGGTATACAAGAATCCGGAACAATTCACCATCCCCAAACCAAAGACCCATCCGGAACAGCCGATAATTGTAGGGCATTAAAAATCAGCGGACCGGTGTCTTTTTGTCTTGACAGTAAATGAGTGTTACTGTTAGAAAGCAGAAACTGTTGACGGCACGGAAGGCAAATGTGCAAGGGATGGACCAGGGGGGCGGGTAGCTCAGTTGGGAGAGCGGCGGCCTTACAAGCCGTAGGTCACAGGTTCGAGCCCTGTTCCGCCTACCATTCCGTCAGCGAAAAAACGGTAGCCAATCCGGGGGTGTAGTTCAGTTGGTTAGAACGCCGGCCTGTCACGCCGGAGGTCGCGAGTTCGAGTCTCGTCGCTCCCGCCATAATATTAAGAGGTTAGCCATATTGGTTAACCTCTTTTTTTTTGTTCGTGTAAATCAATGTGTAAATTGGTTTGATTTAGCGGGTTCAGAGTTTTGAAGTGAAATGGGTTGGGCCAACAAGTCTAAGTCATTTCTCATATCATCATTGAGATTCTGCATGTAGCGTTCGGTCGTGGTAACATTTTTATGCCGAAGAATCCGCTGAACCCGCTTGCTTGAAAGTTTATGGGTGTCAGCCAGCATAGAGGCGACATATCTGCGTAGCGCATGGTAACCGAAATATTTGATCCCTGCCCTTTTGCACAATTCTTTCAAAAATTTAGGACGGGCCTTGAAAGGTTCTCCCTTGTAGCGGTTGCTTTCCGACACAAACACATACGAGCTTTCAGGGAACTTCCGATTGTTCCACCGCCACCAGAGCGCCTCGTATAGCTCTTCGTTCATTGGCATCCATAGATACTCCATCGACCCGTCTCGAGTTTTTCGTGTCCCGAGACGGATCTGGCGTTTCTCAAAATTAATGTCATCAATCCAGGTCAGCCGGAATATTTCCGAGCGCCTGGCGCCGGTATTCAGATAGCAGGCAAGAAATACCCGCTCTTCTCTGTTGGCAGCCATCAAAAGCCGCTGAATGTCCTCCGTGGGCGGAGTGTACTGGGCTTTTCGGTCATGGCGGAACTTATCAACCTTGATCACCGGGTTTACGGGAAAATCATAACGTTTGACGCCCCAAGTCCACATGGCGAGCAGGTTTTTACGGTCTTTATTGGCGGCATTGGCCGAGCGCTCTTTGACCTGTCGTTCAAGATATGTCGCTACCATGTCGACGTTAACGAATTCCACTGCGTTTTCCTTGCCCCACTCGTTTACCAGCTTCTGTGCAAGAGCCCGTTTTTCCTTGAACACCTTGGTGGTGTAACTGAGTTCAGCAAAATCCAAGTACTTGCTGAAAAATGTTCGCAATTCCATGCCGGCTGGGGTCTGTGCCAAATGTATCAGCCTCTTTTTTTCTTCGGCCTCCCAATTTTTTGCTTCGGACTTGGTGTCGAATGATTTTGTTACTCGGTTTCCGTTGATCATGATCGATCCGCGGAATTTCCCGCCCTTCTCTTTGTACGGCATGTTCGAAGATTCCTTTCAGTGCTGATTCGGTGAAGAATTTACTGCCTCCGATACGGACAGTTCCCAGTTCCTCGGCATGAGCATATACCCAACTTTGAGATTTGCCCAGTATTTCAGCAACTTCGCGGGGTGATAAAACCTTGATTTCATCCATAGACGTTCCTTCCTTGATCAAATAAATTCTCCGGTTTTATCTGTCACGCAAAAGGTTCTTCCACTAAAGGGCGCCCTTCAGGGCTAAGCCAGAGCAAGAAGCTATTAGTGCTCCACAATAGTCTGGATTTGGTTCGCCAGATTTTCAGCTTGGTTAATTTCATTCAACAAATCGATTGCCTTACGTTCGACCGAAATCAATTTCGAAGTAATCTGTCTTATCTTTTTCCGCTTCACGCGAAAATCCGAATACACACAACATTCGTCCATGATCCATGGCTGATCCTCTCCGCATGAAAAGCAAGCTTCAGCGGAGTAGCTTCCGAAACACCCCGGATAGACGGGAAGTCTATCATCGTCACTAAAATAAGCTAAAATTTTGGCATCGGGATATTTATTCCCCCGCGAAAGAAGTTTAACATCCGGTCCCAATTGTTTGAGGAGTTCTTCCCTTTCTACAATCTTTTCCATAAGTAAGTCCTTTCAAATAGTGGTAAGTGATTTTAATCATACTTGGTTAGTTCTTTGCCCCAAATTGGACAGCCAATCTGACGTATCTAATTTTCCCCAGTTCAACTCCTTCCATTTTGTTAAGATTCGTCGAGCTTATAAGGCGCATCTTTTTTCCGCTTGGCCAATATCTCTGTTAAATCTGCACTTCTTTCCGGGGTATTTCTCCCCAGCCATTCCCCCTCGTTCACCTCGCGGATAACCCTGAGGAGAGCGTGGTCCGGAAATTCTTCCAGGCCTCTGATTAATTCTCCAAAGAGTTTCGGTTTCTGCCGGATGATTTCCTGGATGTCCTGAGAGATTTTTCCGCTCATCGCCAGAAGTTCATCCGGGTCTTCCCCCAGTTCATTGGCAAGGGCAACGATCTTTTGTTCTGAAAGGGATGTTTGTTCTCCGCGCTCCAGTTTGCTTAAATATGATGGTTCGACGCCGATTCTTTGCGCCACCTGCCTTAATGAAAACTCGGAAGACTGTTTCAGCAGGGATTCCCTTTTACGTCTGATGTGTTCACCGAATGTGTTTTTCATGTGGACCTTGTAGTACACAGTAAACGATGCGTCAAGAAAAATTTCTGAAAAATAAATCCCCAAAAAAATATCGCCATAGTTTATAAACATACTTTCAGTAACTATCCTAAACCGTCGATCCATATCCCGCCAAAGAGTGTCGGGTTGTCGATCATAAGGATGCATTCTGCTGTGCTCCAAAAAACTATGATGATTAAAAATTTTCTTCTTGAATTCAAATTCCTTACCTCAAGAGTTCAAGCCGGAAAAATTAAAAGATTAACAGATTTTTTGGCAGATTTCAGGGAGTGCCATCGAATTGAACTTGCGAAAGGGAATTTTGACCTTCTTGAGGTCACAGGAGTCGGCAAAAGAGAGGTGATTCACAGCAGTATTCTGGCGTGGCTTCTCACTCCCAATGCTCACCACGGCCATGGAATACATTTTTTAAAATCATTTTTGAAAGCCGCTAAAATTCAGATTGCGGATGAATTCCTACTGGATTGCCATGTCCGAACTGAATTTAGCGGCATAGAATCAATTATCGATATATTGATATGCAAGCCGGGACGATTTGTTATTTATGTGGAAAACAAGACTGTATCGCCAGAAGGGAATAAACAGATCGACCGAGAGTATCGGGATATGAACCGCCTTGCAGATTCCATTCAAATTCCGCACGATCAAAGGTTCCCGATCTTTCTTACACCTGACGGACGACCCCCACTGAGCGGAAATGCACGTCCATGGCGCATCTTATCTTACAATGAACTTGCCCAGGAATTCCTGGAGACACTCCCTGATTTGCGTGGTCGAAAAATCGCTTTTTTCATCGAGGATTTGATTCATCAGTATGAAAGGCTATGATGATATGAATGAAATGTTCTCCGAGGCTGCCCGGCTACTCATTCAGAACTGGGATATCGTAAAAGAAATCCACCTGGCGGAAGAAAACCTTGGCACCGCTTTAAGCCGATACCTCCGTGATTTTAAATCCAAGTTGACGCATTGCAGTTGGTGGAACAACGAATGGTGTTTTAAGTTGGTGGGAAATTCGCAGATTTACATCTCTCGAAATGCTTGGGAACGTGAGAATGATCATGCCATCTGGATAGGTGTTGAGGATTTTACAGCCGAATCAATCTTCGGGACCGGGAGCATTGGCCAAATGTATGTTTGGGTTTCTGGCAATCGCCCTGAACTTATCGCTGCACTCAGAAGAAGGATGGCAGATGAAAAGGATGTTATCGGTGAACTCCATGATTACGCCGATGCCTATGTTATAACCTGCCCCTTGAGAAAGTGCCTTCCGGAGATGCTCGATCAGTTTGATGATGTTATCGCTGCTCCCATGGTCGCTTTCTTCTCTTGCTACGCTAAAAAAGCTGATATGTTCCAGTCGGTTCTAAATGAATTTTAAAATCGTGACCGTCAATTTCACTTTTGGGGCCAATTTGGCTTCCAGCACAAGACGGGCCGGATGCTGTATTGATGGCATGGATGGAACGGGAAGAAAAATAGGGTCCCCTGTGTGGTGCATTCAAATCCATGAGGGCGCCCGAGAGCATTCTTCTTGCTCACACCGGCGAGACTGAAAGGCTGGCATGGAAACCCGGCCAATAATACGTCATGCTCAGGAACTTTCTCTTCCGGAAACTGGACAATATCCCCAATAAAAGGATGTCCCTCCCCGAAATTGGCGAGGTATGTTTTCTTGCACCAGTCGTTCCATTCGATGGTGAAGACGCACTGGCCCCCGGCGGATTCGAAACCCTTGCGAATTCCGCCAATACCCGCAAATAAATCAATAAATCTGAAGAGGGGCATTCTCTCGTCTGATATTGTGGGGCAGTGCGTCTCGACTCGCACCCGGCGAGCTGATTTTAGGGAAGCAGCATTACGACCTGCATCCTTCCGCTGGCCATCTTCCTTGATCAGGGAAAACGGAACGGTTTTTTTAGTCATGGCAGCTCCTTCCATTTATGTCCGGTTACAGACATTTTAGTCCATCTTAAATTTGGTTCCTCTTCATTATAGTATGTTCCAAAAACAAACTGTATTAACTACATATTAAGTTAAAATTTTTTTAAAACCTTAAAATTTGTGAAAGCAAGTAGAAAATGGTTTTCTATTTTATACAGTTTCAGATTATTTGACAAGCCGCAATTCTGGCTCATTATCATCCAAGATTCATGTGCAATGCGCTCAATTGTGATTTCTTTTTTGTTCGCACACTTCTCTTACTGCTTTTCACTAAATAAAATTAAATAGAGCAATTTTTTAAATGCACCCGTGGATACAGGAAATTGGTGGCTATATATAGGTAATCATGGACAACAATATTCCACCAACCATTAAATAACGAGGGTAATCATGAATATTCGAACCCATACCAGATGACATCCTATTCTAATAATTGCGATCGGCTATGGGGCCTTCAGCGGGCATGGTTCTCTATTGCTTGCTGAAGATAGAACAGAAACCAGAGGTGCTGATGAGAATCCGCCGTTCCGGCTGCCTGTAAAAAACGGGGAATTGGTCAATTAAGCTGCGGCGTGGATGAATTCGGAGATCAAGAAACGCCGATGGAATAATGTCGTTCATATTGATGGAAAGAGATCTTCGTATGAAGATGTTATGAGATTGGCTGTCCGTTCTGCCCCTGAACCGGTTCTGAAAAGGAGATCCGATGACCAACCAGGAAATTTCGATCAGGCGATACATGTCCGTGCTTGCTGATGAGCTCAAAAAATGCACAGATCCCGGCAAGGCTAAACGCCTTGCGGTGGAATTGACCCGGCTGAGATCGACGCTGGAAAGAATCGAAAAAAGAAAGGAGGATGCGGAAAGTAAATAGCTGACCTTCAGCATTGAGTGCCTTTTTTTGAACCGCATTTCCGGGTGACTGACCCGGGTGCGGTTTTTTTGTTTTTAAACGCAGTTTACCCAAAGAAAGGAAAACTATGAAAAAAAATCTTCCATACCTCAACCAGGAACGCCTCGATTTCATCTTCGATCATGTTTATGACGATGGAACTCCAATGGCCCAGGATGGATTTGAGGAACGGATACTGGATTTATTGATTGTATTGAAATCCATGCAGTCCTTCAATTGTAAACAGCGTCCTGAGGATACGCGGAATTTATTTGGGGTCTGCAATCACATATTCAATTTCGAGACGAATTCGGAAGGCACAATCATGTGGCTATCCCTGATTCTGGCAATCAAGGAACTGTATGGGTTTTCGGAATGGAGGCTGCTCTCCGTTATCGAACAAGTCAGCATACGGAAATGATGTTTAAAACTTGTAACTGACCATTGCAGTCAATTGCTCGAGGTTTATATCGCATTTGGGCAACCGTCCTCAGTGCGATTTTTTTATTATTGAACGTGTCGTAAAAACGAAAGGAAATCTATATGCGGTTTTTTGTAAAGGTGACATGTTTGGCAACGGCGATGTTTTTCATTTTTTTTATGACATTTAAGGCGGATACTGCAAACGCTGATGAAGTCTGCACAATCCCCAAGGGCGCCATGGTCGGTAATAACCTTGAATTGATGAAGTTGGCGGGTTTCTTGATTGTAAAAGAAAACCGTGGCGAACCCATCAGCGACTTTGAAATTTCTTTGGCTAAAAAGATAATTGATGCCGGGTTCATCTGGAATACCACTTCCGAACTCAGGGATGTAACTGTGACCGAACCAGAACCTGACATCCTGAAATTCACCTTTGAGGGAAAACCGGCTTTCGTGTTTCGTCCATTGGTGGAATGCGGGGAGCCGAACAAATAACCTGATGTAAAATGTCGATGGCAGGGCTCCTGATGGAGGGGGGCTCTGCCTTTTTTTTTGCCTTGAGCATCTAACGATTCTTTAGAATCGCTGGATGGAACATGAGTCAAGTAACCGTTAAACAATGGCAAAACTCACAGCTATGGCCCTTTATAGGACCGCTGATTTGACGGAGGATAATAGATGATTGAAGCGTCAGCATATTGCCGGGTGTCGGGAAAGGGACAAATCAACGGACATGGATTTGAACGGCAACTTTCAAAGGTAAAAGATTTCTGCAAGGAAAACGGCTTCAAGATCGTTTCGGTATACCGGGAACAGGTTTCCGGAACCAAAGGCGAAGCGGATCGGCCGCAATTTTCCGCAATGGTCGCGGAGCTCCTTTCCAATGGGCAGAAAACAATAATCGTGGAGTCCCTCGACAGGCTCGCCCGTGAATATCGGATTCAGGAACAGTTGATCATTTATCTTGCCTCAAAGGGCATTGATCTCATGGCGGCCAATACCGGCGAAAACATCACCAAGGCAGTATCCGAGGACCCGATGCGAAAAGCCATGATCCAGATCCAGGGAATTTTTGCGGAACTGGATAAATCATTGACCGTTCGAAAACTGCGTAAGGCCAGGGAGAAGATCCGAAAGGAAAACGGTCGTTGTGAGGGTGTCAAACCTTATGGCCATGATGTTAATCGGCCCGAGGAAGCGGGGATTTTAAAACGAATACGATATTTGCGGCGGCCATCCAGATATCAATCCGCTCCGCTTTCTTTTCAGGCTGTCGCTGACCAGTTGAACAGTGAAGGCTTGCTGCCGCGGCATGGGGCGAAATGGACGGCGAATCTGGTTTTTAATGCGGTTAAATGATTTAGAAGGTGATAATTTTTGTTTTCTTATTCTCTGGTCCCTACAATCAATAGAAGTGCAGACATGTAGATAATCCTGATAACCAGTTTTATCCAATCTTACGGAATCCACAAGATAATAAGTTATGGGCGTCCCCAAGTCCCACGATCATTTCCGGGTTGTTCAATTGATCCCGCCTGAAGTCGCCGGTAAGGTTCGCATTGTAAGATGGCGCGTATCGGTTGATTTCGCGATTGCAACAGGTATATTATTAAGCCGTCAAAAATCCACACCATTCCGAATAGCATTTTCTCGGAGGAAGCGCGGTTATCTTTTTAATTCTTGTTGACCGGTCTTAATTTCAAAGGCTTGGCTTTCTTTTCTTGTCCAGCCGCTTGCTTCATCGAGACTCTCGCATTTTCAACATCTTCAGGTACAACAGAAACATTTCCATCAATATGTTTATATGGTACGATTTGTAAAGTTACAGATTCATCTATGGATTGTACTATTTGCCACAGCCGACCCGTTTGGGTATCTAGCATATATTGATCTCTTTTCATACCGGAGATTTGGCCAAAAACAAATCTGCCGTTATTTGTTACAAGTGTTTTATTTTGGGGAGGGATTACCTCTACAGGTTCTGCATGGATGTTGTGGCTAAAACAAATTGATAGTACTACAATTCCGATAATTATTTTATTCATAGCAATCCTTACCTTTTAAGCCTATTTTAGCGGCCGAAGAAAGCGAAGGTAAAAATCCGGCGCATACCATGTACCATCGATGTCAAATCCTTCAACTTCGTACTGGTATTGAATTGTAATTCATCAAAGAATACCGCCCATCTGGCCTCTAATCTGTTTCTAAATCTGATGCCATTATACTCAGTTTCAATTGATTTAATCATACCATTGATCCTAATGACAAGTTCACCGAGCGAAGCGAATCCGATGAAACGAAAGGGTTAAATTCTCTCACGCCTCTTCATTAGTTCAGCATCATGCTGAAAAAGACCCAAATATTTTAGTATCTAAGACATACTCGAAGAGGGCCACGGCATTTCCAGATGACACACACTTAAAGCTCTTTCGGTTGGCCACTCTATTTATATATTTTTGGGTACTCCCAGAGGGTAAGGATAACTCCCTATCAACCTTAGCAAATTCAACTTTTACATCGTCAGGAGCCATTCCTTCAGTCTTCGGCCACCAGGCCTCTATCAGCGCTAATATATCACCTTCGGTATATTCGGCCTCGGCAGGTGCCACTCGACTCACGGCAGATTTGGCCGCAACTAGACATACATCAATTAACCTCCTTATTTGAGTACAGGCGGGGCCAAGAGATGCCGTTTTATTCGGATGAGTTTCGTCGTATTTAGCTGGTTCCATGCCTATTAAATCAGACGGTAAGTGTAGATCACCTGCATGTTGCGGCGTTATTATGAAACACCGATCTCGGCCAAGACGACCAACAAATAGCCCTAGTTCAAATATTACATTGTCGCGAACAGCACTTTGCACCTTCTCCCTTATTTTGACAATATCTTCAGGCGAGAAAATAAAGATGCCAAATTCTGAGGCATCGAGAGTTTCAATCAGAGACTCAAGTGAAGACCGCGATGGTTTGAACACCCCTTGGGACCAAACAGTAACATGATAGTAATGGCTTAGGATTTCTTGAACAGAGTTAGCAAAGTCCAAACTTTCAGAAGACGACCCGACAAACAGTCTCGCTTTATTCATAAATTCGCCCCTATTTTTGTTTTATGTACACACTTAACACATTCCTCACCAGAGAGGGCCGCTTTTGGCCCGAGTCTGGTGGAGCAAAAGGTTAAATGCCAAGCTTATCATATATCGCCTGAGCTACTTCAAAATGGATTTTATGTTTACCATGGGGAGTAGTAGTAACAAATTGCCTAATTTCACTTGGCGAAAACGAAAAGTTTCTTGGAAGTCTCAACACTCGCTTAGCCGCACCATCTGCTGCATTACACTGATCGCAAATTACGGTCATTGGAAACCGACCATGAGTACGCATATATGGAGCAGAGTGATCATGGTGCTTATGCAACGGGGCGACCCAGCCCATAAAGGCATTTTTGCTATTAGGAAATCTCTTGGCCCATCTCATGATTTGGTATTTACTCCGGAAACAAGATGGACAAAACCAATTATTTCCAACCTCCTTCCAGAGATTTTTATAATGAAGCCCATCATGACCTTCAAAATCTTCTATCGTAGGTATTTTAATTTTCATAAGCATTCACGCTGCTAATGCCTTATTGGGCATTATTTTTCATCATAATATCCATAAGTCCAGATATATTTTTATTGAAGCATTCCAGATACTCACTTGAAACCTGTATACGATCTTTCTCAATTTCCAAGCCAGATTTTTTCTTTGCAATTATCGTTTCTATTTTTTGGGGATCTTTAAGCAGACTGATGCGGCCATTAGCATGTAGTAGGCAGTTTCTAACCTCCTCAGTATTTTTGAGGTCCTGCCAAAGCTTAGATGACAAATCGACCCCCAATTGTTCGGCAACATTTTTGAAACGCCCCAAACTGCCTTCTCTGTCAGCAAGGCCAGTATTCGAAGCATATATTTTCCAGCAATGATATAGCCATTCTTCGAGATATGAGTACATCATTAAAAGTGTATTGATATTATGGATTCGGTCATAATCGTAAAGAGCGCTTTTGTGTAGTTTGCAGTTTGTGTCTTTATTTTGTGAGCTTTCCAATTCATGTAATTGATTTTTGAATAATTCTCTCACATAGTTATGGAAACCCATCAACCAGTTAAGATTATGCGTGCTTGCCCAAGCAATTAGCTGATTCTTGAGGTTAGATGACATTTTACATCCTTATGCCCGACATTGCGGCATAACCGGCGGCGTCGGACTAACAATGAATTATGATGACATTACAGATGCGATGACACCAGACCGCGCCGTCCGGTTGATGCGTTCGTTAGCTCTGAATTCTTATTCGTTTTACCAATACCTCTGCTTCATAGTCGGAATACTTCAGCAAATTGAAAGTATACTCATATGGTCCGGATATCACCGTTTCTAATTCATCGAAATAAAGGTCTATATTGTGTCTTTTGCCATCGATGATAGCATCAAAGGACACATTCTTAATCGCTGCTGAAAGATTGCTGAGAAGAAGTTTTACGTCTGCATCGAAAAGGATATGTGGTTTTCCATTGACCAAAGTTACTATCGAGCTATTAATATTCTCGGAGAGGTTATTGCCTGATAGATCCTTCGATTGGTCAGATCGTGAATTGCTCGTTGATCCGCCTCCTGGAAATTTTAGTGCATTAATCTGCTGATTGAGTTTATTAATTTCAAGCTCTTGAAAAACCGTCTTACGTTGGTATTCTGATATGGTTTTTGTGTAAGCAAGACGGGTTACCCAAGATGATACACCAATTGTAAATCCCAAGAGAGGGAGAATTGCAAAGATGAATGATACAATTGGGTGCTTCTTAAATTTTTCAGTAATAGGCAAAATAAAGGGCCGCATACGGAATTCTCCAAGTAAGCTAACATCACAGAATTGAATTTACGTCCAGATAACATGCAAATAAAAATAGATGGTTATCTGCTTCGCTCCAGTAAATTTGGATTTGCCCTTGCCCCCTTTGAAAAAGGGGGGGCAAGGAGGGATTTGGGTTGCAATTCCGCTAAATCCCCATAGATCCCACCTTCAAAAGGGGGATCTATGACCGAGGTTCACAAAGAGAATCCATTCACTGGAGCGAAGCAGATGACCAGATAAAATATTTATTAAATAGGCATTATCGGTCAAAAAATCGAACGCAGGAGGAAATCTTTCTCCGTTGTCCAAATATCGTGGTCACCGCTCTTTTATAAAGTCATTCACCTATAGACCTGATCGAGATGTCTGAAATCTGCAAAACTGTATCTACTGGAGCAAGTCCAATAAAGAAATATAGAAATCCTTTAACCGACGGATTACCATAAAACTTTAACTCACATAGTTGTACCTTATCACCACCAATAACATTAAACTTTTCATTGTGATATAAGTACTTATTATAATCATAATCGGTATGAATACTAGAGTATAACTCAAAAGATTTATCTGACTTTACTTTGAAATTTATCAGATATGGTTCATGTTCTGTCTCAATAACGTTATTGCTGATGATCTGGATATGCCAGTTAGATATGTTAGTCGTGCTTGTTACTTTTGCTTTGAAGCCATCGCTATATTCTAGCATTTTGCAGGTATTTCCATCCTGACAATCAGCTTCTCTCCATTCGAAACTATTTATTTCTAATGCGATTGCTTGTTTATAATATGCAAAACAAATAGTCGTAAACCCAATGAGACAAAAAATAAGCAGCTTTAAAAAATTTTTCATTGCGGCTCCTTTTAACTCACAATTTATTCTTCACCAGTATTATAGGAAGAAAATTTGTTATTGGTTCTTGCTTGATATCCAATGAATCAGAGTCAATTGTGATCACATAATCATCTTCCACCTTTTCGTTGGTCCAGTAATATCCCCGTGGCAGATTGTAGATTTGATAGATGTCTTCTTTATTTAATTCTTTAAGCTCCTGCTTGGTTGGTATACGCCAACCTGAACGTGCCGCAAAATCGGCCTGTCCCCAAGTATCTTTGCCGCAGTATTTCCATATAATCTTACCCAATTCGTATTCGATACCAACTTCACAGGCATCACGTATTTGGACATTAAGCCGATGGGCAGATAAATTATTATATGCAGATCCCATGGTTACTTTTTTTGGTTGCTGATCAATTTTATTATTGGGCTTATTGTTCTGCAATCTTTCATCTTCTAGTGATGAGGGATTCGGGGAAGAATCCGTAATCAAATTTGGCGAATTGTTTTCTGTCGCTGAATTTGAGGTGACCGAACTTGTTATAGAATATAGGGAATGCTGCTTTGCTTTTTCTTTAGAGATTACTGAAATGTAGTTGTAAAAAAACGTAATTATAAAAAGCAATATGATTATTAAGGCTGTTTTGAAAGGTTTGGCAATCAAATCCTCAGCGAGTTTTATTAAATCTTTAATCATTCTTTAAGCCACTAAAAGAATTGATAAGAAGGTAATAAACATGGAGCGTCACTATTTGCCTATTTACTAATTATGTGCTTTGCTGGAACATTAACGTCAGCACAATTTGAGAGTAATTCCTTCGTTTTTCAATTTCTCGATGATAATTTTCTTTTTCCTACCATTACAGTCTTTTAATATCAATACGGAAGTTCGTTTTTTAACCATACAATATAGATTACACGAAATCAAAATCGAAATCATTGCCGCCTGCATAGTATTCAACCCCATAAGGCCGTAGCCGGATGCATGGAAAAAGTGGTCGTCGCCGGTTTCCACCACCCGTTCGACGATGTTCCCCTCGTCGTCTTCTTCGAGCATGACAACTGAAGTGGTCATTTGCTTGATGTAGATCGGGATCAGGGGGATTCTGTCGGCACTCGGAATCCGGATCTTGGCTTCCCGGAATTCTTGGGCCGTGCCTTTTAGCCAGGATGTGCGGTCGACGGTGACTGAATTACTGTCCTCGGTTGCTCCTCATATGCTTAGTCATGTCAATTGGTTAGATAGTTCTACCCACAAACTGGATAGAACCCCCGGCGGTAAGGGCGGTAACCCCAACGTAAATATCATCAACGAAGCTGGCCTTTATGAGGCGATCCTCGGAAGTGAAAGGATGCAGAAACCGATGATAACAGATCAAGGCCACTCAGTTCATTTGCTTGCCACCGATTGCCTGAATCCGTTGAAAGGTTAATGCCAGTTGGCTAAGGGCCGCCTGGCCTATCTCCGGGCTGATTTCTCCGGAAGCCATTTTCTCCAGGCACATATCGATTGGCCCTTTGATGGTGTGGTTTTGGTTATGATCCATTTTGCCGGTATATGTGTTCTTTTTATCGACGTTCTCGGTGGATTGGCCGGTAAGAAGACGCATGGATTTCAGATTTGCCGCCATCATCAGCGACAGGTTCCGCAGGGTCTATAGAGGTCATCATTGACCATCGGTTTGCCCTCGGCGACCGGGAGTAACCCTCCCTGGGAATTTCGTTTCCAGATTTTAGGTCAAGATTTTCTTTATTCAGCACCCGGATATTGTTGGCCACTTCATTATCTTCATGTTCAAGTGCGTCAAACAAGTTGGCGGTTGACTGAGTTTTTTATTTTCGCACAACTTCCTGCGCAACGGCTGTCAACTCAGCCGGCCAATTTTCCGCAACCACCACTTCACATTATAAATCGATTTCTTTTATAATCGGTATTTTGAATCGAGTTGAAGGAAAAAATTCTGGGCCTTGAGCTTCAGGGAATCGATCTCCTCATTCGTACGTTTCCACTTGTCATTTCGTCTGTCAAATGTGAACTTCAGCCAACTTTATCTTGGCAATTCCCATCTTCTGATTGTCAGGGTGTCAACTTGGGCGACAACCTTTGACGAAGGTTCCTCCCGCATATGGTCATCGATTTCTTATGCCTGACATTCCCGTTATGATCTCGAAGGGGAGAATATGTTCAGGACTCCCCTCGTGAGTTTGATCGGTACCGTTTACCCGTTTCTGTTTAATTCCGGTCATTCAATTTTCATGGCAATGATGTCCGGGTTGTGGATCGGGCCGGCGAACCTTGGTTCGTGGGGAAGGATTCATGTGATGTCCTTGGTCTTGTAAATTCCAGAGATGCAATAGCGGGTCTTGATCCGGATGAAAAGGATACCGTCGTCATTCCCGACGGTATTCCTGGAACCCTACCAGAGCAATCATTTCCGAAGCTGGGCTTTACAAACTCATTCAGAATCCCGGAAGCCGGAAGCGAAAAAGTTCGACCGTTGGGTTCGTTATGAAGTCCTTCCCTCGATCCGGAAAACCGGCAGTCACAGTCGACGTCAAACCTATACATCGGGTTGGTCGGCCAACAAGGGAGTTGTCTTGGGTATTAGTCAACGCCTGTTTTGATCCGTGTATTCCAAATTGTTTCGGGCTGGGAATATTAAGACGGAGGCTTGACCGGGTACTGGGTGAGCATCCAGATGGTTACGATGATGCTCAATGCCGATACGCCGGTTGGTGGGATTCCTTGCCTCTTTTTACCGGGATATCTTGAGCATGGGAAGGACTGACGCTGGAAAGGTCTCCCCTTGCCTTGGCGGCCTACGGGGGCCTTGTAGCGGCCATGGGAAGTCTCTTTCCCTTTTCGCGGCGAACGGTGAGCCATGAAGGCAGAAAGTGTAAATTTGGGGCTCTGAGGCCGCTATCCCCAGACCACACCAAAGCGGAACCCATAGGGGCCGTTTACGGCCCCACCTGGGTGGGATGAGCTTATTTCAGGGAAACGACCGGAACGCTCCTCCCTCCAGGGGAGTTGACCACACCAAAGCGGAATCCATGGGGGCCGTTTACGGCCC
>Ga0209347_1002147_pt1 | contig 27286 bp, 23 predicted proteins | sample AutmiccommuBRH23_FD_187382 | JGI IMG/M metagenome (GOLD analysis project Ga0209347, IMG submission 187382) | Deep subsurface microbial communities from Mt. Terri, Switzerland - Autotrophic microbial communities BRH/23 (SPAdes) (version 2) | ecosystem: Environmental > Aquatic > Deep subsurface >...
ATTATTCCGGCGTTTAAAGGGATTCAGGCGAATATTCACACGATTTGAAAAACTCGATGTGGTGTTCATTTTCTTCATACATTTTGCCCTAATTGCTGACGCATTAATTAGTGTTAACACGCCCTAGAAAAGAGCCAGCCACAGGATCGAAAATTCCGCACCCTAACCCGGTGCGGCATCAGCAGAGTATATCTCTGGTAATAACATTGCTGAGTGCATAGCGACTCTGCTCAATTAAGCGCAGCACTTTGTCTTCCGCTGGTGTCTCCTGCGGAGATTGTCGAGACGGCAATTGATCACCGCTTCCCTCCCTTCTTTCCACCCAATTTGGCCAGCCTGGCGTTAATGGCTTTCAGATCGCAATGCTGCGGGTCGTACTCTTCCCCCAGCCACTCGCGATAGCTCTCGTGCTCCAGATGTTCAGGGTCCGCCATGGCCTCCAGAAAATCGTAGAAGCCGGGGATACCACCCACATCTTCCGGTGGGCAGGCGCCGACGGCGGCGAGGCAAGTGGGCAGTTGCAGGTTGTCGGCAGGTGGGAAGATCTTTTCCAGTGTCAGGATGTGCCGCCAGCTGTCGCCAAAATCGTATTCGTACAGGAGGCTGTCCTTCTCCTTTTTCAGCAGCTGGTAGAGGCGATACTTTTTCTCGTCCTTCGTTTCGTCCAGGCCAAAGTCGGGGTCGGCTATGCCGTAGAAGCTCCGTTGATGAATAAAGTGATGCAGGTGGCCGTTGAACCAGCCCATGGCGATCTGGATTACCTGGTGAAGCCTGGCCAAGGTGATAGTGTCCGGCACCAGTACCTGGCGCGAGATGGCAGGGTCGGTGTATTCCAGGGTGATATTGAGCTGATAGACGCTTTGGTAGGGAGCAGGCATGATTTTCCTTTAGTTTGAAGTAGAAACCCGCGTCCTTAGGACGCGGTCATGAGTGACCGGCTGTGCCTGTCACGAATTAGAAAGCTCATGTTAAATCCGAGGTTGAGTTGTCCCCACAACATCAACCAGAAGCAAGGAAATAACATGAGCCGTTTTGAAAAGTTAACGCATGTGCTCTGGCATTGCCAGTACCACATTGTCTGGGTTCCGAAGTACCGTTTTCGGATTCTGAAGGGGCCGATAGCCCGTGAAGTGTTCAATTGTGTGCAAGTCTACAGTAGCCGGTTGGGCTGCAAGGTGATAGAGCTGAACGTGCAGTTGGACCACGTCCACCTGCTGGTGAAGGTGTCGACTTCTCAGCTGATGGGCACAGTGAAAGGAAAAAGCGCGTTGCGGGTATTTACGCGCTTCCCGTATTTGAAGCAGAAGCCTTATTGGGGCAACCATTTCTGGGCCAAGGGGTATTGCGTGGATACGGTGGGCGTTGATGCGGATATGATCCGCAAATATGTGAAATACCAAGAGAAGCAAGAACAGCGTCAAGTGCAGCTGAATCTCACGAAGTGATTCAGGGCTGGGGCAGCTCAGGCCAGCCTTCTCAGAAGGCTGGCCTGAGCTGCCCCCTTAATAGGGGGCATAAGGCAATTCCGGGTTCTTAGAACCCGGATGTTTACATATCCTGATGATCAAGGGTTGCGCAGACGCTCGAGGCGCGCCATCAAGCTCGACGTATCCCAACGCCCGCCGCCCATTCCCTGAACTTCCCCATAAAACTGATCCACCAGAGCGGTGACGGGCAGGTGGCTGCCATTATTGCGGGCTTCGGCCAGTACGTAGGTCAGGTCCTTGCGCATCCAGTCGACGGCGAAGCCGTGGTCGTAGTGGCCTTCGGCCATCGTGCTGTGGCGGTTTTCCATTTGCCAGGATTGCGCGGCGCCCTTGCTGATCACATCGACTACCTCAGTGATATCGAGTCCGGCGGAGCGGGCGAAGTGCAGGCCCTCCGACAAACCTTGCAGCAGGCCGGCGATACAGATCTGGTTGACCATCTTGGTGAGCTGGCCGCTGCCTGCCGGGCCCATCAGCTTGACCCGCACCGCGTAGGTTTGTAGCAGGGCTTCAACCTGGTTGTAGGTGCTTTCGCTGCCGCCACACATGATGGTGAGGCGGCCATTAACAGCGCCTGCCTGGCCGCCGGATACAGGCGCGTCGATAAACCCGTTGCCGCGCTCGGCCAGCAGGGCTTCGAGTTCGCGTGCGATGGTGGCGGAGGTGGTGGTGTGGTCGATGACAATGGCGCCTTCGGGCAGGGTGTTGATGACACCGTCGCTGCCGAGCATCACTTCGCGCAGGTCGTCGTCGTTGCCCACGCAGCTCAACACAATATCGGCAGAGGCGGCAGCCAGTGCCGGTGTGTCGGCGGTTGTGCCACCAAATTCTTCGGCCCAGCGCCGGGCTTTTTGCGGGCTGCGGTTATACACGGTGACGGGGTATCCGGCCTTGAACAGGTGTCCGGCCATGGGGTAGCCCATAACGCCAAGGCCGAGGAATGCAATGGATGGCAGTGGTTTCATGATGATCCTTTCCTGCAAGCTTCAAATGTCAGTTGTTACCAGTGGTGATTCGCCGGTTTTGGCAATGACCTCCAATCCCGCTGCGGTCTCGATCACCGTGATTTCGATGGGCTGGCAGCAGATCTGGCAGTCGACAATCTGCTGCTGGCCGATATCGTTCATGACATCGATTTCGATGGCATTCATGGTCATGCAGTAGGGGCAGGAGAACAGTTCTTCTTCGCTCAGGCTCATGTGTTTTCCTCAACATAGTCGGGAATTACTGGTTGTGGCGCCAAGTATAGCTGGCTTGCGCAGGGCGACGATCTGCGGCGACTGGCCCCCAGCCAGGGTTTTGGGTATATCATGGCCGCCTCTGCACATCCTATCCGTTATCAGGAGTTCCCATGTCATCCCCCCAGGCTCAATTTAACTACCAACACTTTATTGCATTGCTGGAACGCCTCGGGGTGAGCGAGCAGGTGCTCGACCCCCATATCCTTAGCGGCCTGGCGCTGGCCATTACCGTAGCGCCGGACCTGATTGACCCGGAGGAGTGGTTCCCGCTGGCGTTTCTCGACGAAAGCGGCGATGTGGCTGAACCGCAGTTCAGGTCCGAGGATGATGCCGATACGTTTTACCAGCAGCTGCTGATGCTCACCGACTACTGGAACGGCAAGCTGAGCGAGGAATCGCCCCTCCAGTTGCCCGCCGAGTACTGTCTGGATGCCGATGGCGAACCCTCCACAGCGCTGCGGGATTTCTGCGACGGCGTGTTGATCGGCTTCGACTGGCTTGATGAGGTGTGGACCGAAGTGCTGGAAGAAGTGGCCGAAGTGAACGGCGATCTGGGTGACGTGTTCGATTCCACCCTGGTGGCCTGCCTGCTGCTCAACGATCCTGTCACCACCCGCGCCAGCCTGCTGGAAACCGACGGTATCATCGAGGAAGACCAGATGACCTTCGAGGAAGCCATTGAAGTGTTTCGCACCGGCATCCTGATTGTGGCGAATTTCAGCCGCGATGTGGTGGAGTTGCTGGAAGACGAAGCGGAGTGATTTTGAGTTTCACGTAACACGTTGCACGCAAAAGCCCAGTGAAAGTGAACATCAGTTTGTCATTTCGACCGCAGGGAAAACTCTTGCAGCGGTGGTAAGGATTCCTCCCTTTGGTCGGAATGACAGGCAAAAGATGGGCTGCTGCCAAGCTGCTTTTACGTGCAACGTGTTGCGTGTTACGTGAAACGCAAAAGATGCAACTCAAACCCCATAACACTGCCTGACCGCCTCCGGCCCCTGCTTGCGAATCGACTGGTACTTTTTCCAGAATGCCTCATCCACCTTCTTGAGGTAATTGCTGGCGTTGGGGTTGCGGTAGCGGGTCAGGTGGCGCGGACCGCCGTTGTAGACACCGTAGGCGGCGCGCGCCAGATCATCCTTGTTGCCGCGGATTTCGTGTTCCTTTTTCTTGATGGCGTAATCCACCAGATAGTGGGTGAGAATTTCGTTGCCCGCCCGGGCGTTGTAGCCCACGTTGCTGCGCAGCGCCTCAATGTCGTAAATGCCGCGCCACACATGCTGGTTGATCTGCATCAGGCCCAGCGCCCCGGCCCCTGACTGAATGGGCTGGATGCGGCCATTGCGGGTGATAAACTGGCGCCAGCAGGATTCCTGCCAGGCGGTGGCGCGCACCAGATCCTCGTAAACGGGGAAGAACTGCGGCGCTATCTTGCCCCGTTCCCGCTCGGCGCGAATGCTCTCCTCCAGCAGCTGCTCCATGGTGTGCAGGTATTTATCGATTTCACTGCGCGCTGGCACCCAACCCGTCAGGGTCTTCACCAGGGCCGGGTCTACAGTGGAGGCCTCGACCCTGGGAATCACCCAGACAAAAGGGAGCGGCGGTTTTTCATCCTCCCTGAATTCCGGGTCAAGACCCAGCAGTGCGCGCAATTCGGGATCGACTGCCGTGTCGTAGTCGAGTTCATCATCGGTCACGGTTGGCGCCAGCATCCGCGCCAGGCTGCGCAGGGTGTTGCTGTCGAGGCGCATGCCCAGGTGAGGGGCGGCGCTGTCGAGGGTTTGCAGGGCGTTGGCGGCGCTGATAAAGGTGGCGAACTGGAGCGCCCGGGTGCCGGGCAGATCCATGTCGTTATCGCGCAGTAATTCGCTTTCCTTCAGCAGCGGCGCCAGCCGCGTCCAGGTGCTGAGAAACAGCTCCCGCACCGGGTCGCGGGACGGGTGATCCGCCGCCAGTGCGGCACGCAGGTCATAGCGGGCGTCGAGCAGCACAGCTGCCAGCTCATCCCTCAATGCCGGTTCGACACCGATGGCAAAGCCCTTGATCATCCAGGTGAGAAAGCCGTCCCAGGATTGCCAGGACTCATCCCAGCTGGCCAGTTCGGCGGCGGACAGTATCGGCTCTTCCTGCATGGTCCAGCCCTGGGGTGGCTCTGGCGCCTGCAGGGAAAACACAATGTCGAGCCCGGCGGGAGCCGCTTCTACGGCCTTGAGTGACAGGGAGGAGGCGACAGCCTCGCGCTGTATCTGGTCGGAGGGCAATGACTGCCTGAGTAGTGCCTGGATTTCCGTCACTGCCGGATTGAGATCAATGGTCACTGCGCCCAGTTGCGGGTGTATATAGCTCTTGATCCAGTTCCACACCAGCCCCGGCACCGAGCGCTGCTGTTCATCGCTGGTAAGAATATTGGAGTCGACAACGCTAAAGGCAATAGTTGAACTGCCCGGCGCCACATAGGCCTGCTCGCGGGTTTCCACTGTGCCGCTCCATTCAAAGGGCAGCATGCAGCGGCCATTGAGCGGTGTGCCGCCTTTGGCCGTCACCAGGGTGAGGATGCGCAGCTGGCCCTCATCGCTGCCCTCAACACGGGGCTGCGACAGCACCAGGGAGTTGCAACCGGCGCTGTCGGCAAATACCGGAGCGGTGTTGTCCGGCCCGACAAACACCTGGCGCGCCAGGGCCAGGCTGACAATGTCGTAATCCAGCGTGATGGGCAGGTCGATTTGCCCGGCGCGAGCGCCAGTGGAAACAGCCACACTGAGGAGGAGTATCAAGGGAAAACACATCAGATGACGCATGGCGGTCCGGCGAATGGTGGCGGCAGGTGAATCATAGCGAAAATCCTTGCAGCGGGAGAAGCTGATTTCAGTGGCCAGACAGCGGCGGGGAACTTTGCTTGCTATAGTCATTCCAAATGTTGCTGCACGTTTACGACCAACATCTACCTCACAGAAGGAATGACAGTATGGATATTCAGGTTGGCGGTCTTCTCGGTTTACTGATTCTGGCGGCAGATATCTGGGCCATTATCAACATCTTTCAATCTTCCAGTCCCAATCTGAACAAGCTACTGTGGATACTGCTTGTGCTCCTGTTGCCGGTGGTGGGCCTGATTATCTGGTTTTTTATCGGACCGCGTGGGGGCAAGGTCTGAAGGCCTGATCCCTATTACCCGGAAGTCAGTACTCAGCTCTACGGGAAATGTTGAATGGGAGACGGGAGACGGTGAATATTGACCTCTCCCGTCTCCCGTACAACATCTTCCTTTCCATAACAATAACCGGTTTTACCTGCGGATAATGCTCATGAAGTTGTTCTACTACCCTGGCGCCTGTTCTCTGGTGCCCCATATTGCCCTGGAAGAAATCGGCGCGCCCTACGAGGCGCTGAAGGTGGATTTTGCCAAGGGCGAGCAACTGACTCCGGAGTATCGGCTGATCAATCCCGCCGCCCGGGTGCCAGCGCTGGTTACCGGGCGCGGAGTGGTGACTGAAATCCCCGCCATTCTCGGCTATCTGGCGCGGACGTTTCCGCAGACGGGCCTGATGGCGGTGGATGACCCCTTCGAATTTGCCGAAATGCAGTCGTTCCATATGTACATTGCCACCACACTGCATGTGCTGTTCCGGCAGATTTCCCGGCCTGAGACCTATGTGGATGGCGAACTCTGCCGCGCGGCACTCAAGGCCAAGGTGCCGGAGATGTCAGACCACTACTTCAGGGTGATCGAGGAGCGCATGGCCGATGGCCGCCCCTGGGTCCACGGCGACCGCTGGTCAGCGTCGGATATTTATCTGTACGTATTTTCCAGTTACCTGAATATGGGGGATCGCGGCGATCCCGCCAAAGTGCCGTTTATCTGGGCGCACCGTCAGCGGGTGCGGGCGCGGCCCGCAGTGGCGCGAGCATTGGCCAGCGAAAGCGCAGGCATGGTGGCGATGCAGATTTTTGACTGATCTATCCCAGTTTGCCCCAGTTTGCCCCGGCTGGCACCGGGCACAGGTGCCCGGTCAGTCACCACCCGTTTCGGAAGGTATCGGCGCTGGCGCTTCCAGGTTTGAGGGGTTTTGTGAACCGGAACTGTCAGTTTCCAACGGCTGCAGCTCATGATTGTTGAAATCGCGGCTGAAAATCTGCCAGAAAACAATAAACACGGCGGCGATCAGTGGCCCGATCACAAAGCCGTTGATGCCGAACATCACCAGACCACCGAGGGTCGACAGCAGTACCAGCCAGTCCGGCAGCTTGGTATCGCGGCCCACCAGAATGGGGCGCAGCAGATTGTCTGCCAGGCCGATCACCAGGAAGCCGTACAGCACCAGAATAATGGCCGAGGTTAAATCACCCACGGCAAACAGGTAGATGGAAAAAGGCAACCAGACAAGCCCGGCGCCGACAGCGGGAATCAGCGACAGCGCTGCCATCACTACGGCCCAGAGAATGGGGGCCGGAATGTCCAGAATCCAGAAGATCAGCCCCCCCAGCGCCCCCTGGACAATGGCCACCACCAGGCTGCCCTTGACCGTGGCGCGGGTCACTTCGGAAAACTTCTGGAACAGCAGCCGCTCCCGTTCATCCCCCAGGGGCAGGGCGCGGGCGATCAGCTGCACCAGCCGGGAACCGTCGCGCAGCAGGAAAAACAGCATGTACAGCATCAGGCCGAGGCTGAGAAAAAACTGGAAGGTGCTCTGCCCGAGGGAAAAGGCATTCTTGGCGACAAAGCTGCTGGCGGCGAGGGCACTATCAGAGGCCCGTTGCTTGAGAGACTCCATATCCATGCCCAGCCGGTCCAGCACAATCTGCAATGAAGGCAATGCGCTGCGGATACGGTCCACAATCGTGTCGGGCTTGATCTCTCCCGACTCGATTTTCTGGTAGAGGTTGGCGCCCTCCTGCACAAAGGATGTCAGTATCAACAGCACCGGGATAACCACCAGCACCACACAGAGCAGCAGGGTGGCGAGGGCGATCAGGTTGGGTCTGTCACCCCAGCGCCGCAGCAGGCGCTCCTGTACCGGGTAGAACAGCACGCTGATGGCGCAGGCCCAGAACACCGGGGCAAAAAAGGGCTTGAGGAGGTAAAAGAACAGGCCGGTGACGATCAGCAGCAGGAGCAGAAACGTGCGTTGCTCCAGTTTGCTGCCGGGGGGGGTGTCGGGTGCTGTCATGGCAGAGCCTGTGGCAAGTGGGGTGAGGCCAACTATAAGGATTCTGCGACGTGCCAACAATAGCCCTGGTCCGGGGCTGAGTAGCTTCCCGGCGGCTCTACCAGAGGAAGGCGCTGGAGCGTTTGCCGAGAATATCCAGGCTGAATGCCTGGTGTGCCGCTGCGCCAGCCACGCCATAGCAGACATGCAGCGGCAACAGGTGTTCTTCGCGCGGATGGCAGTAGCGCGCTGCCGGGGCCTGGCTCCAGTCGAGCAAGCGTTGTTGGCGCTCTTGCTCGCTCAGCCCGGCGCTGGTGAGGGTATCCTCCAGCCAGTCCTCAAAAGCATGGTTGGCGGCGCGGGATTCGTCACTGGCGGGCGAGAAAAACGCCTTGAGATTGTGGAACGAGAACCCCGAACCAATGATCAGAACCTTGTCGTCCCGCAGAGGCGCCAGGGCTTGCCCCATGGCGATATGTCGGGCGGGGTCGAGATTGCCGAGCAGGGACAGCTGTACGCAGGGAATGCTTGCCTCCGGGTAGAGAATCTTGAGGGGCACAAACAAGCCGTGGTCGTAACCTCGCTCAGGGTCGATGGCGGCGTCAATTCCCTGATTGCGCAGCATGGCGCACAGTTTTTCAGCCAGCACCGGGTGGCCCGGTGCGGGATAGCGGATCTGGTAAGACTCCTCGGGAAAGCCGTAATAGTCGTAGATGAGCGGCGGATTGGCGGCGCCGGTCAGGGTTGGGCGGCTTGCTTCCCAGTGGGCGCTGATCACCAAAATGGCCGAGGGTGAGCCGAGCTGCGGGCGCAGGTCGTGCAGAAAATCCACCATCTCGCGATGGCCGGGATCACCCAGCAGCGGCAGTGGGCCGCCCCCGTGGGAGAGGAAAAGCACAGAACCGGAGGGGGTGGATTGTTTCATGGCATGATCACGGCTTCAGTGGAACTGCCGGTTCGGCCTGCTGGTTTCGCCCTCTTCCGGCAGCAGGTAATCGAGTTGTTCCAGTTCCTGCGCCAGGCGCATCATCAGGTCGCGGGCGGTCACCACAAACAGTTCGAATTGCTGTTCGCTCATGCCTGCGCCGGTGAGTATGGTGGCGCCTGCCACCAGTTGTGGCATGGCGTCATCGACAATATCGAGAAACTGTTTGAGGGTGGGATAGCTGGCATTGAGGCGCCCCAGCTCCGCAGCCAGTGGCAGCAGAGCCGTGGGGCGCACCACAAATTCGGTGCTGAGCAACAGGCCCCAGTCTTCCAGGAACAGGCGGCTTTCCACCACACCGTTGAGGCTTTGCAGGTCAGTCAGGTGCAGGCCGTTACAGTGGCTGCACACGTAGTATTCAATCCCCGCGTTTTGCAACCATTGGTGCAGCTGGTCTGCAAGGATTGGTGTCTGTTCAGTCATAGTGTGCGTCCGTCGAGTACCGGGGGGAACCTGCCCATTAACTTGCCCGGTGAAAAAGGGAGCTATTGTACTCCAGCCCCGCTGGCCGCCCAAACCACTGGCGCATTTGCCCTGATGTTTAATAATCTCCAGCCCGCGCTGCGAGTGCACCGCGCGCTGGCACCGCAGCGGTTTTCCGCTGCATTTCACGCTTCCGTTATGAGAGTGCTGTGTTGTACCCTGCGCTTGAGCTGTGTTGGCAAACAGGAATAATTCTAATGACTCAAAACGCCATTCTCCCTCTCAATCTTGTGATCAAAGTGGCCAAACAGCGAATCGCGCTGTGTTGCCGGGCCGTTGCTCTGGTACTGGCTGTGTGTCTGCCGCTCTCTGCCCAGGCGCTGGAGCAGTGCGACGCGTTATCACTACAGCAGCTGGTGCAGTTGATGGATGATCGACTGGCGCTGGCCGATGATGTGGCGCGCTACAAATGGACCACCCGGATGCCCATTGAGGATCTGGCCCGCGAGCAGGCCATTATCCAGCACCTGGGACGACAGGCCGCAGGGTACGGCTTGCCCGTGGGCTGGGCCGAAGCGTTTTTTCGCGCCCAGTTTGCAGCGTCCAAAAGCGTGCAAAGCAGCCTCTTTGCCACATGGCGCAACACCCACCCCAACGGCTTTAAAGACCCGCCCCATTTAACCAGGACTACCCGCCCCAAGCTCGACGCGATCAATCGCCAGCTGTTTTCGCTGCTTGCCAGCAGCTGGGAGCAGCTCGATAATCCCGCCTGTCAGCCGCTGATTGCCGATCTGGTTGCCCGCCAGATTGCGGTGTCAACACTGACCGATCCCTCGGCGCTGACCCTGGCTACCGCACCCCTCACAGCGGCAGTGGCCAAATGAATGATCAATACCGGAGTTGGCCATGCCTGCACATCAACAAGCCTTTGACCACCATGTTTTTAGCCAAACCCTGGCGCGCCTCGCACTCACCGACAAGGTCTTTGACAGCCATACAGTGTCCGGCCTGGTGCTGGCGATTCTCTCCGCGCCGGAACTGATTCCGCCCTCGGAATGGTTCCCGCTGGTTTTCAGCGTTGACAGCGACAGTGCCAGCGACGAAGCGCCAGAACCCCACCAGTTTCAAAACGCCGACGATGCCAATGATTTTTACAGCCAGCTGTTGTTGCTGTGGAACGATTGGGCGGCACAGCTCGCCCTCGATGAGCCGCTGCCCCTGCCCGGGGAATATGAGCTGGACAGTCAGGGCGAGCCAGGCGCTGCACTGCAGGCCTTCTGCAGCGGCGTGATCATGGGCTATGGCTGGCTCGAAGAGCTGTGGGCTGATCTGCTGGACGGGATACGGGATTCCACCCCGGAAGTGGACGACCTCTTTGGTTCAACCCTGGCGGCCTGCCTGTTGATCCGCGACCCCGAGTCTACCCGTCGCGCCATGCTGGAAATGGAGGGGATTGCCGAGGATGAACAGATGAGCCTTGGCGAAGCGCGTGAATTGTTGCCGCTAGGCCTGCAGGTGCTGGCCTCCATTGGCCGCGAAGTGGCCGAGGCGCGCAATGACGACGCGGACCCGGCGCAAAATCCCTTGCGCGATGTCGGCCGCAACGATCCCTGTCCCTGCGGCAGCGGCAAGAAGTTCAAGCACTGCTGCCTGCACTGAGCACTGGCCGTAACAGCGGCCAGTACGTCGCATTAAGGTTGGCTCCCTGGCGTTCCAGGTAGTCGGGACCTGTCTCAATTCACCTCCAGTCCGTTGGCGCAGTGACTTTCGGATTGATTGCTCATATTCAAGGCCGGATTTTAGCTGGATCAAATTTGCGCAGCCTGAGCCTGAGGAGCCTGAGCCTGATCATGGGCAGACAATCGCGCAGCTTGCTCCCGCCGGGGAATGGAACTATATTGTCAAATGTGACAATTTAATGGGCGCAGCCCATTGCCGTTACCTCCCCCGACAATAATCCATAACAGGAGCTTGCCATGGAACAGCCCATTCTCATCGTTTCCGGCGACGGCCACACCGGCGCACCGCCGGAGGCCTACCGTGACTACATTGAACCCCGCTATCGCGGCGACATCGACAGACTGATCGACGAGAATGACGAATGGGTCGAGCTGGCGGTGAAGTGCACCGATACGCCGCCTGAGGTGCTCGACATCATCGACGCACACCGGGCCATCCGCGACAACGGTGAACTGGGCGCCTGGGATATGGAGCGCCGCCTGCAAGAGCTGGACCGCGAAGGGGTGGCTGGCGAGCTGCTGCTGCCCGGCCACTCCCTCGCCACGCTACCCTTCTTTGGCCTCGTCAACCGCCCCTGCCCGCCCGAGCTGCGCATGGCGGGCACCCGCGCCTATCACCGTTGGCTGGCGGACCAGATGCAGATCGCGCCGGGGCGCTTTTACGGCATTGCCGAACCCGGCCCCTGCTTCGATATGGACGACACGGTCAAAGAGTTGCGCTGGCTGGCGGCCAATGGCTTTGTGGGTGTCCAGGTGCCGGGTATCATCGCCGACCCCCATTTGCCGCCGCTCCATCACCCCCACTTCGAGCCATTCTGGCAGGCCTGCGCCGAGCTGGGGCTGGTGCTGGTGTTGCACGCCGGCTGGGGCGGGCAACAGGGCATCTTCCAGCAGTTTCTCGATATGGTGAAACTGGGTGGCCATAAAGTGGATTTTCCCCAACAGCGCATGGCCCAGCGCGCCCAGCTCGATGCCATGGCCAACAGCGACCCGGCCCTGGCACTGAACCTGATGCCGCGCCAGGCGCTGTGGCGGATCATGCTGTCGGGCGCCTTTGACCGTTATCCGGATCTGCGGGTGTCGCTCACCGAGCTGCGCTGCGACTGGGTGCCCGCCACCCTCGAACATCTCGACCGCTGCTTTGCCCAGCTGAAGAACCCGCTGCCCAGAACGCCCAGCGCCTATTTTGCCGAACACTGCGTGGTCACCCCCTCCTCGCCACGGCGCAGCGAGATCGGTTTGCGCCATGTCATCGGTGTTGACCGCTTCCTGTTCGGCATGGATTACCCGCACCCGGAAGGCACCTGGCCCAACACCCGCGACTGGCTGCGGGCCGCGGTCGGCAATGTGCCGGAAGCCGAGGCGCGGAAAATCCTTGGTGAAAATGCCATCGCCACCTTTGGCCTGGATCGCGACGCCCTGGCCCTGGTTGCGCAGCGCATCGGCCCGGCGCCAGCGGAGATTTTTGGTTCCCATAGTGTTAATCCGCAGATGCTGCACGATTTCGATGTGCGCGCCGGGTTCGACCAGCCGCCGGAAAAAATCGACATTGCAGCCATTGATCAGGCATTCGCTGCAGACAGGGAGCCGTTGGCTGCTCTCTGAAACGCAAGCTCAGCATCACCACTCCCGCTGATGCTGTGACACTGTGCTGATCAAGACGCCAGTTTATGGTTGCCGGTCAACCCGCACATTGAGGGGCTGGTCGCCCAGCACTTGCGTCCTGTACTGGGCAATGGGCGCGGAAACAGCAAAATCCCCACAGTTGGCCACAGCCTTTTCCGGCCTGATGGTCTGGCCGGGCAGCGGGGTAAAGGTCAATACCAGGGTTGACTCGCGGTCCAGCCCGCTGCATTGGAAATTGATCGGTGCCCATTGATTGACATGGGCAATGGGCTGGGGATCGATGCGGTACGACCAGATGCCCACCTCGTTGCTGGCGCTGGCACCTGAAGGCGATGTCACCCTGATGGTTTCAGTGCCGGAGGCAGGCGCATCAATACCGGTGCCCACCACAGCCATCTGATCGCCGTGCATGGCGACCGGGTCGAGGGGCTGGTCGCCCAGTTGTACCTGATAATCGACCGGCGCGGCATCGGCTTCCATCACCTTGTCGGGCAGGTTGAGGGTGCCCTCGAGAATGCCGCCAACACTGAGCAGCAGACCGCCCAGGGGCACTATGTGGTCGTCAGCCACTGGCTCTGTGGCCGATTCCTCGGCAATGGCGGTGATGGTGACGCTGCTCCTGTCGCCCTTCACCAGAATGCTGGCATCGCCGAGATCGCGACCGACGGTGACGAGGATGCTCTGCGGCGTTGCCCCTGCCTTGACGTCATCGCTGCGCAACTCTTCCGGGGCGATGCCGATCACCTCAATGCCCCTCGGCTGGCCCACCAGTTGGCGGTTGATCACCGTGGTACCCTGCGCGCTGGTGAACACCACATTGATCATTTCCAGCGGCTGGGGAGTGATATAGGCGCTGTCCCCAAGGCGGGAAGTCGGTGCTGGCTTGCTGGCGCCGCTATCGGCAGAACTGTCGCCAGAGGGTGTAATCACTGGTGGCCGGGTATCCGGCGTACGAGCCGCTGGGCCTTTGCCGCCCGGGCCGCTGTCATCGGGACCACCGCTGTCGTCTGGCGGCGGGGTCGTGGTGGTGGGCGGGGTTTCGCCGCAGGGGTACTGCCGGTAGCGCAGCAGCATGATACCGATGGGGCGCTTGATGTCGTGACCATTCACGGTTTTGACATTGTGGAGCGGCGCCACCATATGGTCGGAGTAGTGCTCTTCATGGGCATTGATAATGTGCCACTTGACATGGGTTGTGGCGCTCGACATCACATTGCGGGCATAGCTTTCTGCCTCGCTGCGGCCACTGCTGGTGCCGCTGCTGGCGCTCACCTCCGCAGAGATTTTCACCGGACCTATGCCGGCACCGCCGGATACCTTGGCTTCAGTCTCTGAGGCTTGCGAACTGCTGCTGGAGCGATCCTCTCCGGCAGAGGCCGCCAGTGAGGTGGTAATGATGTATTCCCCCTCGGATTCATTGCCACACTCCTGACCGAGTTTGAACAGTTTGTCCGACTCATCGAGGATGCCCCAGCCCTTGTAGCCACTGGCGGCATCGCCACCGCCAAAAAACCGGAAGTTGTCTTTCATGTTGCCGGCGGCTGTGCCTGCATCGGTGGCGCCCCTGGTGGCTTCTTCGACGCGTTTTTCCAGGTTGCCGGGCTTGCAGTTGACCGGGTAGGTGGCAAAGCGCTGCTTGACCACAAAGGAATCCGTCATGCGGTAAATTTCCAGCCCCTTGGGACCCATGCGCAGCGCCAGGCGGGTAAAGCCGTACATGCTTTTGTTGAGGGCAATACTGGTGGAGCGGTTCCAGGTGAAATGACTCCATTCAGCGTCGGGATTGCTGCGCCCGGCCCAGGCGTCCTCAAGCGCCTTTTGCTCCCACTCAACAGGGGTGTGGCGCTGCCAGATTTCCACCAGGTAATAATCATAAATGCCGGTGTAGTACTTACACCGGAGACCGTATTCACCCACGCTGAGACGGTCCGTCGAGCTGGTGGAGCTGGCCGATGAGCGCTCCAGACCGGCTTTTTTCACCACCTCGCTGGATTGCTCGCGGGACACGGTGTGACTCACCTCGATGCCAGCGCCGCCGATCTCGATGCCGCCGCCCACCGAGGCCGAGCTGGAGGAACCGCTGCTGGTGCCCGCCTCGCGGCTTTTGCTGACGGTGACGGAGTCGGAGGTGGTAATGGTGTATTCGGCGGAGTGGGTGCCACCGCTGAGCAGTATGACGAAATCGGCGTCCTCGCTGGTGAGCTTGCCATCGCCGTTGATATCGTTGCTGCGGACTATGTGTTTTTTGACAATTCCCTGCGCCGGATCGCCCACGGCGCGGCGGCTGAAGTGGTCAACGCTGAACACCGCCTTGCCATCGGCGATGGTGACCAGGCTTTCCTTTTCCCCCGTATAGCGGCCACTGCCGCGATCAAGCAATAACAGGTTGGCGCTGGAGGATGGCCCCACATAATCGAGATCAATAGCGACTGTCACCGGTTTGTTGAATGTCAGCCCTGCCGGGGCAAATTCCACGGCGCCGAGGCGCTGGATCTGCACCTCGGCGGACTGCTCGTAGGCCATGTCGAGGGGCAGGCGCGTGGAGCGCACGGTGACCGCCTCGCTGACCGCACCCTCCGGCACCTTGAGGCTGATGCCGCCACTGGCGAATTCGCCCCCGGCGCGGGTGAGGTCAAAGCGCTCGCTGAGGGCAAACAGTTCGACCTGTGTGGCCTGCCCCGGCCCGGCATAGAAAAATCCCGCTGCGCGGCGCAATTCGGCGTACTCCGGGTGGCTGAAGGTCAACAGTGTGGCGGGAGCAACGGGTTCGGGCAGGGCGAAGTGACCCTTGTCGTCGGAGCGGGCCAGCACGGTCGTGCCTGTGGCGATGGTGATTCCCGCTGCCGGGTTGCCGTTGCTGTCGGTCACCACGCCCTGCAGCTCAAAGCCGGGAGGTACATCGCGCCAGGGGTTGGTGGGTGCGGGGTTAAATTCTTCAATGGCCGGTTCGTCGCCGGTCTGAGCCTGGGAATAGGCGGTCAAAGCCAACAGGGCCGCTATCACCATGGCACAAATCACTGATCTGGGTGCCATGACAGATGCCTCAACTGTCCTTTATTGTTCTGAAAGCGTAGCACATGGGCATTGAAGTGCAGGGCGGATCCTGCCTCCACTACAGTGCATGCGCCACAGGGCAAGGCTCAAAAGCGGCCAAATCATGATCATTTGCGGACTGCACAGACCGGGTAGCGAGCGAGGCATGGCATCTGTGCTGCGATTCGCATAGATTAGCGCTGATGTCCGTTCACCATAAATCAATAAACAGAAGGGGTAGGCAATGAATAATGCAGCGTCAGCCATTGAAGACGTGAAAATCACCGAACAACGCCAGATGGCCAACATCCGCCACTGGGTGGAACAGCATGTGGGGGGCGAGGTTACCCGCATTGAGCGGCTGGTGCGCTGGCGTCCCGTCTGGCGGGTTGAGTACAGCAAGGACGGCGTCGAGCGTGCGCTGCTCCTCAAGGGCGATCGCCCCTGCACCCAGCTCTACAGCCTCAAGCACGAGATGCTGGTGATGGAGGTGCTCGAAAAGCATGGCGTCGGGGTGCCCCATATTCACGGCTGGATAGACGATCCTGCGGCGTTTGTGATGGACTGGGCGGAGGGTGATCGCGATCCGGGCCTGATTCATACCGCCCTTGAAAACGCCTCAACCCTCAGCCCCGAACGCTGGCAGGCCAGCCTCAGGTACATGGAACAACTGGCGAAGATGCACAGCATACCGGTGGCGGAATTTGCCCACACCGAGGGCGGCAACCCGGTTGGTCCGCGGCAAGTCGCCCTCAGCCAGCTGGAGCGCCAGTACAAGCTGGGCCTTGAGGTGGGCGCGATTGACGCCACCATGGAATTCTTCGCCTCCTGGCTGCGCCGCAATGTGCCGATGCACCGCACCGAGGCCAGCTTTATCACCGGCGATTGCGGCCAGTTCCTCAATCTGGGCGAAGAAGTCACCGCCATCCTCGACCTGGAGATTGCCCATATCGGCGATGTCTTCATGGATCTCGCCTGCTTTCGCGGCCGTCATCCCTATGAAAACATGGGGGATATCCCCGCCCTCTACCGCCACTACGCCAAGGTGCGCGGTATCGACCTGGATCTGCCGGTGATTGCCTACCACACCGTGTGTTTTCTCGCCTTTGCCGCCATCAGCGCCAACATGTTCATGGACCCCAACAAGGCGGAGAGCAACTGGTTCGAGGGCATTCTCGAAATGGTCAGCATCTCGCGCCGCGCGCTGGAAGGCATTGCCGAACTGGAAGGTATCGAGCTGGATTACAGCATCCGCCTGCCCGAGGCCCATGTCTCGCCCCTTGAGGATATGGCGATCAGCAAGCTGCTCAACCAGATCGAGATTTTGCCGGTCTCTGACGCCTTCCCGGAATGGCAGCGGGAACTGATGGGGGCGATTCCGCACTTCCTGCGCAACTATGCGCACTACGGTCGCTGGTATGAGGAGGAAACCCTGGGGGAAATCGCCGCCATGACCGGCACTCGGCCAGCGGATATGGCCGATGCCGAGCGGGTATTGAAAGACTGGATCAAGCCCGGCGATGCGAGCCGGGATGCCGGGCTGGTGGGATTTATCCACCGGCGCATGTGGCGTCTGTCGCTGATTGTGGCCGGCACCAACGACATTGAGGGCAACCCGCTGTTTTTCCGGCTGGAGCCGATTCTCAATATGGCGCTGTAATTAGAGCTGCTTCAAGCCAGCCAGGGAGATATCGCGCGACTGTCTGCTGCCTGGGCTGGGGCGCTGCGCTAGCAGTCCAGGGGATTGATCGCCCTGAATGATTGCTGTCTTGGGGATTTCACAGCACTGTCAAAATTGCTCTGTATAACGGTGCTCTCATGCCAGAGCGCTCGGTAGGGGCGCTCTGATACGAACTCTGGACAACGGAGTTCTCACCCCAGAGATTGCATCATGCGCCCGAAAACACGCCTCCGCCTGTACCGCTGCCTCACCATGGTCGGTCTCGCTACCCTCATCACCTGGCTGCTTGCGCCACTCACTGGCAATCACCTTGTGGCGCTGGTGCTGGCTGCGGCAGCTACCGCACTGTTGTTTAAAGTCTGGAAGCGGCATCTGTCCCAGCGCTTGCTGGCCAAGCGTTTTGCGGCAGTGCTCCCCGGGCGCCTGTATCGCAGCGGGCAGATATCACGCCATCATATTCACCGCATCCTGGCTCGCCATGGCATCGCCACGGTGATTGATCTCACCCACCTGGCAGCCACACCCAGCCGCGATCACGAGGCGGAGCGGGAGGCCATTGATGCCCTGGGCATCAATGGCACACGCTTTGCGATGAATGGCGATGGCACCGGTGATCTGGCAGCCGTGGCCGATGCCGTCACGGCACTGCACCTGAGTTTGCAGCGCAACGAGCCAGTGCTGGTGCACTGTGCGGCGGGGGTGCAACGCACCGGGCATGTGCTGGCGGCTTACCTGCTGCTGGTTGAGGGGGTGAACCCGGCGGCGGTGTATCAGTATATGGAGCGCTTTGGCTGGGAGCCGGGCCGCTCCAGGGCCTGGCCGGAACAGCTCAATATCCGCATGGCCGCCCTGGCGGAGATTTTGCTGGAGCGCGATGTTATTGCAGCGCTGCCTTCGCCGTTACCGCGACTGCCCCTGACCAAACCGGCGCAACTGGCGCCCTGGTGGATCAGCCATCAGCAGGTTTTGGCCGTGGAGGGTAACCGCTGAATCTTCCCGGATTGCCCGATGCGGTTTCGCGAAAGGCAATCAGCAGGTATCCTCAAGCAAACATCCCCGCAAGAGCAGGTATAATGCTGCCTTTATGGCCGTGCCGGTGTGCTCACCGCTGGCAACCTCTGCCCATCACAACGCCTAAGGTATCCCTTGAAGTCCAGCAGCTTTCACCATTTTGACCCCACCCGCGTGCCCTCCCCCTGTTTTGTGGTGGATGTGGCAGCCGTGGAGGAAAACCTCAAAATCCTGCGCCGTGTGCAGGATGAAAGTGGCGCCAAGGTTCTGGCAGCCCTGAAAGCCTTTTCCCTGTGGAAGCTGGGGCCTCTCACCGCCAGTTACCTGTCCGGCACCTGCGCCAGCGGTCTGCACGAGGCGCTGCTGGGGCGCGATGAATACGGCGGCGAGGTTCATGTCTACTCGGCGGCTTTTACCGAGGCGGATTTGCGCGAGATTCTCACCTTTGCCCACCATGTGGTGTTTAACTCCTTTGCTCAGTGGCAGCGTTTCCAGCCGCTGATTCAGGAAGCGAAAAAACAGCGCCCGCAACTGCATTTTGGCCTGCGTATCAATCCCGAGCACTCGGAAGGCTCCGTGCCCCTCTACGACCCCTGCGCGCCCTGTTCGCGATTGGGGATTCCGCTGTCCGAGTTTGACGGGCAAAGTCTGGAGGGTATTTCCGGCCTGCATTTTCATACCCTCTGCGAGCAGGATTTCCTGCCGCTTGAACGCACCCTGAAAGCGGTGGAAGAAAAATTTGGCGACTATCTGCACCAGATGGAGTGGGTAAACTTCGGCGGCGGCCACCATATCACCCGTGAGGATTACCAGGTGGAGCAGCTGATTGGCGCCGTGCGCGCATTCTCGGCCAAATACAATGTGCAGGTATATCTGGAACCGGGCGAAGCTGTGGCGATCCACACTGGTGTGCTGGTCAGCGAGGTGCTCGACACGCCCTTCAGCACCATGCCCCAGGCCATACTCGACACCTCCGCCACCTGCCATATGCCCGACACTCTGGAAATGCCCTATCGCGCCGGGATTTTCGCTGCCGGGCAGCCCGCTGAGTTTGCCCACACCTATCGCCTCGGTGGCATGACCTGCCTCGCCGGTGACGTGATCGGCGATTACAGCTTTGCCGAGCCACTGCAAATCGGCCAGCGCCTGATGTTTGATGACATGGCCCACTACACCATGGTGAAAACCTCCACCTTTAACGGCATCGGCTTGCCCTCCATTGCCCTGTGGGATTCCCGCAGCGATGAGCTGGAGGTGATCCGCCAGTTCGGTTATGAGGATTTCAGGGGGAGGCTCTCCTGATGTTTCTTGATCATTACTTTACGGCAACCCCGGCGGGCATTGTTATCAGCGAAAAGCAGGGCAGCGATTTTGCCAAGCACATCGCGGGCGATTTCAATCCCATCCACGACGAGGCCAGCAAGCGCTTTTGTGTGCCCGGCGACCTGCTGTTTGCCCTGGCGGTGAGCCGCTACGGGGTGCGCCAGCACATGCAGTTCCGCTTTACCGGCATGGTGGGAGATGGCGTGGCGCTGCGCTTCCCTGCGGCGGTGGAGTTGGTCAGGACTGTTACCAACGAGCAGGGCAAATCCCTGCTGGAGATGGCCTTTGACGGCGCGGGCCGCAGTGAGGAGGATTTTTGCGCCGCGCTGATCCGCGAGTACGTGGCTTTCTCCGGGCAGAATTTTCCCCATATCCTCGTGCCCCTGCTGGCGGACAGCGGCGTCATGATCAACCCCGATCGGCCGCTGGTGATTTACGAAAGCATGGCGCTCTCCTTCGACACCCTGGATTTCAATCAGCCGCACCTGGCTTTGTCCAGCTCCTCACTCGCCGTCAACGGCAAGCGTGGCGATGTGCAGCTGAATTTTGATATTCACGGCGCCAGTGGCAAAGTCGGCCAGGGTGCGAAAAAACTCGCCATTGGTGGCCTGCTGCCCTATGACGAGGAACGCATGCAGGTGGTGATTGACGCTTTTGTTATCCGCAAGGAGACATGGACGCCCGGTAACGGGTAACCGGGGGCGTCTTCCACTGGCCTGTTGCCGGTGCTAGAGTGGGTCAATAATAACCACAATGACCTGCAGCCATGGATCAGCCAAACAAAGACCTGCACACCCGGCTAAAGCGCTATCTCAGCCGCCTGTTGAGGCGCCCGGAAGATGTCGAGGACGTTGCCCAGGAATCTTTCCTGAAAGTGCTCGAGGCCGGATCAAAAGGCGAAATCCGCTACCCGCAAGCCTATCTATACCGCACAGCCCGCAATCTGGCCTTTAACAGCCTGGCGAGGAAAGACAATAAGATCGTCGATTCAATAGAGGATTTTCTCGACCCGGATGTCTTACAGCAAAGTGCACCACTGGAAGACGATGTGGCTGCCCAGCGGCGTTTTGAACTCTTTTGCCGCGCCGCCGCCGAGCTGCCCGAGCAGTGTCGCCGGGTACTGATCCTGCGCAAGGTGTACGGCTTTTCCCAGCACGAAGTTGCCGAGCAGCTGGGTATCACTATCAGCACCGTGGAAAAACACCTCGCCAAGGGCCTGGTGCGGTGCAGTCAATTTATGGCAGGCCACGGCGACAGCGCCGGGGCAACGCAGCCATTACGGAAACAGCAATGAAGAACATCGTGCAATTCCCCGATACCAACGCGATTCAGGAGACAGCAGCCCTGTGGCTCGCCAGGCTGGATCGCGGAGAGATGTCCCATACGCAAAGACAGGAGTTGCAGGAGTGGCTGGAGAGTGATACTCGCCACCGCCAGGCACTCAATGAGATGGCTCAGTTGTGGGGGCAGATGGATGCCCTGGCGGTGCTGGCTGAATTGTTTCCGCTGCAAGCCGTCAATCACAGCGAGCGTTCCCGGCCACGCTTGTCCCCTCTGGCCTGGTTGCGTGAACATACACTGGGAGCTGCTGCCACCTTTGCCGTTAGCGCCAGCCTGGTCATGGGAATGGTATTTCTGCTCAATGGATCACCGGCAGAAATGGTGCCTGTTGGCAGCGAGCCGGTTGAGCTTGTTTATCAAACCGAACTGGGCAAGCAATCCACCGCCGAGCTGAAAGACGGCTCGACTATGGTGCTCAACACCCGGAGCCAGGCAAGAGTGCGCTTTGACGAGCGAGAGCGGGCCGTGTTTCTTGAAAGCGGTGAGGCACATTTCAAGGTGGCAAAAAATCCCCAGATTCCTTTTGTGGTTTACGCAGGCAATGGTCAGGTGCGTGCGGTCGGGACTGCATTCAGCGTTCGTATCGATGCAGAAAAAGTCAACGTCATGGTGTCGGAAGGAACGGTAAAAGTGGTTGCCGGCATCAAGCCTGGCGACAGGCAGGAAGCGCAGGTTTCGGCAAATCATGCATTGCAAACAATCACGCTGAGCGAGCGGGGTGTTGCAAACTACCGTGAATCCATCGAAGCCTATACCTATATCGAGCCTGAACAACTTACCCACAAGCTGGCATGGAAAAGCGGAAAATGGATTTTCGAGGGGGAAACCCTGGCCGCTGTCATCGCCGAAGCCAATCGCTATACCACCGATAAAATTGAGATCACCGATCCGGCAATTGCCGGGCTCAGAGTGGGTGGCTATTTTGATGTGGGCGATGTGGCTGTACTTCTCAAAACCCTTGAAGCCGGTTTTGGCATCAAGGTCAGTCACCCCAGGGATGGCCTGATAGAGCTGTCGTACCGCAATGATGCCTATCCCTACTACCAATAATAAAGCCTCTACCCCGCCCGCCCAAATCAGACCTCAGCCAACACTATGTGCAGTTAAGTGAAAAAATATCGGCGATTGAGTAGCGGATTTCCATGGCTCGACTGTCATTTACGTCAAGAGGCTTGAACAGGATGCGGCTGTTTGGGCGGATTGTTACAGACAATGGCAGAGCATTATTTTTGCAATGCTTTCGCTGTATTTACCTGTCAATAATCTGCTCGCTGGCGACATGGATGCTGCCGGCATGGGGAGATGATCAAAAAATTAATTTCAGTATCCCGCCATCAAACGCCGATCAAGCACTGAATCTCTTTGCCCGACAAGCTGACATGCAGCTCCTGTACCCGTACGAAACGGTAAAACAGGTGAAGCTTGATGGTTTGTCAGGAACATACAGGGTAGAAGACGGCATCGCACGTCTGCTCCGTGGTTCATGCCTTGAAGCTGTGTTCGGCAGGGATGATACAGAAAAACCAGATATTCACTCGAATAGTGATAAGAAGGGGGTCGTGACCATGAAAATTAATCAGTGCCAGAAAAAGACACTGGCAGGATCTTTAGCCGCAGCGATTTTAGCGGGGTTTGGAGTGTCTCCCGGGTTTGCGCAAGAGGCAGGTGAGACTGACAAAGAAATCGAAGAAATCGTTGTCACGGGTTCGCGTATTACCCGCCGTGACTACCAGTCTGAAAGCCCGGTCGTCACTGTCAATGTCCAGGATCTCCAGGTCAGCGGCCAGCAAACACTGGGCGAAGCGCTGAACCAGCTTCCCCAGGTATCCGCCGGAGAGAGCGCCACAAGGCCTGGCAGTGGCGGGCGCACCACCGTTGACCTGCGCGGTCTTGGCAGCAGGCGTACCCTGGTACTGCTTGATGGCAAACGTCTCCAGCCGTCGGACATCTACAATACCATCGACCTCAATGGCATCCCTTCCTCGCTGATATCCGGTGTTGAAATCATCACTGGCGGCGCCTCTGCGGTCTATGGTTCTGATGCACTGGCAGGTGTGGTGAATTTTCAGTTGCGCAAGGATTTTACTGGGCTTGAACTGGATTTTCAGGGCGGCATGACTGATGAAAATGATGGCGAGAATGGCACCCTGAGCGCCACATTCGGTAGTGATTTTGCAGATGGTCGAGGTAATGTGGTGTTATCCGCCAGTTATTTGGATAGGAAGGATGTGTACCCACAGACCTCTCGGGATTTTTTCGCTCAGAGCACTCCAAACAGCTTGGGATTCGGTGGGGTAATCGTTGCCGATGGCACGAATTTCTACAACCCAGCGACTATTGCATCGGTGTTCCAATCCTATGGTGTTGCTAACCCCGGTTTTGCCGGAGCTTTTATCCTCGCCACCAACAGGGATGGCACGCTGTTCGCACCGCGTGCTGCCAATGGTCTCAATTTCAGGGGCTTTCCCGGTATTGAAACCACAACACTGAACGGCACCATCGGCACACTGGCTGGCCAGCGCACCACGCTTGCGCTGCCCCTTGAGCGCTACACCATGTTTGGGCGCGGCGATTATGAAGTCACCGACAATATCAAGGCCTACCTCCAGTTCAACTGGTCGTCATTCGAGACTGAGTCCCGTGGTGACGGTATCACTCCGCCACAAGACACCCCCTTTATTCCCGTGACCAACCCCTTTATTCCTGCCGATCTGAAAACACTGCTGGATTCAAGGGGCAATCCCAATGCGCCCTTTTACTGGTCATTGACGCCTCTTGGGGAGGGCGGGTCGCACACTGAAAACGATGTCTGGCAGGGCCAGGTTGGGCTGTCGGGGGAATTGCCGGGCCTGGGGTGGCGCTGGGATGCCTTTGCTGGCACGGGCAAAACCGACATTCGCCAAACCACATTTAATGTCTATTCCCGATCAGCCTTCTCCGCTTTGGTTAATGCGCCGGACGGCGGTATGTCGATCTGTGAGGGAGGTCTAAACCTCTTTCCTCTCACCAGCCTGTCAAGTGAGTGCAACGCCGCTTTGATGCGTGACCCAGTCAATATCCAGAGCCTGACCCAGGATCTTGCAGAAATAAATCTGACAGGGGATTTGTTCGATCTGCCAGCCGGTGAGGTGCGATTCGCAACAGGGTTGGCCTATCGCCGTAACAAATTTGATTACGATCCGGATGCTGGTGTAGTCAACAACCCGGCGTTTGGCGTGCCGGACTTGATTATTTCGACCGATCAGACTGCTCCCGCCTCAGGCTCAACCAATGTCAAGGAAGCTTATATCGAGCTGTTAGTCCCGATCCTGTCCGATGTGCCGTTCTTCCAGCGCCTCGATGTGAACCTGGCTTATCGCATGTCGGACTATGACACTATCGACGGGGTCAATACCTACAAAGGGTCACTTGAATGGGTGCCGGTGGATGGTCTGCTTTTCCGTGGTGGCATACAGCGCGCTATCCGTGCGCCATCTATTGGTGAACTCTATGCGCCTGCGGCTTTTGGTGTCAGCACACTGGGCAATAATTTTGCCACAGGGGGTGGCGATCCATGCGACGTGCGGGGTATCTATCGCAGTGGGCCCAATGCTGCGCAAGTACGGGCATTGTGTGTTGCCCAGGGGATTCCGGAGTCCGATGTTGATACCTGGCAAGTCGATGGTACCGGGGTGCCGACCCAGGTCAGCGGTAATCTCGACCTGATCGAGGAAACAGGTGACAGTATTACCTTTGGGGTAGTTTTACAGCCTGGATTTACTTCGCCCATATTGTCAGGAATTTCCACCTCGATTGATGTCTACGATATCGAGATTGAGGATGCCATGGGTATTATCCCCGGCAACTTGGTAGTGCGATCCTGTTTCAACACCGGTGGTGAGAACCCGACCTACAGCAATGATAATTTTTACTGTAGCCTGATTGACCGGGGTTTTATCAGCTTGCAGAAAGTTGGTACCCCCACCGTCAATCTGGCACGGATCAATGCCTCCGGTATCGACACACAGTTTGACTGGCCTGTGGACCTGGCGGATCTCGGCATTCGCAGCCTGCCCGGATCGCTCAACCTGAATCTCAATCTGTCCTGGCTCGACAAGTACGAGATCGCCTCTCTACCGGGTTCGCCGCTGCTCGATTTCTCCGGCACCATCGGTAATGACGCCCTCGGCGGGCTATCGCACCCGGACTGGAAGGGCATCGGCACACTCACCTATCTCACGGATCAGTTCCAGCTCGGCGTGCGCGCCCGCTATATCGGCAGCATGGAAAACTCCCAGAACGTGAATACAACACTGACCCTGGAAGGGGTGTCATCCATTACCTATTACGACCTGTTTGCACGCTATGACCTGGGTGAGGATATCTCTTTCCGGGCGGGCATCAATAATGTTGCCGACAAGGAGCCGCCGGAGTGGACCGGGCTCGGCAATACGGATCGCGCTACCTATGACGTTATCGGCCGCAGCTTCTACTTTGGTGCGACCATGCGCTTTTAATGCAAAGCCGGGGCAACGCTCGTGCAAGTGTTGCCCCAACTGCTCGAAAGGGGATAGATCATGGATATGAAAAGACGGGCATTTATGGCCGGCGCCGCCGCCCTTACAGCCGCTATCGGTGTTAATCGTGTCGCACTGGCAGCGTCGGGAGCGGCGTCCCCAGGGCCAGCGGATAAAACGGCGGCAAGCCAGGGCGAGCGCAACAAACAGTTGCTGCGCGCTCAGCGCGAGGCCTCGCAGATGCGAGTGCTGCCGAGCGCGATTCCCGGAGAGGAGGATCGATACAACCGCTCCTCGCCGCTTGGCGGGTTTTCGCCCAAGGTGATCATGGTGATGAACGACTCGCCCCGATTGCCGGGGATGTCCCAGGAAGAGGCCATGCGTATCCAGGGCGGTTTTGCCTCCCAGGCACTCGGCCCCACTTTTATCTCCTACGGTCCGATGCTTGCCGAGGGCGACATGGTTATCGAGGAGTGGGAATCGCAAATCTATGGTGCCAATGGAACGCTCTATAACAACCAATACCTGTCAATACAACGGTTTGAAGGCGATCAGGTTACTGAGTTCCACGAGTACAACGATACCCAGCACGCTGAGATTATTTTTGGCCCCCTCGGCCAGTGGCCTGAGCTGAAGCCTGCCACCAATCCCCGGCGTCGCAATCGCCACGGCGAGTCCAGAGGCCCTGAATTGGCGGCCAATGAGATCGAGACCGTTTTTGAGATTGTCGACGAGTTCGAGATGGTCCCCCGTTTGCTGGCGGATGTAGTGCCCTCGGCTGCCACACCACCGGTCAAGGTCGCGCCGGGGGTTGAAGGCAACAAAGCGCTGGTCCGCGGTCTTCGCCACGCCAAGGCCAAGGGCGATCCCAAGCTCGTCAACAGCTTTTACGGTAAGGGGTTTCGCCACTTCGTCAGCGGCGAGCGACCCTTTGGCTGGGACCACCTACCCCTTGCCGAGATTTATGCGCCGTTGGTCGAGCATATGGCATCGCCACTGACTGTGCGTTATGGACCCCTGTATGGGGATGGTGATCGCGTCTTTGAGCAGATGGACAGCTTTGCCCGCCTCGACGATGGCACGGTGTACAACAACTGGCACGCCTTCGTCCATGAGATACGGGACGGCAAGATCGTCCAGACCCGCGAATACCACGACCCCCGCCATGTCTGGGTGACCCTCGGTCGCTGGGCGGAATGGGGCAAAACGCCAGTGCCACCACGTTCTTCTCCGCGGCGCTCGAATTTGCAGGGCATTGCCTCGACTATTCAGTACCCCACCTCCCTGGGGCCAGACCTGGAGCGCTGGCGGCCCTTTGAGTCGGTGTAACGGTACGGTCGGCAGATATCGCAAGGAGATCGACCATGGGCAACCGGTGGAACCGGCGCGAATTCATGCTCGGCGCTGCGGCGCTTGCCGCAGCGGTGGGGATCGAACGCGGAGCTATTGCCGCTCCCGATGCATCGGCGCCTAGGGCTGGCAATGGGCTTGTCGGCGATCCTGGGGGCAATAAAGCATTACTCAACAAGCAACGGGAGGGGGCGCAGTTGCGAGCCTTGCCCAGCGCCATTCCGGGGGAGGAGGACAACTTTACTTCCTGGCCAATGGGCAGCGAACGGCCACTCCGATCCATGCATTCCAATGATTCGCCCATCACCCCCGACATGTCGGATGCAGACCGCGCCCGCATCCAGGGCGGGTTTGCCTCCCAGGCTCTGGGGCCGACTTTTCTTTCCTTCGGCCCCATGCTAGC
>Ga0209347_1002148_pt1 | contig 27279 bp, 22 predicted proteins | sample AutmiccommuBRH23_FD_187382 | JGI IMG/M metagenome (GOLD analysis project Ga0209347, IMG submission 187382) | Deep subsurface microbial communities from Mt. Terri, Switzerland - Autotrophic microbial communities BRH/23 (SPAdes) (version 2) | ecosystem: Environmental > Aquatic > Deep subsurface >...
GCCCGAGAGATATTGCTGGGCGAACAGCTTGTTCTCCCCGACATAGGACGAGATCATCTTCTTGATCTGGCGCGTCTCCAAGAGGATGCCGAGACCGTAGCCGTCGACACCGGCGTTGTTGGAGATGACGGTGATCCCTGAAACGCCCGAGAGCCTGAGCGCCTCGATCAGGCTCATGGGAATGCCGCAGAGACCGAAGCCGCCGGACATGATGGTCATGTCGTTCTTGAGCAGGCCGGCAAGTGCGCCGCCCGCGTCCGAGCAGGTCTTTCGCATGTCGTGCCCTTGAGTGTGCCCGGACCGGCGCCGTGGCGCGACGCCGGTCCAAAAGTGGCATCCTATGGCGTGACCGCCACCTTCAGGACGCCGTCCCGCTGATTGGCGAAGAGGTCGTAGGCCTCCTCGATCTGATCGAGCTTGAAGCGATGGGTGACGAGGCCAGAGAAGTCCGCGCGCCCAGACGCCACCACCTCCAACATGCGGCGCATGCGCTCCTTGCCGCCGGGGCAAAGCGAGGTGCGGATCGACTTGTCGCCCAGGCCCGCACTAAAGGCGTCGAGCGGAATCTTGAGGTCGGAGGAATAGACGCCAAGGCTGGAGAGCACGCCGCCCGGCCGCAGCACCCGAAGGGCAGACTCGAAGGTCGGCTGCGTCCCGAGCGCCTCGATGGCAACGTCAACACCGCGACCGTCGGTCAGCCGCATAATCGCTTCGACAGGGTTCTCCTTCTTGAAGTCCACGACAATGTCGGCGCCCATGCGTTTCGACATCTCCATGCGGGCGGGCACGGTGTCGACCGAGATGATCCGCGTTGCGCCCATCAGCTTCGCCCCCGCCGTCGCACAAAGACCGATGGGCCCTTGCGCGAACACGGCAACCGTATCGCCGATCTTGATCTGCCCGGTCTCCGCTCCCGCAAAGCCTGTCGACATGATGTCCGGACACATCAGCACCTGCTCGTCGGTGACGCCGTCGTCAATCGGAGCGAGATTGGCCATGGCATCGGGCACGCGCACGTACTCGGCCTGGCAGCCGTCGATGGTGTTGCCGAACTTCCAGCCGCCGATCGCTTTCCATCCGTGTGTGGTTCCCGCGCCGTCTTGCGCACCGCAGCCGCAGAGGCAGGCATTGCTCCAGCCCGAGGGTGTGATGGCGCCGGCAATGACGCGTTGACCTTCAGAGAAGCCTGTGACACCGGACCCGAGCTTCTCGATGACACCCACCGGCTCGTGGCCGATGGTCAATCCTTTGGCGACAGGGTATTCGCCTTTGAGAATATGAACGTCGGTGCCGCAGATAGTCGTGGTCGTGACGCGCAGCAAGGCGTCTTGCGGGCCTATTTCCGGTATTGGTTTGTCGTCGAGAACGATGCGGCCCTTCTCCACGAAGATCGCCGCTTTCATTTTGGTTGCCATGGTCGGAGTCCCTATTCTTCTCTTTCGTTTTCTCTTGTAGACACGCGGAGCGCCGATTTTCCGGCGCTCCGCAGAACGTCAGGCAGCGTCGGCGCGCTCGGGAACGGTCAGGCCGAGCCAATCCCGGTAGAACGTGTCGATATCCGGCTCGAAGTCGCGAATGATCGGGTACCAGGGCGTCGGCGCTTCGACGTCGTGGAGCGTGCCGCACTCGGGGCAGAAGTACTCGCGGATCACCTGCCAAGTGGGCGTCGGGGCCATCAAACGCGGATAGATCTCCTCCATCTCCGCCGGGGTGTCGCGCACGTTGATGAGCGCATGGAGCTTCCAGTTCTCCCGCCAATCACAGAAGTCGTGCCCGCATTCACAGCGCACGGTCCACTGCTTCGTCTTCTTCTGCTGGACGATGTAGAGCTTGGGCCCGAGCGGCAGGATGATCTTCTCCGACCAGGGGACCCGCTCCTGCAGGATCTCGATGTAGGTCACGAAGCGCTCGGGATCCTTGGGCGTGGAGAGCATCTGATGCAATGTGTCGTGGTCGAGCTTGCCGTCGATGAGATCGGCGATCTTGGTGCGTGTGTATTTCATGGCTTGTCCTCTTGAATGGGTGGCGCAAGGGGGCATGCAGTCCACCGGACGCGCATGCCTCTGCGTGTGGATCATTCCTCGACGAACTGGACGGTCTTGACGTCCGGCAACTCGGAGAGGTCCATCGAGTAGCGAGAGCCATAGGAGGGAATACCGATCTCCTCCTCGCTCAGCGTCCAGCTCTCGGGCATATCCCAGAAGGCGCGGAATTCCTGCTCGAAGCGCGGACCGAGCTTGAAGGAGGCAGCGAACATCTGCTGCACCTGGGTTTCGGCCTTCTTGGCGAGGATGTTCTCGCGCTCCCGCTTCATCCATTCCTTGACGGGGACCGCTTTGGCGATGCGAGCCTTGCGGATCGCATTGCGCTTGGCCGCCGTCTGGTCGACGTCGACGACCAACCCATCGCGCTCGTTGCGAAGGACGACGCCGTAGACCTGCCGTGCGAACCGCTCGAGCACGTAGCCGCCGTTGACGTCATCGGCCACGGATTGGGGATCACGATCGAGCGGGTCTCCGAAGCCGGGCCCACCGCGCATGTAGTTGAGGTAGAGGTCGTAGTCGGCGAACATCTCCTCGGTGGTGATGGCCTGCTTGTCGCGTTTGATCTCGGCGCCGCTAATCAGATTGTCCCAGAGCGGGTTCTGAGGATCGGTATCACCGCCGAGCGGGATCTCCTTGCCGTCGGCGATCAGCTGCTTGAGCCCGGTCTGATGGGCGGCGAAGCGGTAGCCCGATGCGGCGGGATAGCCGCCCATCAACCCCCAGTCAGAGGAGATGTGGCCGTTGCCCATGAAGAACATGGTCCAGTCCTTGGCGTTCCAGACCATGCGCAGGCTCTCGAAACCGCAGCCGCCGCGATATTTTCCTGATCCGCCGGATGAGGCTTTGATCTGGCGGCCGAGATAGACGAGTGGCTCTGCCAGCTCCCAGATCTCCATGTCGCCCATGTCGCCTTCCGGATTCCAGATGGCGGCGGCGTGGGACAGACCATCGCCGACAGCGGTTGCCCCCGTTCCGTTGGCGGCGCATTCGAACGAGTTCACCGCGTGGATCTCGTCGTACTGGTTGAAGCCGCCGCCCTGGAGCCAGTTCGAGGTGTTGGCATTGCCGGCGTTCACCTCCTCCAGATAGCCGCGTCCGAAATAGGAGCGCGACAGACCGCGCCACAACGCCGTCCACGCGGAGACGAGGAAGTGCCAGGAGTAGGAGAACGCGACGCGCCGGTCGTCGGGATTCATCCAGGTGCCCTTGGGCAATCGGAATTCTGTGCCGTAGGCCGCCCCGTCGTTGATCATCTCGGAGGGGATGAGCGTTTGCGTCATCATCACCCAGATGCCGGAGGTGAAGCTCACCTGGTGGGCATTGTAGGTGTGCCAGCCCCAGCGGCTCGAGCCCTCGAAGTCGAGGCGCCACGTGCCGTCGCCGCGAATGGTGATCTCCGAGGGCGCGTGCATGATGGTGTCGACCTTGGCGAAGTCGGACGGCACCCGCACATCGTCGTGGTTGTAGGGAACGTCGACGAAGCCGACCTGCCGGTACTTGCCGGGGATGGTCATCGCCTTGATGCGGTTTTGCAGCCCCGTGCGCCCGTGCTCGACGGCCTCGTAGGCGAACTTCCAGTAGGCATCGATGCCTTCCTCGGCAATCACCTCCTCGACCAGCTTGCGGATCATGTGGCAGCCGGCGATGCGCGTGCGCTCATCCAGCATCCAGTAGCGGGTCGTGCGCACCATGCGTTGGCTCTCGTGCAGCCAGTCACGATAGAGCGTATCGTTCTCACCGACTTTGCGGCAGGTGATCGAATAGCCGTCGCCGAAGCGCTGCACCTGTCCCGTCGCCATCGATCCGGGACCGACAGCGCCCGTGTCGATGACGTGGGTGACGCCGCCCACCCAGCCGATCAGCTCGCCCTCCCAGAAGATGGGCACGATCGTGTGAATGTCGCACGGGTGGACGTTTCCGATCAGCGAGTCGTTGTTGCAGAAGATGTCCTTGTCGCGCACGCCGGGATTGCTCTCCCAGTCGTTCTCGATCATGTACTTGATCGCCGCGCCCATGGTGCCGACGTGGATGATGATGCCGGTCGAGGTGAGGATGGAGTCGCCCGCAGCGTTGTAGAGTGTGAAGCAGAGCTCGCCTTCCTGCTCGACGATCGGAGAGGCGGCGATCTTCTTGGCAGTCTCGCGGGCGTCGACAACGCCGGCGCGCAGGCGCGAGAACAGCTTGTTGTAAAGTATGGGCTCAGCGTCGCGGAGCTCCATCTTCTCGAGGCCCGCGTAGTGCTTCGTTGCCTTGGTTGCATCCATGATGCGGTCGCGGTGCTGCTTCAGCGTCTCGCCACCGCGCACGATGCCGCGCCTGGCGCCCTCAAGGCTCGATTCCTTCAGGTTGATATTCATGGCTTGGTTCCTTTGAATTCTGCGAAAGAAGTCCGACGGGTGGAGGAGCCCGTCGGACCGGGGTGGCCGATCAGACTTCCTTCAGGTGGAAGAGACGATGTCCGTCGAGCCAGGTCTCGAAGCCGTCGGGAACGACGAACGTCGTTGCGTCCGATTCGATGATCGCGGGTCCGGTGATGCGGTTGCCCGGCCGCAGGGCTTCCATCTGGTAGAGCTGCGCGTTCACCCAACGCTTCTTGCGGTAGAACTTGCGCGTGCCGAGCTTCGCTTCCTCGGGCGGGGTCTCCGACTGGAGCTCCTCCTTCGGGATCTTGGGCTTCTGGATCGGCACGGTGCCGCGCATGATGGCACCCGTAACCGAGTAGCCAAGCTCGGGTGAGCGAGCGCTGTCGGAATAGACCCGCCCGTAGGTGTTGTTGTAGGCCTCGACCATCTTCTCCCAATCCTCGGCGGTGGCTGCCGACTTGATCGGGCTCTCGATCTCCAGATCGTTGAGCTGGCCGCGATACTGCATGCGGTAGCCCGGCTGAAGCTGTACGCGGTCGGCGTCGTAGCCGTTGAGCTTGAACTCCTCGAGCACGTTACGTGTGAGCTCCTCCCAGGCCGATTGCAGCTCCTGGGCTGCCTTCGTCTTTTGCTCGTCGGTGGCATCCGGAGCGATGTTGATGTCGAGAGACTTGTCGTAGCGGTACTCGAAGTCGGCTGCTGCGCATCCGAAGGCGGAAAAGCCCGCAGCCCAAGCCGGTACGATGACATCCTCGAAACCCAGTCCTTCCGTGTAGCCGTAGGTGTGGACCGGCCCTGCGCCACCGTAGGAGAAGCAGACGAAGCTCGTCGGAGAGTAGCCTTTGCCCGAGATCATTGAGCGCAGATAGTCGCGCAAGTCAGAGTCGAGCAGCTCGATGACGCCGGCGGCGGCATCCTCGACCGAGAGGCCCAGCGGATCTGCGATCTGCTTCTTGATGGCATCGACCGCACGCTGCCGGTCGAGCTTGATCGCGCCGCCGAGGAAGTTGTCGGGGTTAAGGTAGCCCAGAACGACGTGACAGTCGGAGACCGACACCGTGTCGATGCCGCTATCGGCCCAGCAGACACCGACGCGGTATCCGGCCGAATCCGGACCGAGCTTGATCGCCTTGGTATAGGGATCGAGGCGCACGAACGAGCCGGCCCCGGCGCCGATCGAATCCATGGCGACAAGCGGCAGCGACAGCACCAGCCGCGCCATGTCCGGATCGTTCTTGATGGTCAGCTCGCCCTGGGTGATGAGCGCGACGTCGAAGGACGTACCGCCGATGTCGGAGCAAGCGATGTTGTTGTAGCCGAGCACCTCGCCCAGGTACTTGGCGCCGATCACACCGCCGATGGGACCCGAAACGATCGTCCGAGCCAGCTCCTTAGCTTTCCAGGAGATGGTGCCGCCATGGGTGGCCATGACGCGAAAGTCGAACTTGGTGCCCCGCTCCTTAAACGCATCCGAGATCTTCTTCAGCGTCTGCCGCGAAGGCTCGGCGGCATAGCCTTCCAGGATCGTGGTATTGGTGCGATGCGTCTCCTTGCGCACCGGATAGTAATCGGCGGACGCAAAGACTGGGATTTGCTTGCCGCTCTTTTCGATCTCGTCGAGAACGATGTCGCGGACGCGGCGCTCATGCGCGGCGTTCTTGTAGGAGTGCATGAGGCTGACCACGATGCCTTCGACATCGAGAGCAATCAGCTCGCGGGCGGCCGAACGGGCCGACTCCTCACGCAGCGGAATGACGACATTGCCGAACATGTCGACGCGCTCGACCACGCCCCGCGTGAGCTGGCGGGGAACCAGCGGCGGGTCGTAGCGATGGGTGTTGAGATGGATGCGATCCTCGTAGGCGTAGCCGAGATAGCACTGGATCGCCCGGCCCATGCGGTGGAAGTCTTCCATGCCGCGGTTGACGATGAGGCCGCACTTCAGGCCCTTGCGCTGAACAACGCGATTGAGCATCGCCGTGCCGGAGTAGACACCGGTTTGAAGCTGGTGCAGGGCGTCTTCGAGCGACATGCCCCATGCACCGAGCCCGTCCTCGCTCGAGGCGATGAGCCCGAGCGCCTCGTTAAATGGGGTGCTCTGCGCCTTGCCAACGACGAAGTCTCCGGCCGAATCGACAAAGAACGTGTCGGTCATCGTGCCGCCGGCATCGATGCCGAGTACCTGAACGTTTCTGCTTTCTCTCGCTTGGGTGTCCACGTCGTCCTCCTGATGCAGCCTCGGCTTCTTGTGAGCCGGATGCTTCAGGAGGTCGCAGGAGATGTGCCAAGTGTTCGCAGTCGAGTCACACTGTTGGTGACTCAATTACTTACCGCTTCTGCTCAATGAGATTTTGCGTTTGCGAACGTCGGCGCGCCGGACGGATGACGGAACGATCTGTCCGGATGGCGGACGGTGATCAGGATTTGGGTGTACGTGTCATGCCGTACTGCTGCAGGCGGACATAAAGCGTCGATCGCGCAATTCCGAGACGGCGTGCAGCCTCGGTCAGATTGCCGTTACATGCCTTGACCTGAGCGATGATCGCCTCACGCTCGGCCGCTTTGAGCTTGCCCGACGCGCGTTCCGGTAGCTCGACGGCAGCCTCGGCGCCCGCAATATCTCCGCTTGCTGGACTTCCTGCCATTCGAGCTTCGGTCGGCAGATCGTCGACGTCGATCATGTCTCCATCAACCAGCGCAACCATGCTTTCGATGACGTTGCGAAGCTCGCGGACGTTGCCCGGCCAGGAGTAGCCGCTCAGCATCGCGACCGCTTCACTCGTGATGGTCACAGGAGGCCGCCCTTGCCGCTCCGCCGCCGCCGTCAGGAAGTGCCTGACAAGCGAGGCAACGTCCTCTTTGCGCTCGCGCAAGGGGGGAATGCGAATGCGCGTTGCGGCGATACGATAGAAGAGGTCGCGGCGGAACCTGCCGGCAGCGACCTCCGCCGCTAGATCGCGGTTGGTCATCGACACGAGCCGTATATCCACCCGATGCCCCTCGTGGTCGCCAACGCGATAGACGACGCCATCCTCGAGAACGCGCAGCAGGTAGGATTGGAGATCGAGGGGCATCTCGCCGATCTCGTCGAGGCACAGGACGCCGCCGTCCGCCTTTTCGATCTTTCCCGGCTTGCCCTTCTCGTCGGCTCCCGTAAAGGACGCCTTCGCGTAGCCGAAGAGCTCGCTGGCGATGAGGTCCCGGGCCATGCCGCCACAGTTGACTGGCACGAACGGCCCATCCGAACCGGGGCTGGCACTCTTGATGGCGCGGGCAAACAGCTCCTTGCCCACCCCCGTCTCGCCCTCGATCAGGATCGGAAGGGCGTTGGCGGCCAGCTTGCGCGCGCGCGCGCGCACATCCTGCATCACCTTGCTGTCGCCGATGATCTGATCGAACGTAACCGAGGTCTCGACGGAAGCCCGCGAGGGTGCCGACTTGCGAGCGCGCGAACCCGGCATGATCACGAGGCAGCCGATCGCAGCACCATCGGAATGCACGACCTCGACCCGCGCATTGGGAAAGCGGCGGCGGCAGTTGTCCTCCCACGCTTCATGCGAGGCGCCGGCAATGGCCTTGCGGAACACCTCGGTCAGATCCTTGGCGTCGAGCTTGTGAGGTGCTTTCTCAGTTGCATGGACGATGGTTCCCCGGCGATCGACCAGAAGGATGTCCTCGGTGAGCCATATGGACCGCTGGCCGACGAAGCGCCGGAGCAGGATCTCGTGATCCCATTTGGCGGCGCGGCCGAGCGATGCCTCGATCTCCTGACCGATGCTCACCGCCAGGGCAAAGCTTTGCGGATTGAAGTACTTGACGGGCCCGGAGACATCCACGACGCCCAGCAGCTCGCCATCGACGGGGTGAAAAATTGGTTTGGCGGCGCATGTCCAGCGCTGCACGTCGGCGCAGAAATGCTCAGCACCGCAGATTTGCACCGGCCGCCCTTCGGCAAGTGCAGTGCCGATGGCATTGGTGCCAATGACATCCTCCTCCCACCGTCCGCCGATCTCGAGGTGATTTCTCCGGCCCTCATCGACGACGCGGGGATCGCCGGCAGTCTCCACGATGAAGCCCGCCGCATCGGTCAGCACCATCATTGAGGAGGCGTTGGCGAGAAACTCGGACGATCGCTCGAGAGCGGACCGGGCGACGTGGAGGAGATCGGCGTTCTTGGACCTGCGCAGAAAAATCTCTGGCTCACCGGCGAGAGGGGCCTCTTTACGCTCAGCTCCGACGCCGGACTTCTGGGAACGCTCCCAAGATGTCGCCACCGCCCGCGAAAACTCTTGCGGAACCCGGCCATCCTTGAGGAACCCCTCCCAGGCCAAGCGAATGTCGCGCTGGTGCATGCCCTTGCGCTCCTCCATGCGTTCAGACTGCCCGCAATACGATTGCAGGCACTCGTCAACAACTACCGAGCACGCAAGAGCGCCATACTTAAGGAACGAGGTGCCCTGCTAAACGGGGCCGACGCCGTGGCGTCCCGGTGCATTTCCTCCAGGCAGACTTCTTCGATCCGCGTCGCCGGCAGCTTAAGGCGGCTGCGTACGGATTGACAAGTTACGGGTGGATGAAGGCTCCGGAGGCGCGGCACGAGAATCTAAGATCGGCTCCAAAGGCCGTTGCGGAGCGAGCTGATCTATCGGTGGCCGTATGTGACGCTCAAGGTTGGCCCGTCGGACCCCGTGGAATTTTACGTCTTCGGTACAAACGAGCTTTGCTCCCTGACGCGGCATCGGCTTCAGGAGCGAAGGCACACCGCCGATCAATCCTTGTTCTTGAGCTTTGCCGCCACGGGCTCGAAGTGGGCCATCAGCGCCGCCTTGACCTCGACATTAAGGCCGACGCGGTCGATGGCAATGCCCATGCACTTGAGCCACGTGTCGCGCGCCTCGGCATCGATCTCGACGTGCTCGTGCATCTCGCGCACGTCGGAGTGGCCGTATTTCTCCACATAGAGCTGCGGGCCGCCCAGGAACCCCGACAGGAAATTGAACTGCTCGATACGTGAGTGCGCAACGCCCTGCCCGCGCATGTGCAAGAGGTGCAGGACCTGGCCCTCGGGCTCCTTCTCGATGATGTCGTAGAACGTCTCCACCAGCGCGCGAATGCCGGCTTCCCCGCCGACGCGATCGTAGAGCACCTCGGTCTTCTTTACGGCAGGGGCCGCCCCCGCCGATGACAGCTCTGTCGTCGTCACCACTCGTCTCCTCCTAAAACATATATTTTTTGTGCATGTTATTGCAAACAGCGGGAGGCGCAAGGCGAAAAGATGGCGAGGCTCTTGCCGGGCCTGCCCCTTGGGTAAGTCACTTCACCATGGCGTGCGATTGCGGTAGCTGGCATCCTCCCAGGCGCGATCAAGAAATGGAACGAGCGAGCTTTGGTTCGCATCGTGAGACTAGGGAGGGGACGTCGTGTTGGGAGGATGCCTGTGTGGCGCGATTCGCTACAGCATTAGCGCTGAACCCAAAGTCTCAGTGAACTGTCATTGTTCGATGTGCCGACGGCACAGTGGAGCCGCCTTTCTGAGCTATTTGGCCGTCGACCGAGGCGCGTTTCGGATCGAGCAGGGCGAGTTGGTGGACTATCGCTCGTCCGCAGACGCGGTTCGGTCGCACTGCGGCTCGTGTGGCAGCCCACTGACCTTCGTATTCGATGCGGAGCCCGAGAGCGTTTGGGTGACGATTGGGACGCTCGATGATCCGGACGCGATTGCGCCGATCGAGAATTGGTTTGTCAACGAGAAGGTCGAATGGACGAAACTCGATGCTAGATTGAAGTCCTGGCCGGGGGCGCCGGAAGGATAGAGGCGTCTGGCGGGGGAAGCGGAATGTTCGGCTGGTTCAAGAAGAAGGCGCCCGCGCCGCCGCAGGTGCAAAAGGCCGACGAGCTGGAGGACGCGGTTCGCGAAGGCCCGGGCGGCGAGGATGCGCTGGCAGCCTATGCGGCGCTCACCGACCTCGCAGCGGCGAACCCTGAGTTTCCCGACATCCGCCGGCTGCTGGCGAACGCGGCCGTCAACCTGGTGCGCCGCTGCATTCACGAGACGCTGGAGGGGGATCGCGCCGTGGTGGCGCAGATCACGAAGCTTGCCGCCGATCATCCCGACGAGGGCATCATCCGCGCGTGCCTGGTGCATCTGATCTGGGAATATGCCGCGCGCGTGCCCAACGACGACACCGATCAGCTGCGCGAGCTCTATCACCGCCAGCGCAGCCTCTATAGCGCGCACGAGGATGTGAGGACGCATGCCTCTCCGATCGTGAAGGCCGCAACGAAGCTGATGGGCGGCCATCTGATCAAGGCCAACATCGCGACCGCGCGCGAGCTGCACGTGGAGATCGCCACTCTTGCGCAGAGGCACCCCGACGACAGCGAGGTGCAGCGCGACCGTGCCGGCTCGAGCCTCAACCTGATCTCGCGGCTGGTGACGGTCGACGACATGGGACCCGAGGAGTACGAGCTGGGGCAGACCTATCTTGAGGAGCTGGAGGATTTCGCGTCCCGTTTCCCGCAGAACGAAAGCGTGCAGGACATTGTGGCCCAGGCGCGCGGGTATTTTGAGTGATGTACCCAAATCTCGCTCTGGCACGTGGTGACCAGGTGCGGCCAAGCAACCGTTGAGGGTAGATCAAACTAGAGACGGCAGGGCCAGTTGCCGATCATCTGGAGCGCAAAACCCAAGCTGATGAAGACCACGCCGAACCAAAAGATAAGCGGGCGGCTTTTCCCGTAGCGCTCAAGCTCCTCCTGCCAAGCACTGAGCCCTTCATCTGACTGGTATCTCACAGCCTCCCTTAGTGCATATTCAAATCGGTCTTGAACGTAGCCATCTTCGAACCACGCCTGCCTCCACTCCAAGACAATCATCAGGAACCCGATTAGGTCTAGCGCAAGGCCTAGAACCGACCACCACTCAAGAGCGGTCTTGAGAGCGCACATAGTCTCAGCTCCCCGTCTTCTGCCAGCGGCCGCGCATGCGGGCGCGGAGATCGACCGAGACGCCCGACGCTTCAGCGCGGATGCGTGCCAGATCCGACGCCGAAGGCCACATGCGTTGCTCGAACCGGTCCAGGATCGATGAGGGAATAAAGCGCGTGCGCGCGGCGTAGAGATGCTTGTCGCCGCGCTTTGCCTGCTGATGCGTGTAGAAGCGCTGCGGCACCATCAGGCTCAGCTGATCCTTGGCGCGCGTCATGGCGACGTAGAGCAAGCGCCGCTCCTCCTCGATGTCGTCGGTGCGGCCGGTGCCGAGATCGGACGGGATGCAGCCGTCGACCGTGTTCAACACGAACACCGACTTCCACTCCTGACCCTTGGCGGAATGAATGGTCGACAGGATCAGATAGTCCTCGTCGCGCGAGGGCGGGCCCGATTCATCGCTTGTTGCGCTCGGCGGATCGAGCGTCAGGTCGGTGAGGAACTTGGCGCGCGAGGAATACCCCGACGCAATGCGCTGCAGCTGGTCGATGTCGCCGATGCGCACCGCGGCGTCGGCGTAGCGCCGTTCCAGATGCGGCGCATACCACTCGCGCACGCGCTCGAACTCGGCGGGCCATGCCGAGGAGAGGCGATGGAGATCCTGCATCAGGACCACCAGCTCGCGCCACTGATCGGTCGCCTTCGCCGGCGGCCGGAAGGTGGCCAAGACGTCGGTCGCCGCGCGCCCCTCCATGCGGTCGAGCACCTTGCCCGCCGTCGTCGGACCGATGCCGTCGAGCATCTGGATGACGCGGAAGCCGGTGACGCGATCGTGCGGGTTCTCCGCCCACCGCAGCACCGCGATCAGGTCCTTGACGTGCGCGGCCTCGATGAATTTCAGCCCCCCGAACTTGACGAAGGGAATGTTGCGCCGCTGCAGCTCGATCTCGAGCATGGCCGAGTGATGGGCGGTGCGGAACAGCACCGCCTGGTCCTTGAGCGTCATGCCGGCTTCGCGGTTCTCCAAGATCGTGGCGACGATGCAGCCGACCTGGCCGACATCGTCCAGCACGGTGATGAGCGCGGGCTTCTCGCCCGACGCACGATCCGAGCGCAGGTCCTTGGTGAAGCGCTCGCGCGCCTGGCCGATGACGGCGTTGGAGGCGGCAAGAATCGGCTGGGTCGAGCGATAGTTCTGCTCCAGCGTGATAAGGCGCGCGGGCGGCGAGAACTGCTCGGGAAAATCGAGGATGTTGCGCACGCTGGCGGCACGAAAGCCGTAGATCGACTGTGCGTCGTCGCCGACCACGGTGAGGCCGGCGCCGTCGGGCTTCAGCCCGCGCAGGATCACCGCCTGCAGCGCGTTGGTGTCCTGGTACTCGTCAACGAGCACATGGTCGAAGCGCGAGCCGACGTCGCGCGCCAGCTCGTCCACCTGCATCAGCTCCCCCCAGTAGAGCAGCAGATCGTCGTAATCGAGCACGTGCTGGCGCTGTTTGGCCTCGACGTAGGCATCGAACAACGCGCGCAGCTCGCTCTCCCAGTCCGCGCACCAGGGAAACTGGCGCCGCAGCACCACGTCGAGCGGCTCGGCGGCGTTGACGGCGCGCGAGTAGATCGCAAGGCACGTCGACTTCAAGGGAAAGCGCTTCTCCTTCTCGGAGAAGCCCAGCTCATGACGCACCAGGTTCATAAGGTCGGCGGAATCCTCACGGTCGTGCACCGTGAAGGAGGGCTCCAGGCCGATGGAATCGGCATACGCGCGCAACAGCCGCGCGCCGATGGCGTGGAAGGTGCCCGACCAGGTGAGCGCGTTGCGCGCCATCGGCTGGCCGGTGCCCATGGCGCGGGCGACGATGGCGTTGGCGCGCCGCTCCATCTCGGCGGCCGCGCGGCGCGAGAACGTGAGCAGCAGGATGCGGCCGGGATCGGCGCCGTTGACGATCAGATGTGCGACGCGATGGGCGAGCGTGTTGGTCTTGCCCGATCCGGCGCCGGCAATGATGAGCAGCGGCCCTGCGATATTGGAGCCGCCGGCCGTGACGCCGTGCTCCACGGCGCGGCGCTGCTCGGCGTTGAGGGCGGCGAGATGGTCGCCGGCGATGGCGCGAACGGTCTCAGGCATGATCCGGCAATGCTGATCATGATTCGTTCGCCGGGCGCAACGGAAGGCGCCGCCGCGCGACTAGCGAGCAGTGCACATCAGCGCACGCAGCACCGCTTCCAGATCTCGGTGATCTGCTCGGGCAGCTTCAAGGGATCGAACGGCTTGCCGATGACGTCGGCGGCACCGAGCTTCATGTAGGTGTCCGCATCGCCGTTCGCGATTCTGGCGGTGAGGAACACGATCGGCGTGTCCGCGACCTTGCCGATCATGCGCAATCGGCGGAAGGTCTCGATGCCGTCCATTCCCGGCATCATCACATCCAGCAGAATGAGGTCCGGCCGGAAGCGGGGGATTCGCTCGAGCGCCTCCTCGCCACTGGCGCAGGAATCGAGCTCGAAGCCGCCGATCGTGGTGCAGGCAAGCTCTGTGATCGCGCGAATATCCGGCTCGTCGTCGACGTGGGTGACGCGCCTGAGCCGGTGTGAGTATCGCTTCATGTTGCGTGCCCGCTCAAATCCCTATGATTTTGCACCGTCAGTGTCGGCTGGCCGACCTGTGTGCTGCGCCGTCGGTTTGCTCGCGTGGAACGATGGGGAGATCGAAATAGAAGGTCGAGCCCTCTCCTTCCTTGGAGGTAAACCCAATCTTTCCACCGTGCGCCTCGACGATCGATTTTGAGATGCTGAGGCCCAAGCCGATGCCGCCGCGCTGGCGCGTCGTCGAGGTGTCGGCCTGCGTGAAGGCGCTGAAGGCCTGCGACTGAAACCGCTTCGGGATGCCGGGCCCATGGTCTGCGACCGAGACCCTCAGCGAACTGTTTTGCCGACCGATGTTGACCTCGATGTCGTCGTTGGGGGCGGTGAACTTGATGGCGTTGGACAGGAGGTTGTCCAGAACCTGCTGAATGCGCGTCGGGTCGACGTCGACCCAGGCGCTGCGCGCGCCCGGAGAGACCTTCAGCGTTACGTGCGTCGTCGCCGGGCCGATGCGCTTGTTATCGATGATCTCCTCCAGGAACGGCGTGAGCTTCACCCTTTGCTTGTTCAGGCTGAAGCGGCCGGAGGTGATGCGCGTGAAGTCGAGCAGCTCGTTGACGATCGACATCATGCGGTCGCAGTTGCGCCGCGCCAGATCGGTCAGCTCCGACAGGTTCTTGGTGAGCTCGACGACCTTGCCGCTCGAGATGAGCGACAGCGCGCCGTTGATCGGTGTCAGCGGCGTGCGCAGCTCGTGGCTGACCATGGCGAGGAAGTTGTCCTTGGCGATCTCGACCTTCTTGAGCTCGGTGATATCGGTCTCGATGACGACGATGCCGCCTTCGCCCGTGCGGCGCTCGCGCGTCATGAACCAGTTATTGCCGCGCTGCTGGATGAACGACTTGCCCGCAGCTTCCTGGTGCAAGGCGAGCCGGTTCTGGATGTCGGCCTCGGACGGGCTCTCCTTGCCGCCGAGCCCGGCGCGCAACAGCGTCTCGAATGCGGGGTTGCGCGTGATCAGCGCGCTTTGCTCGGCATGCATGTCGGCGTAGCGGCGGTTGTGCACGACTAGACGGTCGCCGGCGTCATACAACGCAAACCCGTCGTTCATGCAGTCGATGGCATCGAGGAGGCGCTGATTGGCGGTGGCTGCCTCCCGCTCGGCGTTGCGCCTGACGACGACCTCGGCGTTGAGCTGGCGCGTGCGGTCCTCGACCTGACGCTCCAGGTCCTTTTGCAGGCGCGTGCGCTTGAGCGCGTCGCTGATCTGATTGCCGATGCTGGCAAGGATGCGCCGCTGCGCCGGTGTGAAAGTGCCCTCCATGGTGTTGCTGCTCAGGTTGAGGACACCCGCGCCGTCGCCGTCGACCGTGAGGGGAATGCTGACGTGGCCGCGCCGCTCCTCGGGGGAGGCGGCTTTCGCCCGACAGCAGTGCTCGATGGTGACGGCAGCGTTGAGCAGGCCGCTGTCGAGCATCTCGAGGCACGCGCACTTTTCCACGTCCGCGCCCAGCTCGGTGATGCTGGCGCGTCCTGCTTGCCCCGCCAGCCAATAACTGTCGCCGTCGCGCAGGAACAACCATGCCGCTTGCACGCCCGGAATGCGCAGCGCGCCGGTGACGGTCGTGGAGGCGACCTCCGCCTCGGTGTTGCAGCGGTTGAAGCCGCCCGCCAGCTCGTAGATGGCGTTGACCATGTCGTTGGAGCGCTGCAACTCCTTGGTCTGCGAATGCAGTTGCTCGTTGAGCGCAAGCGCCTGCTCGTAGGTCGAGACCAGAAAGTTTGTGACCTGCCGCCGGCCCGACGTGATGGTGAAATTCCTGCCGCCGAGTTCGACTTCGAGAGGAGAGGCGCGCTCGGCCGCGGCGTGCGCCGGCCGGTTCTCCAACAGATGGAAGATGCGCTCGATCAACTGCTCGTCCTGATACGGCTTGACGACGAAATCGTCGGCCCCGGCGGCAAGGCCGCTGAACACGTCGTTGGTGCTGGCGAGCGTCGTGAGCAGAATGATGCCGATCTGGTCGAGCGCGGGATCGGCCTTGATCGCGCGGCAGAGCTCGTAGCCGTTGACCTTCGGCATTACGACGTCGCTGACGATGATCGAAGGATGCGCCTCTTTCGCCATGGCGATCGCTTGCGCGCCATCGCGTGCGGCGATCACCTTGAAGCCGTTCTCCTCCAGCAACCAGCGCAGCCGCGCCGCCTGGGTCGGGCTGTCTTCCGCGATCAGTACTGTCGTCGCCTCAGGCGAGGCTTCGCACTTTGCGTGAGACATCGGCTGTCTCCATATCGCTTGGCTTCTTCGATTTGATGAGCCTGGCAATGTCGTCGGGCGCCAGGATCTGGCTGACCGCCTCGAGCTCACACTCCAGAAGCTCGCGCAGGAGCTGACGCTGCACTGTAGAGCGGTCGGCGACGAGCACGAGGATCAAGGTCTTTGCTCCTTCACGTTAGGCGTCGAACGATCTCCATAAGGTTCGACTGGCTGAAACCGGATTTCTGCACGTAGGCGTTGGCGCCGACGCGGATGCCGCGCTCCTTGTCCTGGCGGCTTTCCAACGCGGTGACGAGCACGATGGGGAGTTGCGCAAGCTTGGCATTGGCGCGCACGTGCTGGGTAAGCTCGAAGCCGTCCATGCGCGGCATGTCGACGTCGGAGACGACGAGGTCGAACTCCTCGCTCTGCAGCAGCGACAGCGCCTCCACCCCATCGGCGGCGGCCTTCACCTGATAGCCGGCGGATTCGAACATGTTGCGTTCCATGGTCCGGGTGGTAATCGAATCGTCGACGATCAGAATCCGTTGCGCGCGCACGGCCGAGCGCGCGGTCTCCGAGCTCGGCTCGCAGGCGCGGATATGAATCGAGGCCAAGACGTCCGAAGGTCGGGCAACGAGCACGAGCTCGCCGGTGCCCAGGAGGCCCGCCGTCATGACGTTGCGAATGCGCTTCAGCGGTGCGCGAAGCTCTTTCAGGACGATTTCGGATTCACCCCAGATCTCTTCGAGCAGCAGGATGCCGCGCCGGTCGCCGCCGCGAACGACGATCGCCGGCAGGTTGCGCCGGCGCTTGGGCGGTGCGGCCGCCGCCTCGAACCCCATAATGTCGGACAGCCGCCCGATCGGCAGCGCCTGCTCTGCGAAGGCGAAGCTGCCGCGCGCAAGGCCAGCAACCGCCTCGTCGTGCGGGATGGAGATCGCGCGCTCGATCGTGTCGAACGGCCAGAGCAGCTTCTCGGTGCCGGCGCCCACCAGGAAGCCCCGATAGGTTGCAACCGACGTCGGCAAATCGAGGGTGATGGTCGAGCCCTCGCCGGGCTTGGTGGAGATGCTCAAGCGCCCTTCGATGCGCTCCACGCGCTCGCGCACGATGGCGAGTCCGACACCGTTGCCCGAGATGTTGGAGATGACCGGGCTGGTGCTGACGCCGGAGCGGAACGCCAGCTCGATGATGTCGTCCTCGTGGAGCGTCTCCGCGTGCTCGGCGGAAATTGCGCGCGCGCGTACAGCGGCATGTTTGAGGTTGTCGGTGTCGAGGCCGCGCCCATCGTCGCTGATCGAGATCGTCACCCGGCCATCGGCGGTCGGCACTACGGCGATCGAGATCTTCGCCTCGGCCGGCTTTCCCGCCTGCAACCGGTCCTGCGGGCTCTCGATGCCGTGGTCGACGGCATTGCGCACCATGTGGATAAGCGGATCCTTGATGACGTCGATGATCTTGCGATCGATCTCGACGTCGGTTCCGGAGAGCTGCAAGGCCACGTTCTTACCGGTGTCGCGGGCCAGGCCGCGCACCATGCGCGGGAAAGCCTCGAGCATGTGGTTGGCCGGCACCATGCGAATGCGGCGCATCTCGTCGAGGAGACCATCGACGGTGGTGCGAATGATCCTATGATCGTTGCGCAGCGTCTCGAGCATCTTCCGGCTCGCCACCTCGGCGCTGCGCAGCCGGTCGTAGATGGCCGCCGCCGTCGCGCGCGTCTCCGCCTCGGTGCCAGCGCCGCTGCGGCTCCTGCTGGTGCGCAGGAAGGTGCAGGCCTCGTCGAGTGCATCGCGCAGGCCGCGCGCCATGCGCACGCGATCGGCGGCGGCGAGCTTGGGGATCAACAGCTCGTCGGCCAAAATGCTGAACCGGTCCAGGCGATCGATCTCGACCCGGATCACGTCGGAGCCGGCGGGGTTCGGACGGGCCGTTGTCCGCTCGCTCTTGAGGGTCGTCTCCGAAGCCGTGGACGGCGCGGCGGTCTCGGCCGGGGCTACAACTTTTTCCGCCTCGGCGGGCTCGACCCGCGCCGTCGGCGCTGCCGTCCTAGGTCTGGCACGGCGCGAGCGCGCAGCCAGGGGCGCGCTGCCCTTGGCGCCTGCGCGTTGCGGTGCCGTCTGGGGCACATGCTGCAACTGGGCGCAGACGTCCTCGAGCCGCTCGGGCGGCAACCCGCCGCCAAGCAGACCGGCGATCGCATCGCACGCGTCCCGCAGCGCTCGTATCGTCTCGGGCGTCGCCGTCATGGCGTCGCGCATGTCGCGCAGCAGCGCCTCGCTCAGGTGGCATATCGACTCGATATCGCTATGCCCCACGGACCGGGACGCGCCCTTGAGGGTATGCATGGTGCGGAACAGCACCTCGAGCCTCTCGCCGAGCTCTGCCTCCGAGGCCGAAAGGTCGAAGCCGTCGAGCTCGCGCCCGAGCATGGCAAGATGGTCGTTCGCCTCGCCCCGGAAGGTGGCGAGCAGACGCTCCTGCATCTCCTGGGCGCGGCTAAGAGGCACGGCGCTCGATCTCCGTGCTGGCGGCCGGCCGCGCTTCGGGCGAGGCCCGCTTGACCGTCTGCAAGATCTGGTTCAGATGCTTGGCGAGCGTGTCGAGATCGCGCGCGGCGCGGTCCACCTGCTGGGTGGCGGCTTCCGTCTGCGCCGACGATTGCTCGATGTTCTGCATGGCGAGCGCGATCTGATCCATGCCGGTCTGCTGCTGCTCGGCGGCCGCGACGATCTGCTGGGCGGCCTCGGAAGCTTCGGTCACGGCGTCGGTGAGCGCGTTGATCGCATCGCCAGACCGGCGCGCCACGCTCGTGCCCTCGTCGGCGGCCTTGACGCCCTGCTCTGCCGCTAGCACCGCAGCCTGCGCCGACTTCTGGATCTCGCTGACGATGCCGCGCACGTGCGCGGTCGCCTCCTTGGAGCGCTCCGCCAGCTCCTTGACCTCGTTGGCGACGACAGCGAAGCCCCGGCCCATCTCGCCGGCCTTGGCGGCCTCGATGCTGGCGTTAACGGCGAGCAGGTTCGATTGCTCGGCAAGCTCGTTCACCGTCTCGTTGATGTCGCTGATGGCCTGGGCATGCTCACTGAAGGTCAAGATCCGCTCGGCCAGCGCCTCGATGCGAGATTTCGCGCCGTCGGTGGCACCGACGGTCTCGTCGACCGACCTGCGGCCGACCTCGGCGGTGTTGGAGACCTGCTGATTGAGATCGCCGATCACGGCGCGCGCCTTCTTTGCCGTCGTCTCCGCCGACTGACGCACCTCCGCAACCGTCGCCGAGGTCTGGCGCACGGCGGTCGCCTCCTCGGCGGTGGCGGACGCCTGTTGGCCCGTGGCGGCGAGGATCTCCGACGTCGCGGACGCGAGGCTGGCGGCGGCCAGGCTGATGTCACCGACGGCCTGCTCGATGCGGGCGTTGGCGTTGCGCTCTGTTTCCAGCGACGACTGCAACTGTTCGGTGAGCGCTTCAATGGAGCGCTCGCGCTGGCGCAATGCCGTCAGGTCCTGCGCCGTCGCGATGACCAGCCGGCCGGTCTTCAGGTCGGCAAAGCCCAGGCTGATGGCGACCGGAAACTCAGTGCCGTCGGCACGCGTGGCGTAGAGATCGAGCTGCTCACCCATCTGGCGCACGCGCGGGTTCGCCATATACGCGGCCCGGTGCAAGTGGTGCTTGTCGCGCACCTTGCGCGGCACCAGCATGTCGACCGATTGCCCGACGAGCTGCGCCGACATATAGCCGAACAGTTTCTCCGTCGCCGGATTGACGTAGACGAGTTTGCCGTCCTCGTCGGCGACCAGGATGGCGTTGGGTGTGGAATCCATGACGGCATTGAGCCGGACTTGGACGTCATGCGCCTGCTGCACCCGGCGAGCGATCAGCCGCGCTATGCCGGCAGCGCCCAGGAGCACAGCCAGGACGATAATGCCGACGATGATGCTCTCGTCGAGGACGCCGGCGGAAATGACGGCAGGGCGCGGAACCCACAGGAGTGGCAGGGACTGGAGCGGACCCTCCGGAGTGAAGCTCGTCATTGCAGTATTCCCTCAACGGATGCGGTCGTTGCCGGCTGTTCGTTCACGATCATTCGGGAGTCATCGAGCAGGTGCACCGGGTCGAACAGGATTGCGAGCCCCGGCGTCAGCCCCCTGAATGCGGGATGCTTGGCGGTCTCCGCCGCCATCGGCGAGATGGCCGAGGCATCGACTTGCGAGGCGCCTTCCAGGCCGGCGGCGGCGATCGCGATCGCGCCCTTGTTGCACTTCACCAGCAACGCGTGCGTGGGCTTTTGGCGCGGTCCGTTGGCGATGTCGAACACCGAGCTGATGTCGACGACTGGGTAAATCTCGCCGCGGTAGTGGATCAGGCCGAGATACGTGAGCGCCAGATTGGGAAGTGGCGTCACACTCGCGACGGGGATGACCTCGTCGATGAAATCGCTGTCGACCGCCCAGCTTTGATTGCGCCAGGTGAACGCGACGATGCGGACCTGAGGCGCCGTAGTCGGCGCAATCCTGGGCGCGGCCAGCTCCATCGCGCGCGCCCGCAGCGTCTCCATGACTTGAGCGCGGTTGCCAGCGCCTTGGCGCGAGGGCGAGGTCTTGCGCTTTGCCGCGGTCCGAGACTTTGCCGTCCTTGTCATGCTGCGTTTCCGTTCATGCCACGATGCGCTCGGAGAGATAGGCGCTGGCGCTTGCGCGCAGCTCACCGACCGTTGCGCTGAAGTGCTCCGAGACCTGATTCTCGTCGGCGAGCGCCTGCAGCAGCTTGACGACGACCGCCATCTTCCGCGACGCGAGCTCGGGGGCTCCCATGCGGTGGTGGATCGTTGCCAGCACGTAGTGGGCTGCGGGCGAATCTGGATCGAGATAGGCGGCACACCGTGCGGCCTCGAAAGCGCCGTCGAGCTCTCCGGCCTCCAGCGACACGGTGGCGAGCAGCAGATAGGCGCCGAAGTGCGGCCCCGCATGCGCAATATGCTTTTCACAGGCCTGGCGCGCCTCGGCGTAGGCGCCGCGGTCGGCGAGGCCCCGGGCGTGATCGATGGGGCAGGTGTTGACGGGCTCGAGCTTCGCCGGAGCTGCAGGGAGTGGACGCGAGATCGTCGCCGCCGGGCGGCGCATGGCTCCGGCCTTGGCCCGCAGGCTCGCAGCAGCAGCCGATGGCGAAAAGCCCGGCGCGGGCGCGGCGGTCTCGGCGTTGCGCTTGGCGGGTTTGGCTTTGTGCGCGGCGGCAGGGGCGTTGTGGAACAGGATCGCCGACGCACTATTGACCAGGCGTAGCGGCCTGTACCAATCCGCCGTCGCCTCGGCGGGGGAAACCGCAAGCCAGCCGCCCGGTGCCAGCGAGCGCGTCAGTCGCGATGCGACCGCGAGCTGATCCTCGTTGCGGAGGTAGATCAGAACGTTTCGGCAGATGATGAGATCGAAGCCGAAATAGCTGCGCTCGGTGCTGGGATAATCGTCGCTGCACAGGTTCAGCACTTTGAAGTCGACCATCCGGCGCAGATGCGGCAAGAGCTGAACATTGCCACCGCGGTGCGGTGCAAACGCGGTGCCGATAACGATCGGATCGAGCTCGCGGACCGACCAGCGCCGGTAGACCGCCTCGCGCGCACGATGCAGTGATGCCTCGTTGATGTCGGTGCCGATGATGCGAACGGTGAGGTCCTCGCCGTCGGGCACCAGCCGGTTGACGATCAGCGCCAGCGTGTAGGCTTCCTCGCCGGTCGAGCAGCCGGCGCTCCACAGGTCGATCCGTCTGGGGCCGCGACGGAGCCGATCGGCAATCAGCGGCTCCAGGATTTTGCTGGTGATCTCGGCGAACCATTCGCGGTGACGCAGAAAGTTCGTCTCGCCGATCGTGATGCTTTGGATGAGCGCTTGCCAGGCGGGGCTTTCGATCGGCAGCGCCATGAGCCGTGTCAGCGCGCTGTCCGGGCTCGCAACACCGAGTACGGCCTGGGCGTGGCGTACGCCGTCGAGGACTCGCTCGGCGTAAAGGTTGGGGATGACGTGGCCGATGCGCCCGGTGATGGTGCTGCAGGCGCGCGCGAGTATGTCGTTGGGCACCATCACGGAGACCTCCCGCCCAAAGAGGTATCGAGGGCGTCTTCTTCCGATTGGGTCAGCAGCCGCTCTGCGTCGTAGACGAGAATAAGGCCCTGCTCGTTGGCCAGCGAGCCTTTGACGTAGCAGGCGCCCGGAACAAAATCCTCAACCGCGCTCAACTCGTGTGCGCCGATCCACTGCACGTGCTCGGCTGTGTCGGCAAGCAACGCGATGCGCCGTTTCGGCGTCTCGACGATGACCAGCTTCTGGCTGCACTCCAGCTCGCGGCCCTCTTCGCCGAAGCGTAGACGCGGGTCCACGACGGGGACGACGCAGCCGTGAAAGTTGATGATGCCTGCAACGGCGCGCGGAGCTCCCGGCACCGGCTCGATGGCGACCACGTCGACGACGCACTCGACGGCGCTCACGGCAATGGCGCAGCGATGCCGGCCGGCATGAAAAACCAGAACGGGTACGCGCGTCTCATCCGGCGATAGCTGGAGTGGCGAGTACATAGTATTGAACCCAAACGCAATGGTCTGATCAAAGACGATCAGGGCGGGAACGGTTATCGTATCAAGGTCGGCATGAATGTTTCCTTTAGGGGCGAGCTTTCGTTTTGTGTTTCCGGCCGTTAATGATGCAGCGCCCATTTCGAAAACGTGCGAATTCACCGCCGCAATTCGGGCAACGATGGCGGCCGGCAACGCCGTTTACGGACCCGCCTTCTCCCCGCTGCGCGTGTCGGAGCAGAGGGGGCTTGGCGGGGCTCCCTTTGATGCCTCCGGCGCCGGGTTGACGGAATCATTCCGCCGCTCTTTCGAGACGCCGCCGCCCTCGCAATTGAGCGCGTTGATCGCCTTGGCGATGAGGCTGGGTGCAAGAACCTCTTGCGCCGCGTCGAGCTCGATCGCCGCGCGCGGCATGCCGAACACGATGCACGTCTCTTCGCTCTGCGCGATCGTGTGGCCGCCTGCCTTGCGGATGGCGCTTAGGCCGGCCGCGCCGTCGCATCCCATTCCCGTCAGCAGAACGCCGAGACTGCGGCTGCCGTAGGAGGCGGCAACCGAGCGAAAGAGATAGCCCACGCTCGGCCGGAAGCCGTTCTCGGGCGGAGCGTCGGCAAGCTGTATCGTGCCCGAGCGCGAGATTCCCATCTGCAATCCGTCGGGCGCGATATAGACATTCCCGGGCTCGGCTTTCATCAAGGCTTCTGCAAGCCGTACGCGCAGCCGCGTCTTATTGTCGAGCCAGCTCGCAAAGCCTGCAGAAAACCCTTCGGAGATGTGCTGGACGACCAGGATCGGCCTTGCGCTTTCCGGCGTCAGTTGGGCGAGGATGTCGGCGATGATGCCGGGCGCGCCCGTCGAGCCGCCGATCGCGACGACCTCGATGCCGCGCGACGCCGAAGCGGCCGGGCTCGCGGGGATCGACGGCGATCTGGTGATGCGCCGCCCGACGACCTTGACCTCGGACATCAGCCGAAGCGTGCGCAGCAGGTTCTCGGTTGTCTTGACGTGGTCGGGCGCGCCGATTGCGGTGGGCTTGGCAACGACGCCAAGCGCGCCCAGACGCATCGCCTCGAAGCTGACCTCGGCCTCGCGCGCCGCCAGATCGGCGCTCGTCAGCACGATCGGTGTAGGGCATTGTCGCATGATGAGGCGGGTTGCCTCCAGCCCGTCCATGCGCGGCATGAAGCAATCCATCAGGATGATGTCGGGGCGCAAGCGCCCGGTCTGATGTAGCGCCTGCTCACCATCGTGTGCCTCGCCGATCACCTCGAACTCGCCAGCGCTCTCCAATAGGGCGCGAAGGAAATCGCGCTGCGTGGGGGAGTCCTCGACGAGCAACACGCGAATCACGATGCACATCCTTGGCCGATGACGGCACGCACGCACCGATTGGTATCGCTGCGCAGGCACCGGCGATGCCCACGCGCATACCGCGGCGATGGGCGATCAGGAGGCACGGCGCAACACGCTGCGTGCTGCAGCGTCCGTGCGTTTGCGTGTCACGATCTCGATGAGGGACGTGAGCTGCTTGGCGAGCTGATCGAGATCGCGCGCGGCGCGCTCGACCTGCTGCGTCGCTGCAACCGTCTGCGTCGAGGACTGCTCGATATTCTGCATCGCCAGCGCGATCTGCTGAATGCCGGTCTCCTGCTGCTCGGCTGCCGCCAGGATCTGCTGCGCCGCCTGCGAGGCCTCGGTGACGGCATCGCTCAACACGCCGATCGCCTCGCCCGAGCCGCGCGCCACCTCGGTGCCCTCATCGGCGGCCTTCACGCCCTGCTCCGCCGCGAGCACGGCCGCCTGCGCCGACTTTTGAATGTCGACGACGATGGTGCGCACGTGCGCCGTCGCCTCCTTCGAGCGGTCGGCGAGTTCCTTGACCTCGTTGGCGACGACCGCAAAACCCCTGCCGGCCTCGCCGGCCTTGGCCGCCTCGATGCTGGCGTTGACCGCGAGCAGGTTCGATTGTTCGGCCAGGTCGCCGACCGTGTCGTTGAGATCGGCGATCGCCTGCGCCTGCTCGCTGAAGGCAAGAATGCGCTCGGCGAGCGCTTCAATGCGCGACTTGGCCGAGGTCGAGGAGCGCACCGTGTTGTCGACCGATTTGCGCCCGTTCTCGGCCGTGTCGGCAGCGCGTTGGGAGAGCTCTGCCACCGCTCGCGTCTTGCGCGAAGCCGATTCGGCGGTCTGGCGCACCTCGAGAATGGTGGCCGCCGTCTGGCGCACGGCGGTGGTCTCCTCCGTGGTCGCGCTCGCCTGCTGGCTCGTCGCGGCAAGTATTTCGGATGCCGCCGATGCCAGGCTCGAAGCCGCGGAATTGATCTGATCGACGAGGCTCGACAGCGACCGGGCGATGAAGAAGCCGATCGCGATGACCCAGATGGTGCCGAGGATGCCGCTCCAAAGAACCACGGTCTTGGTCGTGGTCACCGCGGCATCGGCGGTTTGCCGGCGCGCGTCGAGCAGGCTTCGCTCTTCCTGCTCGGCCTCCGATATGATCGCTCTGGCGCGATCGATCCGCGTCTTTACGATTCCCGATTCGATGAGCCGGGCAGCCGCTTCCGCACTGGTGGTGCGACGCGCATCGATCACCTTGTCCGTGGCGTCGAAGGTTGCTGCGATGACGGGGGCGAGCTCGGTGAGCCGCTCTTGCTGGCTTTCGTTATCGGCGGTCTCCGCCCTGAGCGTCTTGAGGTTGGCCAGGACCTCGTCCTTCAACGTCTTGTAGGAGTCGAGGTATCCCTCGTTACCGGTGATGACGAAGCCGCGCTCGGAGTTCAGGATTTCCGACATGTCGGAGAGCAGCAGCGCGAGCTTGGCTCGAATGGACTGCGTGTGCTCGACCCAACGCGCATCATCGATGGAGCGGCTGAGGTTGTAATAGGAGAGAGCGGAGACTGCGAGGAGAGCGAGGGCAGAAAGGCCGAACCCGACCGTGAGGCGTCTGCCGATTGTCCAGTTGGTGAACATATTCTCGGGGGCTCCGTCCTCAATGGCCGGCCACACGCGAAACGCGCGGACGCGCAAAAAAATTGCAATAGCGCTTCCGGCGTGCCCGGTGGCGACGCCAGTCGGCTTTGATCAATCTTGGTGCGGAAGGTGTAAATAAACCACTTTGAGAAAAGTATACCAATAAGAACGGTGTTTTCGCGTGGGTTTCGTCCATTGTTGGGTTGCAAAATAATAAGGTATATTATTAGCATTTAAATGAGGTGTCGCGCGTGCTTTGGTGGAATTGCTGCTCATCTGCTTGCTGGCCGCCGAAAAATGCGGCTTGCTTCGAGCGGCATTGGCACTGCGATTCCAACTGAACGTCGTGCGGCCGCCGCAAGCCAAAGACAGCAACTAATCCGTGCACTTCATGATTTATTCAACGTGCGGAGTATAGGGTCCGCCGTCCCGGAAATAGTTTGGCCCCAGACCACTGTTTTGCGGTCTGCACAACCGGGGTGGGCCGGGAATGTTTGATTGCGCGGATTTTTGTTGGAATAGTTGGATATGGCCGGAAAGCTGCAACGTCTCATCTACGTTGACGACGAGCCGGATATTCGCGCCATAGCGCGGTTTGTTCTTCAGGAGCTTGCCGGCTACGGCGTCGAATTCTGCTCCAGCGGTGCCGAAGCGATCGAGTGTGCTCGACGCTTCAAGCCGGATCTCATCCTACTCGATGTGATGATGCCCGGCATGGACGGCATCGAGACGTTCAAGCGCCTATCGGCCATGCCGCAGCTCGCCGGCGTGCCCATCGTCTTCATGACGGCCAAGGCCATGAAGCACGAATGGGACGATTACCGCAGGCTCGGTGTCGCCGGGATCATCTCCAAGCCGTTCGATCCCATGGAGCTGTCCGACGCGATTGAGAAGATCTGGCGCGCGCACCACAAGATGCAGGAGCCGGCATGAGCGTGCAGGAACAGCTACGGGCTCTCGTCCACCGGCACCATGCCAACTTGGCCGAGCAGATCGCGAGCGTCGATCGGTTGCTGACCGCGCGCGACGAAGAGGGCCATGCGCCCCACGACAGCATCGTCGAGGCCCAGGGGATCACACATCAGATGAAGGGCACGGCCGGGTCGATGGGGTTTGCGGCCCTGAGCACCGCGGCGGCCGAACTCGACACCAGCCTCAAGCAACTCAAGGCGCTCGATGGGGCCGTCACGTCCGATCAGATGCAGGAGGCGTCGCAGTTTCTGTCGAGCCTGCAGAAGATCGCGAGCGAGACCACACCCGAGATGTCAACGCTCTATAACGCTGATCTTTCCCAGCTCGCAAAGTAGGAAAGACGGCCGCTACGGCGTAGATTCGCGGATCAGCCGGTGCACGAAGCCCAGCTTCTCGACGGCCAATTCCGGGATCACGAACGGGTAGAAGTCGTTGTGGCCCATGCTGCGGTTGAGGTCGTTGAGCGCCAAAGTCAGTGGCACCCAGCGTTCGATCAGCGTGGCAAAGCTCGGGCTGCCATACGCATCCTGCGCCTTGATCGTGCGCCCCGTACCGCCAAAGAAGCGCGTTCCGCGCGGCTCGATGCGATTGGCGGCCGCGGT
>Ga0209347_1002152_pt1 | contig 27250 bp, 30 predicted proteins | sample AutmiccommuBRH23_FD_187382 | JGI IMG/M metagenome (GOLD analysis project Ga0209347, IMG submission 187382) | Deep subsurface microbial communities from Mt. Terri, Switzerland - Autotrophic microbial communities BRH/23 (SPAdes) (version 2) | ecosystem: Environmental > Aquatic > Deep subsurface >...
GACGCGATCTCCTGCGAGGCCCGCACCTTCGGGTCGGCCGCAAACCCCAACTGGTCCACACACATTCGGACGGCCTGGATGAAACCCGCGTCGAGCATCTTCTGCATCGGCCCCGTCAACGCCTTGTCCGGAGTCTCGCCGAACCCCATGACGTGGCGCAGCACATCGGGTGCCTCGTAGGTGCGCAGATCGGAGTACTCCTCGGCGCGAACGAACGTCACCCCCGTGGACATCGCCGACAGCATCAGCGGGAACTTCTCGCTGATGCCTCCGGGAGCGATGCCGGTCCCGTGCAACGTCGCGTTGCCCTCGAGCGCGGCCTGCCGCAGCGGAGCACCGCTTCGCTCACTGGGATACAGCCAGCCCACCGGCGTGACGACGTTCTTGCCCGACCTCAGCAGGGACGCGACTTCGTCGGGGTTGGCCATCAGCGGGGTGTAGATGACGGCGTCGGCGTCCAGCGCCAGGATCTCCTCGACGCTGTTGGTGGCGACGACACCGAGTGGGTCGGTGCCGGCGATCTCGCCGACGTCGCGGCCGGCTTTGGCCTGCGAGTGCACCCAGCACCCCACCAGTTCCAGGTCGGGATGCTCCAGCACACCCCTGACGGCAGCGACGCCGACTCCGCCGGTCGCCCACTGCACCACCCGCAGTGCCATGTCGTCTCCTCCCGGGAGCGAAACTAGAACACGTTCTAAACAGATCTACACCACATCGCTGACGGGGTGGGCGCAAAACCGTCAACCCGGTTGACCCCGTATGAGCGGGCACCCGGGAATAGGGTGTGGTCACCAGCCCAAACTCATCCGAGGAGCGACGATGACCGCCCCGCCGCCACCACCTCCAGGCTCTCCGTACCCGCCACCGCCGCCGGGTGCACCGCCGCCCGGTTGGGGCCCGCCGCCGGGTGCACCCCCACCGGGCTGGGGCCCGCCGCCGGGGCCGCCCGGCGGCGGCGCGAAGCCTCCGTGGGCGCTGATCATCTCGGCGGCCGCGGTGTTCGCCGTCGTGCTGGGCGCGCTGGGCATCTGGTGGGTGGTCAAGCCCGACGAATCGACGTCCGGACCGGTGGCCACCCGCACCAGCGCTCCGTCCGCGGAGACCACCCCGTCGCGTGAGCCCACGCGCCGCACCAGGACCACGACCGCTCCGCCGCCGCAGACCGAGTCCTACGACGCCCAGCTGATGGCGCAGTTGTCCGGGGGGCACGACAGCTCCAACTGCGAGCCGATCAGCCCGCCGGCCGGTACGGCGCTGGCGACGGTGGACTGCGGACCGGCGACCACCCCCGGCGGCCCACAGAGCACCCGCTATTCGCTGTTCGATGACCAGGCGGCCCTCGATGCCGGTTTCGACGAAGCGGTCAGGGTGAACTCCGAGCTGCTGCAGTGCCCCGGCAGCGGCGTCGAATCGCCGACGACGTGGCACTACACCGAGACCCCCGATCAGGTTGCCGGCCAGATCGCCTGCGGCACCTACAACGACGGCCCCGACGTGGTCTGGACGAAGAACGAGGGCCTGCTTCTGGCCGACGCCCAGGGACCCGACCTCGAGGAGCTGCACAACTGGTGGCTGCAGTACGGCTAACGGGGCTACGGTTGCCCGGACCGCAATGCAGCGAAGGGATCAGACCATGGGCCGTGTTTTTGTCGTCGGGGTGGGCATGACGAAGTTCGAGAAGCCGGGCCGACGCGAGGGCTGGGACTACCCCCAGATGGCCAACGAATCGGGCACCAAGGCAATGCAGGACGCCGGTGTCGACTACACCGAGATCGAGCAGGGCTATGTCGGCTACTGCACGGGCGACTCCACGTCGGGTCAGCGGGCTCTCTACGAACTCGGCATGACGGGCATCCCGATCGTCAACGTCAACAACAACTGTTCCACCGGGTCGACCGCGCTGTATCTGGCCGCGCAGTCCATCCGCGGCGGGCTCGCCGATTGCGTGCTCGCGCTGGGCTTCGAGAAGATGCAGCCGGGCTCGCTGGGCAGTGGCGCCCAGGACCGGGAGTCTCCGCTCGGCAGGCACATCAAGGCGCTCGCCGAGATCGACGAGTTCGCATTCCCCGTCGCGCCCTGGATGTTCGGCGCGGCCGGCCGCGAGCACATGAAGAAATACGGCACCACCGCCGAACACTTCGCCAAGATCGGCTACAAGAACCACAAGCACTCGGTGAACAACCCGTACGCACAGTTCCAGGACGAGTACACCCTCGACGACATCCTGGCCGCCAAGATGATCTCCGACCCGCTGACCAAGCTGCAGTGCTCCCCGACCTCCGACGGATCGGCGGCGGTGGTGCTGGCCAGCGAGGACTACGTCGCCCGGCACGACCTGGCGGGGCAGGCCGTGGAGATCGTCGGGCAGGCGATGACCACCGACTTCGCGTCGACCTTCGACGGCAGCGCCGCCAACATCATCGGTCATGACATGAATGTGCAAGCCGCCCAACAGGTTTACCAGCAGTCCGGACTTGGTCCCGAGGACTTCCAGGTGATCGAGCTGCACGACTGCTTCTCGGCCAACGAGCTGCTGCTCTACGAGGCGCTCGGCCTGTGCGGACCGGGTGAGGCGCCCAAGCTGATCGACGACAACGCCACCACCTACGGCGGACGGTGGGTCGTCAACCCGTCCGGCGGCCTGATCTCGAAGGGTCATCCGCTCGGCGCGACCGGCCTGGCGCAGTGCAGCGAGCTGACCTGGCAGCTGCGCGGCACCGCCGACAAGCGGCAGGTCGACAACGTCACCGCGGCGCTGCAGCACAACATCGGGTTGGGCGGGGCCGCCGTGGTCACCGCCTACCAGCGCGCCGACCGCTGAACCTTTTGCCGCCGCGAAACGTGTCTCTGTTTGCAAGCGATGTAAGCAGTAGGTCGGGGTCGACGGAGGCTCGACGATGCGCAAGGCATGGATATCGGCCGTGGCGGCACTAGGCGTGGTGGCCGGCCCGGCAGGGGTCGCGACGGCTCAACCGCAGAACCCGTGGGTGGTCATCGAGCAGTTCGAGCTGGCGGGCTATCAGGTGAACATCGATCGGATCGGCAGCGCACCCATCGGTGAGTGCGTCGTCACCGGCGTCCGCAATCCCCAGCAGGTCACCCGACCGTTGGTTGTCGACGATGACGGCTTCGGCCACGGCCACCGGCGCTTCCGCGACCGGGACGTGATCGACGTCGTCGTCCACCAATCGATCTCGGTGTCGCTGGACTGCACCGGCTGACACCCACGGGCTGGTGCGCCGCGCCGAACGTACGGGTTCTGACGGGATCCGGCGCTGAACTCGTCACAAACCGTACGCTCGGCGACCGCGCGAAAAGGGCTCCGCGCCGCGCGAGAAGGCCCGGCCAGGAAGGGATCCGGCCGGGCCTTCTCTGTACGCGCCCTACACCGCCGCAGGGGTTTTCTCCTGCGCCGGCTCGTCGGCGCGCGAGCCGTGATCGTCGTCGACCATGGTGAGTTCGTCGAACGGATCGTCGCCGGCCAGAACGTTGTTCACCTTGTCCTTGTCGATGGTCTTGGTCCAGGACCCGACCAGCAGGGTGGCCACCGCGTTGCCGGAGAAGTTGGTCAATGCCCGCGCCTCGGACATGAACCGGTCGATGCCGACGATCAGGCCGACGCCGTCGAGCAGGTCGGGCCGGTGGGCCTGCAGCCCGCCCGCCAGCGTCGCCAGACCGGCGCCGGTCACTCCCGCCGCGCCCTTGGAGGCGACGATCATGAACACCAGCAGGCCGATCTGCTCACCGAGTGACAGCGGGTCACCCAGGGCGCCGGCGATGAACAGCGACGCCATCGTCAGGTAGATCGCGGTGCCGTCCAGGTTGAACGAATACCCGGTCGGGACAACGACTCCCACGGTCGAGCGGTCGACGCCGAGGTGCTCCATCTTGGCGATCAGGCGGGGCAGCGCCGACTCCGACGACGACGTCGAGACGATGAGCAGGTACTCGCGGGCCAGGTACCGCACCAATTTGAAGATCGACACACCCGACACCACGCGCAACAGGGAGCCGAGCACACCGAACACGAAGATCGTGCAGGTCAGGTAGAACCCGAGCATCAGCGCCATCAGCTGCCCGACAGCGGCCCACCCGGTCTGGCCGACCACGTTCGCGATCGCGCCGAACGCTCCGATGGGCGCCAGCCACAGGATCATGATCAGCACCTTGAAAACCAGCTTCTGCAGGTGCTCGATCCCGCGCAGGATCGGCTCGCCGGCCGAGCCGAGACCCTGCAGCGCGAAACCGACCAGCAGGGCCACGAACAGCGCCTGCAGGACGCTGCCCTCGGTCAGCGAGGAGAACAACGACGTCGGGATGATCCCCTGGATGAAGTCCAGCAGGCCGCCGGATTCGTGGGCCTTCTCGGCGAGTTCGGCTCCCTTGCCCGCCTGGCTTTCCGAGAGGTTGAGACCGGTGCCGGGATGCAGCAGGTTTCCGACGACCAGTCCGATCGCCAGCGCGAAGGTGGACATCGCCAGGAAATAGACGAACGCCAGCCCGCCGACCTTGCCAACGGTCGCCGCCTTGCGGACCGACCCGATGCCCAGCACGATCGTGCAGAAGATCACCGGGGCGATCATCATCTTGATCAGGGCGACGAACATGGTGCCGAGGACACCCACGCTCTTGCCGACCTCGGGGGCGAGGATGCCGACGCCGACTCCGGCGATCACCGCGATGATCACCGCGATGTAGAGCCAGTGGGTGCGGTCGCGCCGTTTGGGCGCCTCGGGCGCCGGCGGCTTGTCCATCGTGGTCGTCATGGCTTCTTCCTTTCACTCCACCTGGGACTCGGTGGAAAAGCGGTCTGAAAGGATGGTCGGCGAGGACGTGAGCCAGGTCACGTTTTAGTTCATTACGTTCACCGGAAAGGGCGCTCGGCACGATGCGACGCACGCGACCCCTGCTGCGCCACCCGGCCTGGCCGCGGTCGCTGGCCGGGCAGGCCATCGCGCTGCAGATCCTGGTGATCGCGCTGATCGTGGCGGCCGGAAGCGCGCTGGCGATTCTGGACGCCCGCCGCGACGGCGATACGGCCGCCGAACAGCAGGTCCTCGGAATCGCCACCGCACTGGCCGATTCACCATCGACGGCGGCGGCGATCGAGCAAGGCAGGGCCACCGAGATCCTGCAACCGGTGACCGAGGCGGTGCGCACGCACACCGACATCGCGTTCATCACGATCATGGCGCCGGACCGGACCCGGTTCACCCACACCGACCCGTCCCAGATCGGCGGGGATTACCTGGGCACCATCGAGCCGGCGCTTCGCGGCGAGACGTTCACCGAGGTGTACACCGGCACCCTGGGCCCGTCGATCCGTGCGGTGGCGCCGGTACGCGGTTCCTCCGGCGACATCGTCGGGCTGGTGTCCGCGGGCATCCTGCAGCGGAGCCTGGCGGACCGCTGGCGCGCGCAGTGGCCCATCATCGCGGTGGTGAGCCTTGCCGCGCTTGCGGTTTCGTTCGCCGGGGTGTGGGCGATCCGGCGCAGGCTGCTGCGGCAGACCCGCGGGCTGCGGCCCGACGAACTGCGGGTGATGTACGAGCACCACGACGCGATCCTGCATTCGGTGTCCGAGGGGCTGATCGTGCTCGACCGGAATGGGGTGGCCCTGGTCAACGACGAGGCCCGCCGACTGCTGGCGCTGCCTCCCGGCGACGTCGACCGTTCGGACCTGCCGGAGTTCCTGCGCACCCACAACCCCGGTGCCCGCGACGAAGTCCACGTCACCGACGACCGGGTGCTCGTGGTCAACCGCTCCTCCGTCCACGATCCGAGCGATCAGGACGGCGACGGCGAGGTCGTCACCATCCGCGACCGCACCGAATTACAGGGCGCTCTGGGCGAACTCAACTCGCTCAAGGTGCTCACCGATTCGCTGCGATCGCAGGCCCACGAGGCCGCCAACAAGCTGCACACCATCGTCACGATGGTCGAGATGGGCCGTGCCGCCGACGCCGTCAGCTTCGCCACCGCCGACCTGGAACTGTCCCAGCGCCTGGTCGACCGGTTGTCCGCCGCCGTGGGTGAACCCGCGCTGGTGGCCCTGCTTCTGGGCAAGACGGCGCAGGCCGACGAGCGGGGCATCGAACTGACCGTCACCGAGGACACCCACCTGCCCGCCGACACCGAACTGCTGACCGGCCAGGAGATGGTGACGGTGCTCGGCAACCTGATCGACAACGCGATGGACGCGTGCGACCGCGCGGATCCGTGGGTGGAGGTCACCGTCGGCCAGGATGAGGACGGGCTGTTGATCCGGGTGGCCGACAGCGGAGAAGGCATGGACTCCAACACTTTCGAGAAGGCCATGCGCCGGGGCTATTCGACGAAATCCGACTCCGACGCCGACCAGCACGGCCTCGGTCTGGCGTTGGTGGCCCAGGTCGTCAAGCGTCATCACGGGGCGCTGACCGCGGACGTGACGTACGGCTCGGTCGTGACGGTGCGGGTGCCGGCCCCGTGATCACGGTGTTGATCGTCGAGGACGAACCGCTGATCGCCGAGGCGCATCAGTCCTATCTCGGCCGTATACCGGGCTTTTCGGTGGCGGCGGTCGCCCATACCGCGCGGGAGGCGATGCGCGCCGCGTCCGAGGCGGCGGCTTCGGACTCCCCGATCGACCTCGTCCTGCTCGACATCGGGCTGCCCGACGCCAGCGGCATCGCGCTGGCCTCGGCGCTGTCCGGGTTACGCCCGGCGCCGGACATCATCACGATCACCTCGGAGCGCGACCTCGAGATGGTGCGCGCCGCTGTGGGACACGGCGCGCTGGCGTATCTGCTCAAGCCTTTCACGTTCGCCGCTTTCCGGGACCGGCTCGAGCGTTACCAGCGCTATCGGGAGGCGTTGCCTGCGGGAATCGACGCAGCCAGCCAGGCCGAGGTGGACCGTGCGCTGTCCGAGCTCCGCGTCGGGTCGGACCGCGCGGCGGCGCCGAAGGGCGCGGCTGCCGGCACCAACGACGACATCGCCCGCGCCGTCAGGGATTCCGATGACGGCATGACGGCTGACGAAGTGGCCAAACAGATCGGGGTGTCGCGTGTGACCGCATGGCGCTACCTCGAGCGACTGGCCGACGAGGGCACCGTCAGCCGCAACACCGCCTACGGCAAGGCGGGCCGACCGAAGACCCGATACCAGTGGCGCTGAGCGCCTTCCGCCCTCGGGCTACACCGTGGCGGGCTGCAGGAACCGCGGCGTGCCGACGGCGATCGGATCGGTCGCGAGGAACTGCGAGTACAGCACCTCCATCGTCGACTCGACCGCGAACACGTTGACGGCGCCGGAATAGTCGGCGACGTAGAGCTGCGAGCCGTCGACGCCGGACGCCACGCAGGAGGGGCGAGCGTCGACCGACAACGAATCGAGGACCTCGAGGCTCAGCGTGCACAGCACCGCGACACGGTCGTAGTCGACGATGTACGCACGGGCCTGATCCGGACTCATCACCAACTGCGTGGGAGCGCCACCGAGTTCGACGGTGTCGGTCACCTTGCCGGTCGACAGGTCGACCACGTGCACCGCACCGCCGACCGCACGGTCGGAGGTCAGCACGTAGACCGCGCCGCCGGCACAGGCGATGTCGCGGATCGGTGAGCCGACCCCGATCACGCGTTGCACCCGTGACGTCTCCGCGTCCACGACGACCAGTCGGCTGCCCACGGAATCGGTGACCGCGGCAAACAGGCGCTTGCCGTCGGGATCCACCCGCAGCGCGTCGATGCAGGCGGCAGGTCCGTAGCCGATGTCGATGGTGCCGACACGCTCGGCGACGACGTCGATGACGGTGATGTCGACGCGGTCGTCGGCGGTCCGCCCGGCGTAGATCCGCTTGCCGTCGGGGCCCGCGGTCAGCGCGGTGACGCCGAAGGCCACCGGGAAGGTCGCGACGACCGTCCTGGTGTCGAGGTCGATCACCGACACGTCGTCGTGGCTGGCGGAGGCGGTGGCCACGTAGGCACGGTCCTCGGTGACGACGACGGCGTTCGGCTCACCGGCGAGGTGCACGACGTCTGCGTGCGCCAGGCCCGCCGGGTCGAGGATCGACACGCTGTCGGCTCCGAAGTTGGTCACGACCACGCCGGCCGCGCCGACGGCGATGTCGCCGATCGGGCCGTGGCCGACCGCGGTGCGGCGTTCGAGAACGACGGCGCCCTTCGCGGTGTCCACAAGCGCCTCGTGCGCCCCATGCGAGCCAGAATTGCCATCGCGCATCAGATGCCCCATCGGCACCAAAAAGTTTGCCATCTGTCGTGGTACCTCCACCGGCCTGAAATGCGCCGGTTCCTAGATTCCTGTCGTTATCGCCCGTCCGGGCGCGACCTGAATCGAGTGTAGCCAGCGAGATTCGCGGTCAATCGCGCCGAAATCGGCTCACTTCGCCGCAACGTCAACGCCTCTCAGGAGGTACTTAGGAAACTCTTGATTATTGATTTGTTATATTTCACCAGCAATTCGTGAACATCTTGTGAACAGCACTGTCACCTTCGTGGCAACCGAATCCACGCGGTGTGACCAAAAAGGCCAGATAACAGTTTCTTAGCTTTGGCGAAAAAAGTGAGTGCGAAATCACAGCGGGACACGACCGCGAATTCGTGCTCAACCCGGGCGCCGCGGAAATGGGGCCGACACCCCGTGCCCTCGCCGAATCCCGTTACGGCCGATAGTTCGCTGAGTCGGCTGACCGCCGCCCGAAATCGGGCGGCCGGATTCAGGCCGTTTCGGCGCTGCGGAGCGGAGAGACCCCCGCCAGCGGGATGAGCCCTTCGGGATCACACAACGTCAACACCCGCGACACCGCCGGGCTCGCGACGACACACCACGGGACATCCTCCCGCAGCAGATGGGCGCTGATCGCGTACAGCGCGGAGACACCGTCGAAGGCCAGGAACGGCACTTCGGAGAGGTCAAGGACGAGCCCGGACCGCGAACCCGCCGCCTCGCGGACGGAATGCGCGAATTCCCTGGCGTTGGCGGCGTCGACCTCACCGCGCACCGAAACCACGATCTCGGTGCCACGGGTGCGGCAGGAGATCTTCAGCGACGTCGACGCGATCGAGAACTGCCGGCTGTCAGCCGACCTGCTGCGGATGGACGTGACGGTCATCGCCGGGGACTCACTGCCGGGCCGCTACTGCTCGGCCTTCTGCCGTTCCTCGGATGCCTTGGCGGCCGCGCGAGCGGCCTCGGCTTCGGCCTCCTTCTCGGCGGCCTCGCGTTGTGCGTCGGCCTTGTCCTGCTGGGCCTCGCCCTCGCGTTGCAGGTCATCCCGTCCGGTGACCACGCCGATGACCTCTTTGGCCTTGCCCTTGGCGCCCTCGACGACACCCTTGACGGCTTCTTCGGGACCTGAGTTGTTGTCACCCACGAGGAATGCGACCCTTCCAGAGTTCTTGCCCGGGACCGGCAGCGGTCGAGTCCGGGGAGCGGCGAGACCGCTCAGCGAAGCGTCTGTTCCCGCCGTCGACAAGGTTCAAACACTGAAAGTCCGGGTGACGTACCGCCGCCCGGCTCAGTGGGTGAAGTTCGTCAGCGCGACGTCCAAGGTGGAGAACAGCTCGATGAAGTCGGCGATTCCGGTGATCTTCAGCGGGCGACTGGTCGCCGGACCGTCGGCGACCACGGCGAATCTCGTCTCGGGCCCGAGTTGTTTGCGCGTGGCCATCAGGACCTGCATGCCTGCCGAACCGAGAAACTCAACCTGAGTCATATCGAGGATCAGGCCGGCGGGCTTACGTCCCAGCGCTGCGGTCATGACGTCCTGAAGCTGCGGTGCGGTCAGCATGTCGACAGCACCGACAGCGGTGACGACGGTGGCGCCGTCAACCTGGGCTTCGGTGAATTGCTGCAACGTCCTGGGCCTCATCTCATGGCGGCGACCGTCGGGACGGTCGCGGATCATCTCGTGAGGCTGCAGTCTGAACCCGGCACTTTGTCGATTGCGGATAGTGCGTACAGGTTATCGGAGTTCCGACCCAGCATGCGAGCTCATCGTACGATCTCAAGTGCCATCCGGATCGTCGGAGCCGGAGATTACCGTCGAAGCGGGCACCAGTGAGCCCGACGTCAGTCGCACGGAGGTCGGAGTAGTTCGCACGCGCACAGAGATGGCCGAGGAGGTGGAGGGCGGCCTCATCGGCTCGCTGAATCACCGCCGGACCGCGCTGCGGCTCCTCACCCTGCTTCGCCCCGAATTCGCAGACTGGGCCGCACTGGTCCTGCCCGACCACCGAACCGGCGGCTTGCGGCTGTACGGCGGCAACGTCCTGGGCTTCTCCGACGTCATCGCGCACTCCTCGATCGCCGGGACCCGCCTGGACCGACTGCTGCGCACCGGTAACTCCGTGGTCACCGACGTCGACGGCGCCTCCACAGAGGAAGCGCTGGCCGGCATCCTGCCGCACCGGGGGTTACGCGACGAGGTGAGCGCCGTGGGCCCGGCACAGCTGCTGGCCGTCGGCCTCAACGCACGGGGCGCCACACTCGGCGCGCTGTTGCTGGTCCGCAGCGACGGGTTCGACGCCGACGACGTCGCATTCGCCGGGCGCATCGCTCCCCGCGCAGCCATCGCCTTGGACTCGGCCCGGCTGTACGAGGAGCGGGCACAGGTCGCGGAGGTTCTCACCGGTGCGCTGCGGCCACCGTCGCTGCCCGACGTGGACAACGTCCGTTTGGCCGCGCGCTACCGTCCCGCCGCCGCACACCTCGACATCGGCGGGGACTTCTACGACGTCATCGGCTCGGGCCGTGACTGGCTGCTCACCCTGGGTGATGTGTGCGGCAAGGGAGTCGAGGCGGCCGCACTGACGGGGCGCACCCGCCAGAGCATCCGCACCGCCGCTCACTTCGACCGGCGGCCGGCCTCGCTGCTGAGCGCGCTCAACAACGTGCTCTGCGAGTCGGGAACCGAGCAGTTCGTCACGGTGCTCTGCGCACGCCTACTGGTCGGCCCCGACGGTTCGCATGCCGACATCGAGATGTCGACCGCGGGCCATCCTGCGCCGATCATCTTGCGCGCCAACGGTGTTTGCGAACAGCCCGACATCTTCGGCACGGCCAGCGGGATGGTCCCCGACATCGGCTACCGCACCCTCGACCTCCGCCTCGGCGCCGGTGACACGATGCTGATGTTCACCGACGGTGTCGAGGAGGCGCGCGGGACCGAGGGTCTGTTCGGAGTCGAGCGGCTCTTCGCGCTGATGCCCGCCTACGCCGGCGCCGCACCCGACGTCATCTGCGAAGCCGTCGAGCAGGCCGTCGTCGAATACGTCGACGGCGGACCCCACGACGACATCGCCCTGCTGGCCGTCACATGCGGGAGCTAGACGAGGCGCCGCACGAGGACCCGCGCCACGCGTACGAAAAGGCGCTGACCTCCGACGACGCCGGGGCGGCCCGCGCACTGATGGAACGCTTGCTGGCCGAGGGCGCCGACCCCGTCGCCATCCTCACCGACATCGTGGCCGCCTCGCAGCGCGAGGTGGGGGCCCGGTGGCAGCGAGGCGAATGGACCGTCGCCGAGGAGCACGCCGCGACCGCCATCGCCGTGGCTGCGACGAAGGCGGTGACGCGCCACGTCCGGCGGACGACCCCGACGCGGGGCCGGGTGCTGGTCGCCTGCGCCGAGCGTGAATGGCATGCGCTGCCCGCGATGATCATCGACTGTGCGCTGAGCGCCGCCGGGTGGGACAGCATTCTGCTGGGCGCCGCCACGTCTCCGGTGCGGCTGAACCAGTATCTCCACGATCATGGGCCCGAGGCTGTGGCGGTGAGTTGTTCGGTGCTCGGATCGCTGCCCGCCACGCGCCGGTTCATCGAAGCGAGCACCGCGGTCGGTGTGCCGATCGTGGTGGGGGGACCGGCATTAGGATACGACGACATCCGGGCCAAGGCGCTGGGGGCGACGGCATGGGCTGCCGACGCGCACGGCGCGGTCCGTGCGATCTCGAGCCTGCCCGCCGTCGTCGCCCCGGCACCACCGCTGCCCGCCGCGGCCGCCGTCGAACAGGCCGACCTCGAGCACGACCACCGCAACATCGTCACCGCGCTGCGCGCCTCCTGGTCGCTGACGTCGGGGCGGTTCGGCGCCGACAGCAGCGCCCTCGGCGATGACGTCCTCAACCAACTGCTTCACGCAGCGTCCGCCGCACTGCTGACCGGTGACAGCAGACCCGTCCCCGAGACCGCGGCGTGGATAGCCGATCTGATGTCCACCCGCGGCATCGACGTCGCCGTGGTGCGCGAACTCCACGCGCGGGCGGTCGAGGCGCTCAGCGACTACCCGCTGGCCCGCGACATCGTCGACACCCACTTCCCCGGCGGCCTCTGACCTCCGCCGCAGTTCTCCATGGAATCTCCATGGAAGCTCCAAGCGTTGCAAGTTGTGGCTCGCGACCATGGTGTCAGTCAAATTTTCACCGCGGTCACGGCAGTGACCCAGCAATGTAGGGAGATCCACCATGAAGAAGTTCATCGCAGCCGGCATCCTGCCCCTCGGCGCCCTGTTGGCCTTCGCCGCCCCGGAGCAGGGCGGAGGGGCCTCGACGACCATCAGCCAGCTTCGGGCCCAGGGATTCGACGTCCGGGTCAGCCGCATCGGCAGCGCGCCGCTGGCCGAATGCTCGATTCTCGGGGTGCGCAACCACCCGGTCGCCAAGCAGCCCTTCCCCATCAACGACGACGACGACATCAACGTCTTCACCCGCACCCCCACGCCGAAGGTGACCGTCTCGCTCGACTGCTCCCGCTGACCGTGGGTGAGCGGCTCAGTCGGCCGCGCCCCGTTAGGTTGGGTAGCCGTGCCCGACGCCCGGCCATCGATGCCATCCTCCTCATTCCCGAGGGGGATGGCATTGGCTTGTTGCGGGGGCCTTTTTCATGGAGATCCTCGACGCCACCATCATCGCCCCCGCCATCCCGGCGATCGCCGCCTCGTTCGGCGTCGCCGCCGTCGACGTCAACGTGGCCATCTCGGCGTACCTGGTGACCGTCGCGGTGCTGATTCCGGCCAGTGGTTGGATCGCCGACAGGTTCGGCATCCGGCCGGTGTTCCTCGCCGCGATCGCGGTGTTCACCGTCGCCTCGGTCGGGTGCGCGGTGAGCGCGTCATTGCCGATGCTCGTCGCGATGCGGGTGGCGCAGGGCGTCGGCGGCGCGATGATGGTGCCCGTCGGCAGGCTCGCGGTGCTGCGCTCCAGCACCAAGGCCGATCTGGTCCGGGCCATCGCCATGCTGACGTGGCCCGCGCTCGCGGCGCCGGTGGTGGCCCCGGTGCTGGGCGGCGCCATCGCCACCCTGGGATCGTGGCGGTGGATCTTCTTCGTCAACATCCCCATCGGCATCGTGGGCTTCCTGCTCGCGCTCAAGCTGATTCGGGGCGGACCCGCACCGTCGGTGAAGCCCTTCGACGGGCGCGGGCTACTGCTGTTGGGTGCCGGGATCACCTCGGCGCTCGTCGGCGTGGAACACATCCGGGTGAGCGGAACCGACTGGTTCGTCGTGGGGGCCGGGGCCCTGGTGGCGGTCGGCTGTCTGGCCGCCGCGGTGTGGCATCTGCGCCGGACGGCCTCGCCTCTGGTCGAGCTGACCGTGCTGAGGGTGCGCACGCTGCGCATCACCGTCTCGGGTGGGTCGCTGTACCGGCTGGTCATCACCGCGGTGCCGTTCCTGCTCCCGCTGCTGTTCCAGCTCGAGTTCGGCTGGTCTGCCTTCACCGCCGGGTTGATGGTGGCCGCGCTGTTCATCGGCAACCTGACGATCAAACCGCTCACCACCCCGCTCATGCGGCGCTTCGGCATCAAGCGGGTGCTGCTGATCAACGCCGTGCTGTCGGTGGGGTGGTTCGGCCTGCTGGCGGTCCTACACCCGGGCATGCCCACGGCCGTCATCGTCGCCGTGCTCTACGTCAGCGGCGCGCTGCGCTCGATCGGGTTCACCGCGTACAACAGCCTGGCGTTCGCCGACGTCGACGGCGAGGACCTCACCCATGCGAACACGCTGAACGCCGCCGTGCAGGAGCTGGCCGCGGGCCTTGGCATCGCCATCGCGGCCCTGCTGGTGACGGTGCTCGCCTCCTACACATGGGCGTTCGTCGCGCTCGGCGCCTTGCTGGCGGTGACGATCGTGGAGACGCTGCGCCTCCCCGGAGACGCCGGTGCACACGTCAGCGGTGCCCACTGAGGCGAAACTCGTTGCCGATCAACGGTTATCGAACCGTTAGCGGGTGCACAGCCGGCACCTGAGGTCGGCACAGTGACCGCCAATGCTGCGTCCCTAACGTCATCGCAGGTGCGGCCGCACGGCCGCGCGAGAACACGCGAAACGAACGGAGACGACATGTTGCTCACCCACGAGATAGGTGCCCCGATCGTGGCCGGCGGGATCGCATTGACGGGGCTGATCGGGTTGGGGCTGGGCAGCGCCGCCGCCGACCCCGGCCGGGCCTGCGGGGCGTCGAACGCGCCGTCCTACCAGCAGGGGCCGCAGGGGCCGGACGACTGGCAGCACCGCAATATCGATCAGGCCCGTCAGGATCATCGGCCGTTCATCCACAACGGGCATCGAGTCCAGCCGGTGCCCGCGGGCAACGGCGACGGCTGGGGATTCTGGTTCCTGGGGCAGTGGATCCGGTTGTGAGCCGCTGACATCCGCCGCGGCTGTGCGACCCTCGGCGCGCCACCACGCACACTGAGTCCGCACAGTCGCGCGGCATGTCTTGCGCGCGCCTCCCGCAGAAGTCTCGACCCTGACTTTAGCCTTGGTGGCCGTGACCACAATGCTCGAGTCGTCGCTGGCGGAACTCGACTTCGAACCCGACATCCTGTGCGCCTGTCACAAACTCTGCAATCCCCTCGCTCATCCGGCGCAGTGGTGGGTCACGCTGTCCTGCGGATGCCCGTACCCGATGTGCCAGCGAGCGCTGCGCATCGCGAACGTGCGGCTGAAGGTCCGGCCATTGACGTGCCGGCAGTGTGAGACGGACCAGATCGCGATCCGATGCGTGGTCCGCATCTGACGCTCGGGTAGCCGCCCGCCGTCACCCGGCGAAGTGCGATTTGTACAGTTGCCCGTGCACGCCGACCGTGCGGTCGACCACCTGCGACACCGAGAAGTCCGCCGCGGCAGACAAATAGGCGTAGGCCGTCGCCCGATCCATGCCGCGATCCGCCTCGAGGAAGTCCAGCGCGTTGATCACCGCGCGTCTCATCGCCACGTCGAGGTCGGAACCCTGGCCTCCGACCGAGCCGTCGGGGTCCGACAGCCCGATGGGCACCCAGGCGTCGGCTGTCTCGGCGAACGGATACCGGTAGGCCACCGATGGTGCGTCGCCCGAACCGGGCTTGCACACCGAAAGCCGGTAGGTCCCCCGCAGTGAGCCCTCCATCGCGGTGAGCGCGACTTCGCCGTCGCCCATGGCCATGTGGGGATCACCCACGTAGAACAGCGCGCCTTCGGCGAACACCGGCAGATAGAACGTGGCTCCCTCGCCGAGCAGTCGAATGTCGATGTTGCCGCCGCCGACCGTCGGCGGGACGGAGTTCGCCGTGGCTGCGGTGAGGTCGGTATCCTGGGAGAAGGCGACGCCTATCATGCCCATGAACGGCCGCAACGGGAACCGCACCTGCGCGGTGCCGTATTTCATGACGCCGTGGCCGTCCTCGACCGGGGTGAACGTCGATACGTTGCCGTACTGCGTGGGGTCTGGGTTGGGGCGACCGTCGGTGGCGACCGGCGGCATGACCTCCTCGAGGGTGATGCCCGCCGGTGCGCCGCCGTCGGACGTGCGGGCCAACGCGCCCTTGCCGTGCCGACTCGACACCACGCCGTAGGGAACGCGCGGAACAGCCTGCAGAATCTCGATTTTGAGCACGTCACCCGGCTGCGCGCCTTCGACGAAGACGGGGCCGGTCACCACGTGTGGGCCGTCCTTGTCGAAATTTCGTGGCGTGCGGTTGTATTCGGACGCGATGGCGATCGCGTCCTGCAACACCTCGGTCTCGGCGACGCCCCGGGCGCCGAAGTACTCGACGGGGTCGCGGCCCTGGTCTTCGAGAATCCCCTCATGGCTGACCGCGTCGATGCTGACGGTCTGGCCCGACGCCATCTGCAGTACCGGCGCGGCGTGGACGTTGGGCACGTATCCCCACAGCACGTCATCAGGGGTGGACTGCAGGTAGTGGTCGCCCTCGGGGTCCCCCTGCCCCGGCTGAAGAATGGTGAAGCTTCCCGCGGTGGCGGACTGGGAGCCCGACGAGGCGGTCGAGGGGCTCGACCCGTCCGACGAGCACGCGGCGGCGAAGCCGGCGACACCGGCGCCTGCGCCGACCGCTGCCACGGCGCGCACGAAATCTCGTCGGCCCAGTCCCCGGTACAGGATTTCTCCAGCCTCGCGGGCGAGTTCACTCATGAGTCCTCCGGCTAGTCGCAATCGAACCCGCAGAGTTCCCGTGTTTGATTGCCGATCCGCGACGGTGCCTTTTCGGGTTTGTTGCCGCTTCCTCACGAGTGCGGCCGTGCGGGCCGAGCGGGTTGACCTGCGGGGGTTTCACCGCACCCCGATCCGGAGAACCCCACCGGTGCCCGCCCGTCGACGAGTTGGAGGCTCACGTGGAACACAACGACACTCCCGCGCCCACGCCCGAGGACGCCACGAAGGCCACCGAGGAACAGCGCGAATTGCAGGAGAAGCTGGACCACCGGGACGACGACCCGGACGCACCGGCGCGCACCCAGTCCCGGCATCAGATACCGGACGAGTCCTGAAGCGGCGCGGCCCCGCCGGTGATCGCCCCTTTCGAATGGGACAGCACAAATAGGATTGCGCTGTCGAACAATTCATTTCTTCATTTATGTGATTGCTGCGCCGCGTTGATTCTTGACGGCGGGCCGAAAGCGGTCACCGCAGCTCCGAGTTCTCGCCAGAGGCCCGCCTCGCAGCCCCGATGCCCTCGACTGCCGAGAATTACATTCGTGTGATCTACGCTATTTCGCCAGCGCTGTGACTATTTGCCACGGAGGTTTCGGGATTATAACAACGAGGATCCGGCGCACGGCGTAACGTGATGCCGTCATCACCCGACGAGGAGGGTTCGTATGCGGGGGAAGATCATCCTGTCAGCGGTCGTCGCCGCTGCCGGCCTCGCTGCCGTGACGGCCGCACCGGCCTTCGCCGACGAGACCGACGACATCTTCATCTCAGCGCTCGAGAGCGAGGGCGTCCCGTTCTCGACCGCTGACGACGCCATCGCCCTCGCCGAGGCGGTGTGCGAGTACGTGGCCGCGGGTCAACCGCCAGAACAGGTGGCGGTGGAGATCAGCGGCCCCGCCAACTGGTCCGTCGAACAGAGCGGATTCTTCGTCGGCGCGGCCACCCAGTCGTACTGCCCGGCCTGACCACTGTCCGACCCCGGATTCACAGCCCGCAGATGATGGCGATCGGCATCTGCGGGTTGTGCCGCGTCCGACCGCCGTACGGCGACCGGGTCGCGGAGCGAGGAGTCTGACGTGAGCGCCTCCCAACCGCCGGCAGCCGATTACCCGCAGACCGCCGCGATCCGCGGGCGCGTCGAACCCGTGCCGCGGCGGGTGCGCGGCTTCCTCGGCGACGAGCTGGTGTTCGACACGACGGCGGCGCGGTACGTGTGGGAGGTGCCGTACTACCCGCAGTACTACATCCCGCTGTCCGACGTCCGGGCCGGTTTCCTGCGGGACGAGGACCATCCCCAGCGGGTGCAGTTCGGCCCGTCGCGGATGTTCTCCCTGACCGGGAAATCCCAGACGCACGCGTCGGCAGCACGGGTGTTCGACGACGGCGACGGCGACCTCGCCGGACTGGTGCGATTCGAATGGGAACCGCTGACCTGGTACGAGGAGGACGAGCCGATCTACGGCCACCCCCGCAACCCCTACGCGCGGGTCGACGCGCTCCGCTCGCATCGCCACGTCACCGTCGAGCTCGGCGGTGTGACGCTGGCCGACACCGCATGTCCGGTGTTGCTCTTCGAGACAGGTTTGCCGACAAGGTATTACATCGATCGCACCGATGTCGTGTTCGATCACCTCGAGCCTTCGAGCACCCAGACCCTGTGCCCGTACAAGGGTGTGACGTCGGGATACTGGTCGGCTCGCGGCGACGTCGTGCAGGCCGACGTCGCGTGGACCTACCACACCCCGCTACCGGCGGTCGCCGCGATCGCCAACATGATCGCCTTCTACAACGAGAAACTCGACATCACCGTCGACGGGGTGCGGCTCGCCCGACCGCACACGCACTTCAGCTGAAGCACCTACTCGCGGTCGGTGATATCGGCGTATTCCGGATTCTTGTCGATGAACTCGGCGACCATCCAGCACGTCGGCACGATCCGCAGCCCCGCGGCACGGGTGGCGCGCAATGCCTCGGCGACCAGAATCGTTGCCAACCCCCGGCCCTGGTATTGCGGTACCACCTCGGTGTGCGGGAAGACGCGCCGGCCGTCGCGGTCGAAGAAGTCGGCGAGCCCGACGGTGCGGCCCTCGACCGCGATCGTGAACCGATCCGTCTCCTCGGTGACGGCGGTGGCAGCGCCGGTCCGGTCAGGGGGTGTCTGGGAACTCATGGGACTCCTCGGTCGCGGGTTCTTCGTCGGCGCCCAGCCTGGACGAGCGGGCAGCACTACCGAGTACCCAGCGGCTGCGTCGGACACTCGATCGTAACGAGTGACCTTCAGGTCACTCGGATTCGGGAAGGCGGCACAAGCGCCGCACGGCGGCGAGGCCTTCGGGGGTGCCGGGCCAGTGCTTCGTCACCGCCTCGGGGCCGGCGCGCCGTGTCACCGAACGCAGGACCAGCGCGACGACGATGGCGTCGTCGGCGTAGCCCAGAACCGGGATGAAGTCGGGGATCAGGTCGAGCGGTAACGCCAAGTACGCCAGCAACAATGCGAGACGAACCCGGACGCCGCGCGGCATCGCCGGATCGGCGGCCAGTCGCTTCAACAGCCTCAGCATGTCGGGAAGCAACCGCAGCGTTTCCCGGACACCGACCTCGTCGGGCTTGCCGATCCACAACGCGGCGACGAGCCCGATCCAGATCAGCACCACGCCGAACACCCCGCCGAGGGCAATCAGCCACACGTCCGACCACACGCGTCCATCCTCTCCCCCGCTGGGCCGGGTTTCGACAAGGCGTGGTCAATCGCGTCAATGCGGCAACTCGGGTGACATTCGTTCCCGCAGAGATTCGTAGATGGGTGGCGACCGGGTGAGTTCGGCGGCCAGCACCGCCGCGGCGGTGGCGGCCAGCATCGGGATGGCGACCGCCGTCGTGGCCGTCATCTCGATGACGATGACGATGCCCGTCACCGGCGCCCGAACGGTCGCCCCGAAGAACGCCGCCATGCCGACCAGCGCCATCGGGATGGCCAGGGCCGCCGCATTGCCGGGCCACACCATGTCGAACACTCCGACGAACAGCAGCCCCCACAGAGCACCGACCGCGAGCAACGGAGCGAACAGCCCACCCGGCACGGCGGCCGAGTACGACAGCGGTCCGGCGATCACGCGCACCAACAGGTATCCGACGACGACCGGCAGGACGATGGCGTGCCCGCTCAGGATCATCTGCGTCAGCGTGTCTCCGCCGCCCACCGCGAGCGGATACACGAACATCGCCAGCCCGATGACGGCGCCGATCACCGCCGCCTTGGCGACCTTCGGGATTCGCCGCAGCCCGCCGACGCGGTCGAGGAACCACAACACCAGCCGGTTGTACACCGCGCCAAGACATCCGGTGAGCAGGCCGAAGACCACGAACAGCGGCAGCCACGCCAGCGCGGGCGCAGCCATCGCTTCGACGAAGAAGTCGGGCTCGTTTCCCAGGACGAACCGCATGCAGCCGACAGCGGCCGCGGCCGCGAACAAGGTGGCCAGCACCGTCTGCAACCGGAAGGACTTCGTCACCTCTTCGAGCGCGAACAGCGTGCCCCCGATCGGGGCGTTGAAAGCGACCGCGAGGCCGGCGCCGCCCACGGCGGTCTGCATCATCCTGATGTCGGGATCCGGGAGCCTGGCCCGCCGGGCCGCCTCGGCGCCGATCGCCGCCCCCATGTGCACCGTGGGGCCTTCGCGGCCCAGCACCAGTCCGGACCCGATCGCGAGCACACCGCCGATGAACTTGGCGGGGAGCAGGACGAGCAGCGGCGGTCGGGCGTCACCGCGAAAGACGGCCTCCACGTGCTGAATCCCGCTACCGGCAGCCAGCGGCACCCACCGCACGATCAACGCCGCCAGCGTCGCCCCCGCCGCCGCGGCGGCCATCGGCACCAACCAGCCCGGTCCGGGCAGCGCGTGCGCCCAGTCGACGAGGTCGATGCGCAACCGGTCCGCTGTCTGCAGACACCAGCGGAAGGCGCCGCCGATGAAACCGATCGTCACGCCCGCGACGACGGCCGTCAGGCAGATGGCGACCGAACCGCGAACGGGCTCGCCCGGTTCATCGCGTTCGCCGCGAGTCCGCCACCGGGTCACGATGCGCCCAGTTCCGTGGCGGCGATGCTGAAGATCTCGTCCGCGCCGCCGATGGCCACGAAGTGGCCGGCTCCGGCGACGGGATGCCATATCGCGCCGGGCATGCGGTCGGCCACCGCCTTGTTGATGGGGTCCGGGACGAGTCGATCGTCGAGCCCCTGCCACACATGCACAGGACGGTCGATCGTCGAGACGTCGAAAGCCCAACGCCGGTAGAGAAGTTCAGCGTCCCAGGCGAGGCCGGCGCTGCCCTGGGCGAAGCACTCGGCCAGTTCCTCGGCGAATGTGGACTCGATCTCGGGTCGAAGCAGGATCTCGCGGTCGTAGTCGTTGACACTGTCACGCACCTGCTTGACGAAGCTCCTGCCGAAGTGCTTGGCGGTGATGCCGAGTATCGCGTACATGAGTCGGAAGCCGGGCGGGAAGCGCAGTGCCAGGGTGCCGCCGAGCGCGTCGATCTTCGAGAGATACGCCGCGGCCGAATTGTCGCCGAAAGCTCCATAGCTCCCCGGCGCGACACTGGTGACGTGTCGTAGCCGTGCGGGGTCGATGTAGGCGGCGGCCGCCAGTGCCCAGGGTCCGCCCTCCGACCAGCCACTCACGCCGAAATGCTGGTGCCCCAGTTCGTCGGCGATGGTCGTCAGGTCGTGCGCCCAGTCGGCGAAGGTGCGAGCCTCCTGCGGATCGGAGCGTCCCATGCCGGGCCGGTCGACGCAGATCAGCCGCAGGCCATGTCTGGCTGCCGAGTCGGCGAAGAAGCGCGCCTCATGTCGACTGCCCGGTCCCCCGTGATTGTGAATGACGAGAGGTCCGCGGGGATCCCCTACCTCGAGGTACGCGAGCTTTCGGCCATCGGTGGCGGTCGCCACTTCGGACAAGAAGCCACCCCCTCATCAGCTCGGCCATCGGGGCGGCGCCGCGTATCCGGCCCCTTCCGCCAGGGGCCAACCGTAGTGCTTGTCGTTGCCGGGTGCAGGAGCTTCGCCGACGCTCACCGACCGCGGGACATTGGACGTCGGCCTTCTCCTAGGCTCGACGCGATGGCACCGGACGGCGAGCAGCAGGACAGGTGGTCGCGGCTGACGGAGCCGGGGGTGGCGGTCCGCGCGGCGCTGCACCGCCGGGGAGCCACGGTGTTCGCCCGCCTCCCCCACCCCGCTCAACAGGCCTGTCGACTGATCGAGCACACCGGCCGCGCGACCTTCGCAGACCGGGTGCCCGGGCTGGCTGCCGAGGCTGCGCTCTTCACGTTGATCTCGTTGCCTGCGCTTCTGCTGGCGGTCATCGGGTCGCTCGGCTTCGTCGCGGCCGCCCTCGGCCCGGAGGGGACGGGGAAACTTCGCGACCTGGTTCTCGGTCTCCCCCAGTCGTTTCTCTCCGACCCCACCTACGCCTCCTACGAGCGGATCGTGGACACCGTGCTCGCGGAAACACGCGGCGGAGTGGTCTCCATCGGCATCGGGCTCAGCATCTGGACCGGGTCGAGGGCGGTGAACCGCTATCTGGAAACCATCACGATCGCCTACGGCCTCGAGCCGCGATCTGCTTGGCGGCGACGCCTGTTGGCGCTGGGGCTGACGCTCGGGGCTCTGCTCGGTGCCGTGGCGGTGCTGCCGCCGCTGGTTTTCGGGCCGCGCCTCGTGGAAAGCCTGGTTCCTGACGCCGTCGCCGACACGACGCTGCGAATTCTGGACCTGATGTTCTGGCCCGGCGTGGTCCTTCTCGTGCTCGCCGGCCTGGCCACGCTGTATCACGTCGGGGTCCCCTGGCAGACGCCCTGGCGCCGTGACCTTCCGGGCGCGCTGCTGGCGATGGTCTTGTGGCTGCTGGCGTCGGCCGGTTTGCGGGCCTACCTGGCGCTGAGCGTCCAGGACGACGCCGTGTTCCGCCAGCTTGCGGTGCCGATCGCCGTGGTCCTGTGGCTCTACATCACCGCGTTCGCGGTGCTGCTGGGCGCCGAGTTGAACGCCGAGATCGAGAGGATGTGGCCGCACGAGGACCACCCGTGGCGGCTGCGCCAACGCAGCAGAAGCCCGGCCCCGGCCGGGTCCCGCCGGTAACCCACTCAGCGGTTGCGCGCGGCCTCGCGGCGGTTGGCCTTCTTGATCGCGTCGACCAGTTCGTCTTTGTTCATCTTCGAGCGTTGCGGGATGTCGAGCTTGCGCGCGACCTGCGTGAGGTGCTTCTTGGTCGCGTTCGCGTTGACCCCTTCAGCGCTCTCGCCCTTGGGGTTCGGACCGCCGCTGCGCGCACGCTCGTCGGACGGCCCCTTCTTGGGCTTCTTCTCCCACCGGTCGCCGACCTTCTCGAACTTGCGTTTCAGCGCGCTGTAGGCGACCCGATGGGCGCGCTCGGCGTCGCCGTACTCCTTCTCCGCGGCGTCGTGGGCCTTCGCGAACGTGCGCTGAGCCTTCTTCCCGGACTTCCGCAGCGGGCGCGGCAGCTCGCTCTTCTTGGGCTTGCCGCTCTTCTTGGTCATCGGCATCGTGATCGCTCCTCGCATCCGTCGGTCGTCGGACTGCCGTGATTCGTCAAGCAGCGGCCGCCGAGACGGACGTGTGCGACAGCCGTGGCGGCTATGAGGGTGGTACCCGATGTCCCCGCGGCGAAACGCTCCGCACCCGGGACGGCGTCGCGACCGCCGTGCGTCAGGCCGATCCAGCCAGGACCTTGCTGTCCTCGGCGGCGAAGGTGTCCTCCAATTGCAGTGGCGAGTAATCGATGTCGATCTCGGCCAGGGGGCGGCCACGGGCGCTGCTGATCGTTCCGAACCGGCGCATGCCCTTGTCCGCGGCGTACTGCTGGAATTCGTCCATGGTGAAATCGAACGGGATCTCGTCGTAGAGGGCGAAGGCATCGACGGTGTTCTGCAGGGCAAGCGGAATCAGCTCGTTCATCCGGGTTTCGAACACCGCCCAGTTCGAGTCGTCGGCGGCGACGTGTCGCCGACAGGTGAACGTGCCCCAGGCCATGTGGCGTCGCTCGTCGTCACCGATGCGGCGCACCAGCTCCTGCATCCCCGGCAGAATGCTGCGGTCTACGCAAATCCGGTGCCACGCATAGTATCCCGTCAAAGCCATCATGCCTTCGATGACGTGGTTGTAGGTCACCGAAGCCCGCACCTGAGCCTCGGGTGACGGGTCGGTGGCCAATGCGTCCAGCGATCGGGGCAGTTCGTCGTAGAACATCTGCCGATACGACGGGAGGTCGTCGAGATAGCACTGAAGGTCGCCGGTCATTCCGACGGCGTCGAGCCACAGCCGGAACACCTGCGTGTGCTTGGCCTCCTCGAACGCGAACTGGGTCAGGTACATTTCGTCACCGAGTCGCCCCTCGGCCCGCATCGCCGCCATGAACGGCTGGATGTCCTGGGTGACCGCTTCTTCGCCGGCGATGAACTGGGCGCACAACCGGGTGGCCCACTCCCGCTCCAGTTCCGACAGCGACTCCCAGTCAGCGCGATCGCGGGAGAAGTCGATGTCGGCCGGGTTCCAGAACTTGGCGTTGCCGCCGGCGAAGAGCTTCAGGGGCATGCTGTCCCAGTTGAGCCCACCGGCGACCAATGATTCCGAATGTGTTCTGGCCATGGGGTTTTCCTCCTAGGTGGTGGCCGGATGATGCGAATGCACAGCGGGCTGGAACGCCGCCGCCAGCACGGCGACGTAGCGGCGCACCGCCAGCGCCGGCTGCTCCGGTGACATCTCGTCGAGTCCCAGAACAGGGTCCAAGCCCCGCACATACGGCGCCAGCGCCAGGTGCGGGAGGATCATCAGCAGCAGGGAGAGCAGGGTCTCGGTGTCGGCGTCCGGGGCCAGGTCGCCGCGGGCGCGGGCGTCGTGCACCAGTGGTCGCAACACCTCGAGGTAATGGCGGTGGGTCACCGCCCGCACGCTCACCCGCGCGTCGGCGTCGACTTCGAAACTCGCTGCGGCGTGCAGCGAGCGCTCACGCGGATGTTCGGCGAAGTAGGCGACCCACACGTCGAGCAGGTCGGTGAGGAATTCGAAGAAGGGCCTGCCCGCATCGAGTTCGCGGATCCGGTCCTCCATGTAGGCCCGCACGCGCTGGCTGGAGACATCGGAAATGAAGGCGTAGAGGTCGCGCTTGTCGGCGAAGTACTGGAACAAGCTGCCTTTGGCGACGCCCGCGCGTCGGGCGATGACGTTCAGGCTGCCGCGGGAGAACCCGTGTGCGGCGAACTCCGCCTCCGCGGCGGCGACCACCGCGGCGCGCCGCTCCCCGTCGAGACGGGCCCATGTCACCGTCGGCATCAAGCCTCCACGTCGTCTATGACCACTGGTCATATTACTGTGATTCAGGCCACAGTCAATGGTCGTCGGCCGCGCCAGCGGTCGCCGCGAAGCCCTCGCAGCGCGATGTGAACAGGCGTCCTAGGGTCCAAATGGCGGTGCGTCGGGTACCCGGCGGTCGCCGCCGTTGCGGTCCTGCCAGAACCGGTAGACATCGACCGCTGCCTCCCGCGGCTCATGGCGCATCGGGAGACGACGCTGTTGCCAGGGCTTGGCGATCTCCTGGTAGAAGGTGTCGAACTCGAAGTACTTGCGGTCGTCGACGTAGTGCGGTTGGTAGGTCTCACGGGTGGTCAGGAAGATGACCTCGTCAGGCGAGCAGTAGTACAGCGCCGCGAGGCACATCGGGCAGGGGTGGGCCAGCACGTAGATCGTGGCACCGATCAGGTGCTCGGTACCCAAGCGCAGGCAGGCCTTGCGGATCGCGAGCACTTCGGCATGTGCGGTCGGATCGTGGGTCTGCGCGACCAGATTGGGGCTCTCGGCAAGGATCTCGCCGTCCCGCACGATCACGGTGGCGAAGGGCCTACCACCCTCGGCGACGTTGGTTCGGGCGATGTCTATCGTGCGCTGCGCGAAATCGACCACAACCACGAATGGTAGGGCCGGTCGTCTGGGATCAACACGGCATTTCGGGCGACAACCGTCCGGGTCGGAAAGCGATCATCGTCGGCGTTCGGCAAGCAGACGGTTCTGTGGGCTGCGGCCAGCGCCTCACCGGGACCCTGGGTCAGGTGCGCGGCGATGCGGATCTCGCGTGGATGAATCCGTCAGGGCCTGAAGAGGATCCCGTCGTCCGACGCCGCCTTCATCAGCTGGGGAATCGTCAGGGTCCCGTAGCCGGTGTGGACAGGTCCGCGGGATGTGCCCAGCCACGTCACCATGCCCGGGTCGGGTGTGACATCGAGGTGATAGGCCTGCACGCCGGGCAGGTGGTACTGGAAGAAGTTTCCGAGGAAGTCGACCAGGAAGATGAAGCTGCCGATCAGGCTCTTACCCCACAACGCCGAAGCGTTGTACAGCGGCGTCATCGCAGCGGGATCGCCGATCATCACGATCGGGCCGTAGTGCGGTTTGGTGCCGCCTCCGGGCACGTAAGCCGGCATGAACGGTTGCAGGCCCGGCAGATCGGTGGCCATATACGGCGCCGGGCTCCCGTAGGTCCCGATATTGACGAACATCGCGTCGGCGCCGTTGCCCGTGACGATGGTGTTGATGCCGGGGGCCTCGAACCCGATACCGGCGAGGCCGATCTGCTGCGCAACGTATTGGGCCTCCCAGCCCCCGAGCGAATGACCCGTGACGAAGATGTCGTCGGAACCGTAGCCCTGCAGAGCCGCCGCGGCCTGCACCCGCTGTGCGAATCGGAGGGCATCGTAGAACGCCCACGGGGTGGTGCGCGTGAAGATGACCTGCAGGTCGGCAAGGACCTGACTGATCGTGATGAGCGGGTTGAACAGCAGATGCGACCCGCCCGTGGTGCCCTGGTAGGCGATGATGACCTGCCCCTCCGGGGCAACCCAGGCCTTGCCCACCATGCCCGAGAAGATGTTGGTGGAGACCACCTGGAATCCGTTGACGGTGAACGGCACCAATCCACCGGGGGTTGCTCCGAGCACATATCCGGCCGCGGACGCGTTGAGGAACTGGGCCACCGTCGGCGTCGGCGCCGTCGTCGGACCGCCATAGGTCAGGGTCGGCACCGCCGGCTGCACGGGCGGCGTTCGGTCGAGCCCGAACAGCCGCTCCAGTTCCCGGAACGCGGCGAACAACAGGTTGTTGATCGGCTCGAAGCTGATGGGACTTGGGGGGCTGCTCGCCGACTCGGTCAGGTCGAACACCTGCAGCAGCGCGTTGATCAGGCGGCCGGGCAGTTGCAGCAGCTCGGCCAGCGGCGATAACGGTTGCGGCGCAGTGGGAGTCGCCTCCTCGACCGCGGTCTCACTGGTGACCGCGACAAGTGCCGACGTCGAGGTGTCCGACTGCGCAGCTGCCGACGGTTCGGCCAGCATTAGCTGTGCGGTGGGGACCTCGAGGGTCAGAACCCCGGCTGCCGGGGAGGGTGCCACTTCTGGGCGGTGCTCATCGCGGTCGGGCTCCACCTCCGCCGCGACGCCAGCCTGCCCCTTGCTCGAATCTACCTCCGCGACAACATCATCGGGAATGACGGGTTCGCCGGAGGTGGAACCAGCCGGAGCCTGCTCGTGGAGATCCTCGGGCGTGGTCGCGGACTCGGGCTCGACTGGGTTGGCAACCTCAGCTTGCGGCTCTGACCCGATTCCGCGAGTAAGCCGGGCAGTCGGTCAACGGGACATAGTTGATCTTTGTTTGTGGGGTGGGCAGGTCTGATGCCCGGTTGCGCCGGGTTCGCTGTTGGGGCAACGAGTTTCGGTTTCGGGGCCGTTGGCGGCCGGGTGGTCATGGGG
>Ga0209347_1002153_pt1 | contig 27249 bp, 25 predicted proteins | sample AutmiccommuBRH23_FD_187382 | JGI IMG/M metagenome (GOLD analysis project Ga0209347, IMG submission 187382) | Deep subsurface microbial communities from Mt. Terri, Switzerland - Autotrophic microbial communities BRH/23 (SPAdes) (version 2) | ecosystem: Environmental > Aquatic > Deep subsurface >...
GGAGTCAACCAGTTGTATGGTGAGTATTTAATCAATGCCCAGGGAGAGGACGTGGTGGCCGGGATTAGAACCCCCCAGCCTATTTCCTCCCTGGAAAAGGAAATGCCCGATCTATACGGCCAGTTTGCAAGCACCTGCCAGCTCCTGGAAAGACACTACCGCAATATGCAGGATATTGAGTTCACCATTGAGCGGGGGCGGCTGTACCTGCTGCAGACCAGAAACGGCAAGCGCACCGCCCAGGCAGCCATTAAAATTGCCGTTGACATGGTTAAGCAGGGACTGATCACCAGGGATGAGGCCATCACCAGGATCGACCCGGTCCAACTGGACCAGATCCTGCACCGCCGGATTGACCCCGCGGCCAAGCTGGAGGTCATTGCCGCGGGCCTGCCGGCTTCGCCGGGGGCGGCTTCGGGCAAGGTGGTGTTTGATGCCGATGAGGCCGAAAAACTGGGTCAGGAAGGGGAAAAGGTGGTTTTGGTGCGCACCGAGACCACCCCGGACGATATCCACGGAATAGTAGCCGCCCAGGGGATACTGACCTCCCGGGGTGGGATGACCAGTCACGCCGCGGTGGTGGCCCGGGGCATGGGTAAACCCTGCGTCTGCGGCTGTGAGTCCCTGCGCATCGATTATGATCAGGAAATATTTTCCGTAGGTCAGCAGGTTTTCTCCAAAGGGGACCTCATTTCCATAGACGGCTCCACCGGCCAGGTGATCAGGGGCCATGTGCCCATGGTTGACCCCGAACTCTCCGACGAATTCAGGGAACTGCTAAAGTGGGCCGACGAGGTCCGCAGCCTGGGGGTCAGGGCCAACGCCGACAACCCCGCAGATGCCGCCAAGGCCAGGGAATTCGGCGCCGAGGGAGTAGGCCTGACCAGGACCGAGCATATGTTTATGGCCCAGGACCGGCTGCCCATAGTGCAGCAGATGATCCTGGCCTCCAACCCCGAGGACAGGGCCGAAGCCCTAGACCAGCTCCTGCCCGTGCAGCGGGGGGATTTCTACGGCATACTCAAGGCCATGGAGGGCCTGCCGGTGACGATCAGGCTTTTAGACCCGCCCCTGCACGAATTTTTGCCCGACGCCGAGGAGTTGGCGGTGGAAATAACCCGGCTCCGGCTGACCGGGGGTGACCCCGCTGAACTGGCCCGGAAGGAGGAGCTGCTGCGCAAGGTCCGGTCGCTGTCCGAGTTCAACCCCATGCTGGGGCACCGGGGCTGCCGGCTGGGTATAACCTTCCCCGAGGTCTACGCGATGCAGGCCAGAGCCATCTTCGAGGCCGCCTCCATGCTGGTCAGGGAAGGATACCAGGTCATTCCAGAGGTGGAAATACCGCTGGTCATAGACGTTAAAGAGCTGGCCTACCTCAAGCAGATGGTGCTGGAGGTTGCCGCCGCGGTCAGGCAGGAAACCGGGGTCAGCTTCGAATTCAGCGTGGGCACCATGATCGAGGTGCCCAGGGCCGCCCTTCTGGCTGATGAGATTGCCGGGGAGGCTGAGTTCTTCTCCTTCGGCACCAACGATTTGACCCAGACCACCCTGGGCTTCTCCAGGGATGACGCTGAGGGTAAGTTTATGAACGATTACCTGGGCAAAAAGATACTGGAAGAGAATCCCTTCGTGGTACTGGACCGCCGGGGGGTTGGAAAACTGATCAAAATGGCGGTGGAACTGGGGAGAAAAATAAAGCCTGACCTGCTCATCGGCATCTGCGGCGAGCACGGCGGGGAGCCCAATTCCATTGAATTCTGCCACCTGGCCGGACTGAATTACGTCAGCTGCTCCCCCTACCGGGTGCCCATAGCCAGGCTGGCTGCGGCCCAGGCCAGGATCAAGAATGGATAAACTAATCATAACCTTTCAGTTAATGCCAAGAACCACACTAAAACCCCCAATGGGGGTTTTTCTCTTGCATTTAATAGACTGTCTTCAGCACTAAAAACACGCTTATAAACATTAATTATGGCTTTTTATGTATTTATTTCAAAGGGAATTAACCTTTACTGGAAGGTTTTTCTGTCTTAACGGCGAAATATTTTGTAGGCGCCTGGGGCAATTTCACACAGGGTATAAATACTTAACTGTCGCATATAATTAACCCCGGCTCCGGATTGGCCGGGGATACACTTTCCCCGGGGGGAGGAATGTATAATGAACTTAAGGCTTTCCTACGAACAAATGGAAAGGAAGTTCCTCTCCCCCCCGGCCTGCTTCAGTGATTCCTCCCGGGGGCGTCTTCACCCCGAGGAACAGTGCAGCGTCCGCACAGTTTTCCAGCGGGACCGGGACAGGATTATCCACTCCAAGAGTTTTCGCCGCCTCAAGTACAAAACCCAGGTTTTCATCATCCCGGAGGGCGATCACTTCAGGACCAGGCTAACCCACACCCTGGAGGTGTCCCAGATCGCCAGGACGACGGCCAGGGCACTGAGGTTGAATGAGGACCTTACCGAGGCCATCGCCCTGGGCCATGACTTGGGGCACACCCCCTTCGGACATACCGGCGAGTTTGCCTTAAACGAGGTTTTCCCCGCGGGCTTCAAGCACAACCGGCAAAGCCTGCGGATCGTGGACGAACTGGAGGGCTGGCGGGGGCTGAATCTGACCCTGGAGGTAAGGGACGGCATACTCAACCACACCGGACCTGACCAACCCTTTACCCTGGAAGGTCAGATTGTAAAAATCTGTGACCGCATTGCCTACATCAATCACGATATTGACGACGCCCTGCGGGGTGGCATCCTGCGGGAGGAGGACTTGCCTCGCCAGTGCCTGGAGGTGTTGGGATTTTCGCACCGGGAGAGGATCAACAATATGGTGCTGGACCTGATCGCCCACAGTGAGGGCCGGCAGCAGATCTCTCTCAGTGATCCCTTTAAAAGGGCCACGGAATCACTTCGCGACTTTATGTTCAAAAAGGTTTACGTTGGTTCCGAGGCCAAGCGGGAAGAGGAGAAGGCCAGGCACGTGGTCAGGTTTCTTTACCAGTACATGGTGGAAAATCCCCGGGTCATGCCCCAGGAGTATTATAAGAGGGTGGAGGGGGCCGGACCCGGGAGGGTTGCCTGCGACTACATCGCCGGCATGACCGACCGTTACGCCATCAGCCAGTTTGCCAGGCTGTTCGTACCCAGGGCCTTCTCCATATACGGGGAGGTTGACTAGGATAAGTTTCAAAGCAGGATAATTAATACTGGTAGCGAATAAACTTTATAAATATAATTTGGGCAGAATAATAAACCCGGAAGGAAATATTCATTTATTGTAGAAATTTCATTGATTGAGTGCCAAAATCAGCTTTGGTGGGTGTAGATTGGCCTTAGTACCTCCCGAAATTATTGAAGATGTCCGTATCCAAACCGATATTGTAAGCCTGGTGAGCGAGTACGTCAAACTGGAGAAGAGGGGCCGGAACTACGTCGGTGCCTGTCCTTTTCACCAGGAGCGGGACCCCTCTTTCTCGGTGAGCCCGGAAAAGCAGATATTTTACTGCTTCGGCTGCCAGGCCGGGGGGAACGTCATCAAATTCCTGATGTTGATTGAGGGACTTACCTTTGTTGAGTCGGTGCGGAGGCTTGCCAACCGGGCCGGTATTTATTTTCCGGACCTTGAAAAGTCCAGGGACGACGGCAGGGCGGCCCGGGAGGAGAGAGCCTGGAAGGCCCATGATCAGGCCAGGGAATTTTACCACCAATACCTGCTTAATGGTCCGGAAGCTGCCCCAGCCAGGGAGTACCTGAGATCCAGAGGGCTCTCCAGGGAGATTATCAAGGAATTTAAGATTGGCTTTGCCCCGCCGGCAGGCAATGCGCTGGTGGCCTATCTGGCCGGACTTAAGTACCGGCCTCAGGAGTTGCTTGACTTCGGTTTGGCCGGGGGGGACATGGGCAGGGTCTATGACCGTTTCCGGAACCGGATTATGTTTCCGGTGGCCAACCCTCAGGGCCGGGTGGTGGCCTTTGGGGGCAGGGTGCTGGAAACCGCCGGGGACAGAAAAAATCAGCCCAAGTACCTAAACACCCCGGAGACTCCTTTTTTTAACAAGAGTAAGATTTTGTTCGGCCTGGACCTGGCCAGGCAGTTTATCCGGGAAAGCGGCCACGCCGTGATCATGGAGGGTTATCTGGACGTGGTGGCGGCACACCAATTCGGCTTGCGTAATGCCCTGGCCTCCATGGGCACCAGCCTGACCGCCGATCATGGCAAAATACTGGTGAGGTACACCCGGGATTTATACCTGGCTTATGACGCCGATAGCGCCGGGCAAAAGGCGGCGGCCCGGGGGTTGGACATTTTGCAGGAGACGGGCTGCCGGCTTAGGGTAATCACCATGCCCGAGGGCCAGGATCCCGACGACTTCCTGCGGCAGCACGGGGTCGAGGGCTGGCAAAGGCTGGCCGCCGGGGCTGAGACCCTGCTGGAATACAAACTGCGCCAGGCCCGCAGGGAAAAAGACGATGCGGCCGGGCTGCTGGCCGAGGTGCTGCCCAACCTGGCTTCCATGAAAAATGAAATTGAACTGGAGGAAGGCGTAAAGCTGGTGGCCTCCAGGTTGAATCTCAGCTGGGAGTCTATAAAAAGCGAAATCAGAAGATTTCAGGCCGACCAGCGAAAAATTTGGGCAAAACCGGATAAAATTGCTAAAAATAAGCATAATATAATACTGGACGAAAAACCGCGAGATGCCTTATCGGCGGCGGAGCTGGGCATTCTCAGGATACTGGTCCGGGGGCCGGAAAAAATTGATTATTTTCGGTCCGCCCTGGGAGACGACTTCCTGGAGGCGCCCCTGCACAGGGAATTATACCGGGCCATGGCCGGCTGGATAGACCAGGGTGAGTTTGAACCGGCGGGGCTGCTGGACCATCTGGAAGAACCGGCCGCCACCCTTCTGGCCAGGCTGATCATGGAGGTCCCGGAAAAGCCCGGAGAGTCCCCGGGTCATGACACCGATAAGGTAGCCGCTGATTATATTGGTGTAATTAAAAAAAGCCTGCTGGCTAAAAAAAGAATGCAGCTTTTGCAGGAGCTTGCCGAGGCCGAAAAGAATAAAAATATCGACCTTGTTCACCAGATTTTAAAAAGACTTCAGGAAATATGACCTCGTATATAACAGACGGCCCGGGAAGGGGGAAAGAACTTGAGCGAGCAGTTGAAGGCCGACAGTATGAAGGATTTGATTGAAAAAGGGAAAAAGAACGGCGTACTGACCTATACCGAGATAATGGATACTTTCCAGGGAAGTGATCTGACCCCCGATCAGATTGACGAGATATATGAAAAGCTCAACGGGATGGGTATTGAAATAGTGCCCGAAGTCACCGACGATATTGAATCCCTTGATGAAGGGGTAATTTTGGAGGCCCAGCAGGAAGAAGTAGATGTTGACCTCACCGTTCCCGAGGGCGTTGGCATAGATGATCCTGTACGCATGTATCTCAAAGAAATTGGCCGGGTTCCTCTGCTATCTCCTGAAGAGGAGGTATCCCTGGCCAAGCGCATGGAGCAGGGGGACGAAGAGGCCAAGCGCAAGCTGGCCGAGGCCAACCTGCGCCTGGTGGTCAGCATAGCCAAACGCTACGTGGGACGGGGCATGCTCTTTCTGGACCTGATCCAGGAGGGCAACCTGGGGCTGATCAAGGCTGTGGAGAAATTTGATTTCCGCAAGGGTTTTAAATTCAGCACCTACGCCACCTGGTGGATTCGCCAGGCCATCACCAGGGCCATCGCGGATCAGGCCAGGACCATCCGCATACCGGTGCACATGGTGGAGACCATCAACAAGCTGATCCGGGTATCCCGGCAGCTCCTGCAGGAGCTGGGGCGTGAGCCCAGCCCCGAGGAGATTGCCAGGGAGATGAACATCACCGAGGAAAAGGTCCGGGAAATAATGAAGATAGCCCAGGAGCCGGTTTCGCTGGAGACCCCCATCGGCGAGGAGGAGGACTCCCACCTGGGAGACTTTATCGAGGACCAGGAAGCCAGGGCACCCGCCGAGGAGGCCTCTTTCACCCTGCTGCGGGAGCAGCTGGACGAGGTGCTGAAGACACTGACCGACCGTGAGCAGAAGGTTTTGCGCCTGCGCTTCGGGCTGGATGACGGCAGGGCCCGCACCCTGGAAGAAGTGGGCCAGAAGTTCGGGGTCACCAGGGAGAGGATCAGGCAGATTGAAGCCAAGACCCTGCGCAAGCTGAGGCACCCCAGCCGAAGCAAAAAACTCAAGGATTACCTGGATTAGAAAGCCTGCCCCGGGATCAATTGCCTGAATGTCGGTGTTGACCGGGGCTTTGCTTTTATGTATAATAAATAGTGCATCGTTCCTCGATAGCTCAACGGTAGAGCAACCGGCTGTTAACCGGTAGGTTGCAGGTTCGAATCCTGCTCGGGGAGCCATAAGGGCCCATAGCTCAACGGTAGAGCATCCGGCTCATAACCGGCTGGTTCCAGGTTCGAATCCTGGTGGGCCCACCAGTTCAGTCGTCAGACGTGAGACGTCGGATTTCAGGAAAAAAGCATGACCATGAGAACTGCAGTAATCCTGACGACCGGCGACCGACGACCGACTACCGATAAAGGCCCCTTGGTCAAGCGGTCTAAGACACCGCCCTTTCACGGCGGTAACACGGGTTCGAATCCCGTAGGGGTCACCATAAACGGGCGATTAGCTCAGCTGGGAGAGCGCCTGCCTTACAAGCAGGATGTCGGCGGTTCAAACCCGTCATCGCCCACCAAACAGGCAAAAAGCAGCGTCGAAGAATACTTCGGCGCTGTTTGTTTTCTTGCAGGAAAAAGCAGCTTTGTTAAGGGTTGATATTTATTTCCAATTGGCTTTGCTACAAGAGGGAGGTAATTTGGGAATACTATCGAATCATTTAATAATATTGGCAATGTATAGAAAGCACCTTGTATGTAGATTTTATTTAGCAATAATATTTGTAAGAAAATCACTTCCAAGGGGGATTTGTATGAAGATAGAATCCCTTTCCATGAAGAATTATAAAATATTCCGTGATGTAACCGTAAAGGACCTACCTGATATGGCGGTCTTTCTCGGTGCTAACGGCTCCGGAAAATCTACGTTATTTGATGTATTTGGTTTCTTGCATGATGCTTTAATAGATAATGTCAGGGCCGCCATTACCAAACGTGGTGGATACAATGAGGTAGTCTCCCGGGGCGAGAAGGGCCCTATTGAAATTATTATTAAATTTCGTCCTAATCCAGGAGATCCTGTTGTTACCTACGAATTAAAAATAGGCCTTGGCAATAGAGGAATACCTGTTGTAAAACGGGAGGTTCTTAAATACCGCCGGGGTCAGAAGGGTAAACCTTGGCACTTCTTAGATTTTTCAGAGGGGTCCGGTGTTGCCATAGTAAATGAAATTGAATATGGGCAACCTGATGCGGAACCGGTTCGTGAGGAGCAAAGCCTTGATTCACCAGATATTCTTGCCATAAAAGGATTGGGGCAGTTTAGCAAGTTCCGTCAAATTGCTGCTTTTCGACGCTTAATTGAGGGTTGGCATGTTATGGACTTTCATATTCAGGCAGCCAGATCAAGCCAGGATGCCGGTTATAGCGAGCATTTGTCACCGACAGGAGAAAATTTACCTCTTGTGGCTAAGTTTATATACGAGCATTATCCTGAGCGTTTCCAGGAAATATTGCAAAAAATGTCCCAAAGGGTACCGGGGATAACGGACGTGCAGTCCACTGAGACAACGGATGGTAGGATAGTGCTACGTTTTAGGGATGGATCATTCAAGGATCCTTTTATTGCTCGTTATGTTTCGGATGGTACAATAAAAATGTTTGCCTATTTGCTATTATTGCATGATCCCAACCCACATCCCCTGCTTTGCATTGAAGAGCCCGAGAATCAATTGCATCCAGAGCTTTTGTATGAGTTGGCTGAGGAGTTTAGAAGTTACAGTGAAAGAGGGGGACAGGTATTTATATCTACCCATTCACCGGATTTTGTTAATGGGGTGAATATCTCAGAACTGTTTTGGCTTAAAAAGAGAGATGGATTTAGTATTATTCAAAGAGCTTCCGACAGTGATTTGGTAAGAAGCCTTGTCAGGGAAGGGGACTTGCCCGGATCATTGTGGAAGCAGGGTTTTTTTGAGGGCGCTGGGCCAAGATGAGTAAGATAGTCTTTTTACTCGAAGAACCTTCAATGAAAGAATTGCTGGATATTCTACTTCCTCAACTACTCCCGCCAAATGTTGAATTTATGGCCATACCTCATGAGGGAAAACAAGATTTGGAAAAATCTATTCCAAATAAATTGCGGGGTTGGCGCGAACCAGGAGTAAGATTCATTATTTTAAGGGATCAAGACGGTGCTGATTGCTTAAACTTAAAAGAAAAACTTTTAAGCATCTGCAGAGAAGCAGGCAGGGGTGATTCAGTGGTGCGCATTGTCTGCAATGAACTCGAATCATGGTTTCTAGGAGACTTGACTGCTGTTGCAAAAGCTTATGACAGGCCATCCATCTCAAGATTGCAAGGAAAAAGAAAATATCGTAATCCTGATAATATTACAAATGCAGCTGAGGAATTAAAAAAGATGGTTCCGGAATATCAAAAACTGCAAGGGGCAAGAAAAATCGCATGCCATATTAGTATTAATAGAAACCAATCAAATAGTTTTCATGCTTTTTTAGAAGGAATTTCTAAGGTTGTTGGAATTATAGACTAATGTCTGAAGGTTATAGTAATCAAGAAGTAGTATTGAAATATCATCAGTAAAAGATGTTTTTTGGGAGAGGGACTTATGGAGCCGGAAGTGGCGGTAGTTGGTACTGTTTTTATAGACTGCAAGGGCTTTGCCAGGCAACGGTACAACCCTCTTGGCAGGAACCTGGGCAGCATCAGTTTTGTGCATGGCGGGGTGGGCAGGAATGTGGCCGAAAACCTGGCCAATCTGGGGCTGCCGGTAATATTTGTTTCCAGTGTGGACGAGTCGGCGCTGGGAAAAGAGGTGGCGGGCAGGCTGGTCAGGTCCGGGGTTAACCTGGATTACCTGACTTTCGCCGCTGAGAGGGGCATGGGGATGTGGCTGGCCGTATTGGACCAGAAAGGGGATTTGGTGGGGTCGATCTCGCAGATGCCCGACCTGAGCCTCCTGGCCGGTCTGGTGGAGGAAAAGGGGCAGGCGGTGGTGGAAAGGGCCGGCCATATAGTCCTGGAGTTGGACCTGAATGAAGCCATTTCCCGCAGGGTGGTGGAGGTGGCCCGGCAATACGGCAAAAGTATTTACGGCATACCGGGAAACCTGGAAGTGATCTTGAACAACCGTGACCTCCTAAGGCAGATGGACTGTTTTATTTGCAATGAGATAGAGTACGGGAGGCTTTTGGGAACCGATCTGTCCGGGGCCGAAATAGAGGACCTCCAGGAAAAACTGGTCCTCTTTGTGGATCAAGAGGGCCCCCCCTCGATGGTAATCACCCTTGGTTCCCGTGGGTCTGTGTATTATGACTCCAGGACCCGGGAAAAGGGTTATCAGCCCGCTTTTCAAACAGAGCTGATTGATTCCAGCGGAGCCGGGGATGCCTTTTTTTCCGGTACCGTGATGGGTTTGGTCAAAAAACGCTCCCTGACTGAATCGGTGATTTATGGGACCAGGGTGGCCCAGTGGACGATCCAGGTGGCGGAAAACACCTGCCCTGTTTTAAAGGAAAAAATAAGGAATGAAGACCTGTTCGTAAAAGTGTTGCCGCCGGTGGGGAAGTCTATTAATAAAGCAGCGGTCTAGTGTATCCAGCACCGCAGTCCCGAAATCTTAAAGGTCCGCCCTAAAAGTGTCTTTGCTTTTAGGACGGACCTTTTTTTCCATTAGCTGCCCTTTAGATAGTACTCCGTAATCTTGTAGGCCATGTCCGATGGTACTTCGAACAGGTTCTTATCGCAGTGGGGGCAGGGGATACCTTTCCAACTTTGAGATTCGGCATTTCCGTAGGTTTTTACCTTCACCTCGGCCCCGCAGCCGGTGCAGGTGATTTTAATCAGCGACAATGTGCAATGCCTCCTTTCAGCCTTTAATTAACCCCCTAAGATTGTGATTTATCTTATTATAGCAGAGGGAGGCATTGCGCTGTAAAGAAAAAATACTGTCCGCCGTGGCTAATAGAGAAGCCTTGAATTCTGCAGATAATCGCCAAGGAACTCGCTTTCCTGGAAGAGATTGTACTTGATCTCCAGATGGTCCGGCAGGTAGGTAAGGTTGTTGACCAGCAGTCTGATCATAAAATTCCTTATATTGATCCCCGGTTCGTCCAGTTTTCGGCCATATACACCGTCCAGGGCCGGGGCGCAGAAGGCCAGTCCCTGATTGGCCCGGGCCGGCAGGGCGGGTGAAATAATCAATATTTCGGTATAGTTTCTCTGCTGGTAGACCCCGACATTGCCGGTAATAATCTTCATGCCTTCCCGGCTGAAGAGATCCAGGCCGGCCTCCAGGGGCATCAGTCCCGTCCAAAAGTCCACCCAGGGGTTGTCCCGGGGGACCCGGGCAAGGACAGCCCCGTCTGACCTGGCTACTGCCGTGCCGTTTTCCGGGGCGATCTCCAGATTGACGGACTTGCCGCTGTATTTACAGTGGCTGCCGGTGGGTCCCGTTTGTGAAAGAGCTATTATTTTCCTGTAATTTATATGGATCTCAGACTGAAACTGAACGGCCGGAAGTTGATTCAATGAATTTACCATCAGGCCGGCCAGATCGTCGAGGTCGGCCCCTGAGGGGGCCGGCCGGGAAAGCACTATATCGCGGCTCTTACTTAAGACAAACATTGACCTTATGCGCAGAGCCAGGAAAACCGCCAGGGCCAGGATAATCAAAAATACTGGTAAAAAAAGCACTCTAGCCATTTCTTAATGTTCTCCTGTAGGTTATTTGCAGTTAATTCCTGCCGCCTTTAAATTCCGGCCTAATCAGCACCTTGACATTGTCCGGCAAGGTTGGCAGCACCACCGTAAACGGTTCACTGACATAGTCCCTTTTTTCGGCGTCCCTGAAAAACCCCCTGATCTTGAATACCTTGCCGAACTGGTATAGGAAGCTCAAATTGGACTCCAGGCTGTAGTAGCCGGTACAAACCTGGCCCTCCCTCAGCCTGGTGGGGAGGGAAGGGTCTGAGGCTTTGCCGTCCATGCCGGGGACGATGATCTTTTTTTCCTCCGGCGTGATAATGCCGAAAACCGTTACGGTCACCGGCTTTTTTCCGGAGTTAACCACGGTGATGGCCAGTATGTTTTTATCTATGCCCCTTTCTTCACCGTTAACTATGCTCACGTTGAGATTTATCTGACTCTGCGAGTAAAAATAGTAAAGGGTGAAGGTGGAGATAATGGCCGCATAAATGGCAATAATTTCAAAAATCCACTCATTAGGGTCGAAGGGCATCGGCACAACCTCCGAGTTCCCTGGCAAAGTTGCATAAAACGTTAATAAATTATTCGCCCCCGGGAAACCGATAACCTCTCGGTGAAGGTCAAAAAAATTTTGACAGCGGCCGGGTAAAATGCTTTACTGGTTATAAAAGGAAGGCAAAAATGTTCCCGCTATTAAATTGCCGCCGTTCAGGGCGGCGGCAGCCAGGCTAAAAGCTCAGGGTGATGCCGATGGCCCGGTCTTTTATTTCGATCCTGGAAGGCTTCAGGTTAAACTGTGCGGGGAGGGAAAACTGGAAGTCCGAACCGGCAGCCATCTGCCTGACCACCTCTTGAGCCACCGGGACGCCGTCAAGGTCAAGGGTGCTGGGCTCCAGCCTGACCGCCGCCGACTGTCCCGAGGGTACCAGGGTGCCTCCCAAGGCGAACATAGAAGGTGAGTTTTTATCCCTGCCAATGATTACGAACAGTCCGGGCCGCAGGCTGACCGAGTAGCCCTCCAGGTCCTTAAGTCCGGATTCCCTGAGGGACCGGTTAAGGGTTGCCTCGGTCAGTTCTACCAAAAGCCCCCCGGATCTCACCGCCACCCGGTCCGGTTTGACCTCATTCCAGGCGAACTTTGCCAGGGCTGAGGACAATAGTTCCACCAGATTCAGTGAATCGAGAAATTGCTTTTCCAGATAGGCCACCCGCTGGGCCAGGTCCCGGGAATCCCTCTGGATGTCCTCAAGAAACTGCCGGCGCTGGTCGGAGAGCCGACTGAGGTTGTCCATTTCCCCGGCCAGGGATTGGTGCTGCCGGTTAAGCCGATCTTCCAATTCAGCCAGGGTATTCCGGCTTTGCAGTAAAGCAGCGCAGTTCTCGGCGGCCTTTCTGTAGTCCGCCGCCTGCCGCTCCAGCAGTATGGACACCGCCAGGGACCTGTTGATCAGGTCGGACAGGCTTTCCGATCCCAATATAACCTCCAGCAGGCCCCAGTGGCCGTAGCGGTACTGGAAATTGATCCAGCGGCCAATCTTTTTAAAGCTGCGTCTTTGATTTTCCAGGGACTCCTGGTGTTTTTCGGCGGCCTCTTCCTTCTTGCTGATGGTGGTGGCCAGATCTTTTTGGATGGCTTCTATCTCCAGCCCGGTTTTTTTCAGCCTCAAGTCCAGTACCAGCAATTCCTGGGCCAGCCGGTAGGATTCCTGCTCAAGGCCGGTTAACTGGCGCAGGTGTTCCTGCCTTTCCAGGCCGGGGCTGCTGGTGGCCGGGGCTGGAAAGGCACAGAGGTTCAGATAAACCGCTGTTAAAACCATAATAATTAAGTACAATCGCAAAAATCCCGACAAACCGCAACTTCCTTTCGCAATATAGCGGTATAAAAAAGATTATCCAGACCTGGCCGGGGAGATGCTTATTTCTAGTTTACTCTACATTGGCTAAGTTTTGCATTATTTTTTAATTCTTCAATAAGGTGGTGGTTCAGTGAAGGGATGGGAATTTACGGTGGAGGGGCCGGTCAGCGCCGAAGATCTGCTTAAACTTAAAATGAATCAGGGGCTGAACAACTTTCGCCCATATGAAAAGCAGCACAAGGCCCTGGTGACCATTTCCCGCCTTGATCCCGGACGGGTCTACGTGGCCCGGGGCGGGGACGAGATAGTGGGCTATATCACCTTTCACAAACCCGATGAGTTCAGCCGCTGGCACAGGCACCCCCTGGTGCTGGAGTTGGGCGGGGTTGAGGTGGCCGCCCACTGGCGCCGCCACAAAGTGGGATCGGCGTTGTTGAAATATATTTTTTCGGACAGTTACTGGGAGGATCTGATCGTGATCAGCACTGAGTACGCCAGACACTGGGATGTTGCGGGCAGCGGCATGGATGTCTGGGGATACAGGGGGATGCTGGACCGTTTTTTCGGTCAGGCCGGCTTTATGCCCATTTTCACCACTGATCCGGACATCATGGACCACCCGGCCAGCGTGCTGATGGCGAGGGTCGGTTACCGGGTTGACCTTGACCAGATGATGAGGTTCGACGATTTGGCCTCGGGAAGAATGTAGGTATATTTATTCTCCAGGGGGCAATTCTTAAAAAAACATCAGTGGCAGCTTCAAGATGGAGGTATTATTATTTGTCTAGTGAACTGTCTCCCCGGCTGGCAGCCATTGCCGGCCTGGTTCCCCAGGGGGCCGTGGTGGCCGATATAGGCACCGACCATGCCAGGCTGCCCCTGCACCTGGTGAGCAGTGGACTTTCACCCAGGGTGATTGCCACTGATCTCAATGAAAAGCCCTATCAGTGGGCCTGCCGCCAGATACAGGCGGCAGGGGCCGGCGGGCGGGTGGAGGTCAGGAAGGGTGACGGGCTGGAAGCAATTGAACCCGGAGAGGTGGAAGTGGTGGTTATCGCAGGTATGGGGGCCGCTACCATCCAGGGCATTTTGGAAAGGTCTCAAGGAGTACTGTCCGGGGTGAAGCGTCTGGTGCTTCAGCCCATGTCCGATGTTGCCGATCTGAGGAACTGGCTGGCCGGGAACGGCTGGCGGCTGGTGGATGAGGAACTGGTCAAGGAAGATGAAAAATTTTATGTCATCCTGGCCGCCGAACCCGGAGAGCAGCTTTATGAAGACGGATTTCTGCTGGAGGTCGGGCCGGTGCTGGTCAACAAATGCACTCCGGTGCTGGTGGAATACCTGGAAAAATTAAAGGGGGACTACCAGAGGGTATTGGCCGGACTGGCCCGGAGCAGGGCCGATGAGGCCATGGAAAAGGCCATTGGGCTGACCTCAAGACTGAACAGGCTGAGGGAGGTGATCTGCCGGTGCAGGCAACGGTCAGGCTGATCAATAAGATAGTGGAGGGTCTTTGCCCGCCGGTCATGGCCGAGGAGTGGGACAACTGCGGGCTGCAGGCGGGAGACCCGGAGGCACCGGTACACAGTGTGCTTTTGACCCTGGATCTGGACGGGGAGGTGCTGGCTGAGGCCAGGTCCAAAGGGGCCGGACTGGTAATAACCCACCACCCGCTGATACTTAAAGGGGTCAGACAGATCCGCGAGGATCGCCCCCAGGGTCGCCTGCTGGCCAAGATAATCAGGTCGGGGATAGCGATCTACGCCGCCCATACCAACCTGGACAGCGCCTCCGGGGGAGTCAATGACGCTCTGGCCCGGAGACTGGGACTGTCCGGGGTCAGGTTGTTGAGGCCGGGTAGAGAAAAATATCTTAAGCTGGTGGTCTTCGTGCCCGCCGGCCACGCCGGGGCGGTGCGGCAGGCAGTGGCCGGGTCCGGGGCAGGCTGGATCGGCAACTACAGTGAGTGTGCCTTTATGACCAGGGGCACCGGCAGCTTTAGGCCCCTGGAGGGAACCAGCCCTTACATCGGCCGGGTGGGGGATTTGGAAGAGGTTGAGGAAATCCGGCTGGAAACCATAGTGCCGGAAAGCCTGTCCGGCCGGGTGGTGACCGCCATGCTGGCGGCCCATCCCTATGAGGAGGTGGCCTACGACCTCTACCCCCTGGAAAACAGGCCTAAGAATTCGGGCCTTGGCCGGGTGGGCGACCTTAGGGAAGGGGTTCCCCTCGGGCAGTTCACCCTAATGGTGAAGGAGGCTTTAGGGCTCAAGGCGGTCCGGGCCGGTGGCCCCAGTGAAGGGATGGTGTCCCGGGTGGCGGTTTGCGGCGGATCCGGCAGCGACCTCTGGCCCCTGGCCCTGGCCTGCGGCGCCCAGGTGCTGGTTACCGGCGACGTGGGCTACCACGCCGCCAGGGACATGCTGGCGGCCGGCCTGTGCTTTATTGACGCCGGGCACTACGGCACCGAAAGGGTAATCCTGGACCCTCTGGCCGATTACCTTAAGGCCCGCTGCCGGGAGAAAGGCCTTGATGTAAGAATACTGGTTTCCGAGGTCAACGGCGATCCCTTTGATTATGCTTAGGGGATGGTCTTTGGGGTCAGGGGTTAGGGGTTAGGGATTAGGGGTTGGGTAAAAAAAATTGGGAGCCAGGGATGTACAAGTTTGTGCTTGTATCCCTGATTCCCAATTACTAATTCCAAATTCCCGCTTTTTACTTGAGGAAGAACAGCAGCAGGTAGCCGGTACAGATAATAATGGACATGATCATCATGGGGAAGGCCACCTTGGTGAAGTGAATAAAGGTCATCACCACACCGCGCTTTTCGGCCATGCCGGCCACCACCACGTTGGCCGAGGCGCCGATGAGGGTGCCGTTGCCGCCCAGGCAGGCCCCCAGGGAGAGAGACCACCACAGCGGATTAAGATCGGTGATTCCACCCAGGCGCCCCATGTCCTGGATCAAAGGGATCATGGTGGCCACGAAGGGTATATTGTCCACGAAGGCCGAGGCTATGGCCGAAAGCCAGAGGATCAGAAGACCCGTGGGGACTATGGCGCCTCCGGTGAGCTCCAGTGATTTCTTGGCGATGGCCTCGATGATGCCCACCTCCTGCAGGGCGCCGACGATGATAAACAGCCCGGCGAAGAAAAAGATCACCGGCCACTCCACCGCGCCCAGGGCGTGGTCCGGCTCATCCCGGGTAATCAGCAGCAGCAGGGCGGCCCCGGACAGGGCCACGGTGGCCGACTCCAGATGCAGGTACTGGTGCAGGATAAATCCCAAAATAGTCACGCCAATGGCAAACAGGCACTTTTTAAGCAGCTTCGGATCCTTGATTTCGGCGTTGGCGTCCATGGCCACTATTTTTTGTTTCAGTTCATCCAAAGTAACCAGCTGTTTTTGGTAAAGCAATTTAAGCCAGATCATGGTGGCTATATGGATCACTATAATCACCGGGGCCAGGGCCACCACGAAGTCCATAAAGCCCAGCCCGGTGGCGCTGCCGATCATTATGTTGGGCGGGTCGCCAATGAGGGTGGCCGTGCCGCCAATGTTGGAGGCCACTACCTCGGCGATGAGAAAGGGCATTACATTTAACTGCAGCGACTTGGCGATGGCGAAGGTCACCGGGACGATCAGCAGCACGGTGGTGACGTTGTCCAGAAGGGCCGAGGTTACTGCGGTGATGGTGGACAGTGAGATCATGATGGCCACCGGCTCCCCTCTGGAAATCCTGGCCGCCACCACGGCCATGTACTCGAACACCCCGGTGTGCCTGGTAATGCCCACTATCACCATCATGCCGATAAGCAGCCCGATGGTATTGAAATCAATGTACTCAATGGCCTTTTCCTGGGAGAGGATTCCGGCCAGGATGACAATCACCGCCCCGGCCAGGGCCACCACGGTGCGGTGAATCTTTTCAGCCATAATCATGGCGTAGGTGAGTATAAACAGACCCCCTGTAAAAAGTACCTGGGCCTGGGGTGACATTCTACTTCCTCCTCAATCAGCTATTTGCCTAACGGGGTCAAACCAATCAGGGGCCAGAAGGTGAACATGAAGATCACCGTCACCACCAGCAGCAGTATGGTGGCCGGAATGCCGGCGGCAAAGAACTCTCCGGTGCTGAACTGCCTGGACTCGTAAGCCATGGCGTTGGGGGCCGCCCCAATCAGCAGCAGGAAGGGCATGCCGGCGGCGGCCGTGGCCGCGTACAGGATCAGTTGGGGGTTAACCCCTAGGTACTGGGCGATGACCAGGGCTACCGGCAGGGTGATGGCGATGGCTGCCACGTTCATGATGAAGTTGGTCATTAGGGAGACAAGTATGGCCACCCCCAGTACGAAGAAGATCCACGGCGCTCCCTGCAGCAGTGAAAGCCACTTGATGGCCATCCACTGGGCCGCTCCGGTCTGCCAGAGGGCAAAGCCGATGCTCATGGCGCCGCTGAACAGAAGGATGATGTTCCAGGGGATTTTCTTTTCCAGGTCCTGGACGTCAAGTATGCCTGTGGCGAAGAAGCAAAGCCCGGCCAGGAGCAGCGGTATGGACCTGTCCAGTCCCTTCAGGGAGGGTATCGCCGCCTGCAGCATAAGCATCAGCAGTGCGCCGCCCACCACCACCAGCACGAAGATCTCTTCCTTTTTCATGGGCCCCAGCTGCCGGTACAGTTCCCCCGCCTTAATTCTAAGGCCGGGAATAGTTTTCTTCTCCGGTTTGTAAATCACAATCAGCATGACCCAGAGCAATAATACCATACTCCAGCCCAGGGGGGCCATATGTACGGAAAAATCAATAAAGGATACGTCAACCCCGGTAAATTCCCTGAAGAACCCCACCGCCGCAGGGTTGCGGGCGCCGCCCAGCATGGTGCAGATGCTGCCGGCCCCGGCGGTGTAAGCCATGCCGATAAACAAAGCCTTGCCAAATTTGTTGGGCTTGTTGAGGCTGCCCTCTTCCTCGTTGTAGAGGGTTAAGATGGCCAGAAAAATGGGTATGACCGTGGCGGCCACGGCGGTGTGGGCCATAATGTGGGTCAGTATGGCGGTCAGCACGAAGCAGCCCAGCAGTATCCGGCTGGTATTCTCCCCCACCACCAGCAGCATTTTATAGGCCAGCCTTTTGGTCAGCCCCACCTTGGTGAAGGTCAGCCCAACCAGCAGCGAGCCGAAAATAAACAGCACCGTGGGGTCCATAAAGTCGCGCATGGCGTCTTTGGCAGGCCTGATCAGGAAAAGCGGCTGTAGTATGCCGATGGCGATACTGGTCACGCCGATGGGAATGGCCTCGAAAACCCACCAGATACCAGCCAGCAGGAACAAGCCGATGGCCGACTTGCCGGCCGGGGAGAGGGCGAAGCTTTTACCACCCGGGTCAACGGCCGGGGTAAACGGGGGTAGAAAATGGAACAGCAGTAAAAGACCTAAACCCAGCAAAAGAAAAAACAGGTTCTTTTTATCCAGGGTCACGGCGTACAACTCCTCTCTTATGTCCGGGGCTGGAGTGTCCGTTGCGGTAGATTGTGCCTGAATATAATACTATCGAACACTTTTTTGAAGAACAGAGAAATAAAGCATGTTCGGACAAGATCCTTGGTATCCATGGCAATACCTTTATCTGTGGGGTTTAACCTGTGCTTAAGGTAATCCAGATGATTTTTTAAGTCTGTGGCCACAAGCAGCGCGAGGTTGATTTTATCGTCCCGGAAAGCGGCTGAATTGCCGAACAGCAGTATTTTTTCCAGGTTCTGATCGATGCTTTCAGGCCAGCCGGCCAACTGCTTAATTAAGAAAATCTCTCTGAAAATATACCCATTCTCCTTTTCCGACGGCGCCTCCGGCCTGAATTCGTTGTAGAATCTTTCACATGCCGGGGCTAAAAAAAATTCCGGGGGGTTATCCCCTATCTGTAAGCTATCTAAAATATTTGTCCCGTCCCCTTTTGTCCTCTCTAAAACCACATACCTTAAAGGAAATCCGCTGCTGTTCAGCAGAAAGCAGACCGTCATGTTCCCGCCCGGACCCCCGCTTGCCATGTTCTCCACCCAGCCGATCAAACCAGTCGAAAGTCCGTATTCTTGCATTTTTTTGTCAATTAGGTCAAAAAGCCGGCTTTCATCAACGGTGTTCTGCCTATTCTTCACCCCGGCTGTGAAGGTTTCTCCTAAATCCAGGTCATGGCAGCCCTGCGGCACCTTGAACGAATTCTCCAGGGCCAGCAGATAAGGGGTCTTTAAGTACCTGTAGCCGGGAGGCAGAACCGCGGATACTTCCTTGAAGAGGGCTACCGTTTTGGTCAGATCTTTAAAAATGCGCTTAATCCGGTCTTCCGGCAATTGACTTAGAGTGGACAGGTTAACCAGCTGCCGGTGCCTTATTTTGTCACCTTGCCGGTGGCTTTCCAGGAGCTTCAGATACCAGTAGTGACGTTCTTTGTACTTGGTATTAACAACCCTGAAAAACAGAGGAACGACCCCCTTTCCGGTTGAATTTTTGTCACCACCTCCCCCGTTTTCTTCATCTTCCCCCTGCAAATGCCTCCTCCTTCTTAAAAAAGCCGGCCTCAAGCCGGTTTGCTGTTTGCGGCCTGCCTCCATGTCTGGCTTTTGCCGCCACGCCGGTTATCCTTGGCGCCCTTGCGATATGTTAATGAAAGATCACGCTTGTCATTACCCCTTGAGAAATATTATACTAATGCCGATGGCAAATATCAATAAGTTTTTCACTACATACAGAAAAAAAACAATTGGCCCGGGGTATTGGTTTTGGCGGCCCGGGCGGCATGTGATCAATATCACCCCCCGGCCTGATCCGTTTCACAAGCCAAAAAAGCCGGGATATGATATAAAAGAAGAGAGAAAATCTGGATCTACCTGTACAGGTTTTGCACAAGCGTCAATTATTTAATAGGAGGGTTAGAATGAAGCTTGAGGGTAACTGCCTGACCACCGCCATGGGGATACTGCCCCACACCGGGATCCAGCCTGCCCTGGATCTGGCCCTGAGCCTGGATATACCGTTCTGGCCGCAACTGCCGCACTACAGCTACTACGAAGATATGTACGTTCAGGTGAGCGAAAACTTTCCCGGCATCAGGGTGGATACCGGGGAAAAAAGGATCAGTCTGGACACCGCCCGATTCTACGGGGAGTTGGCCGATTACGCCGTCAGCAGCGCCGATCAGGAAATCTATAAACTCTCCCCCCAATATTCCGCCGCCTTTGATGCCTTTATGGCCCGGGACCTGTCCGGCTACCGGATAATCCGGGGACAGAGCATCGGTCCGGTCAGCTTCGGACTGAAAATAGTTGATGAAAACCTGAAGCCCATTATCTACCAGGATGAGATCAGGGAGTTCCTCTATGAGTTCATTGCCCAAAAAACCAATGTCCAGTACCGGCAGCTACGGGAAAAGCACCCCAGTCCTTTTGTCTGGGTGGACGAGCCGGGGCTGGAGATAATCTTCGGGTCCTTTACCGGCTACCCCAGCCACCTGGCCAAAAAGGACTTCGGCTCATTTCTCGCCAGGCTGGAAGGCCCCCGGGGGGTGCACCTGTGCGGCAACCCCGACTGGTCATTCCTGCTCAGCGGTCTTGATCTGAACATTCTTTCCATCGACGCCTACGGCTGTGGCGAAATATTTACCAGGTACGCCGATGAGGTCAGGGATTTTCTGGAGGCCGGCAACATTATCTGTTGGGGCATAGTGCCCACCCTCACCGAGGAACTGGGGCAGGAGTCCGGCGAGGCTCTGGTGGCCAGGCTGGAGGGCCTCTGGTCAAACCTGGCGGGAAAGGGTATCGGACTGAAAAAAATACTCAAGCAGTCCTGGCTGGCCCCGGCCCGCTGCTGCCTGATCAACCCCGATGGCCACCAGACGGTGGAAAGCGCCTTCCGCACCCTGATCATGATCTCCAAGTTGATCAGGGATAAATATGATTTGGCAGGGTAAAAAAATAGCCCCGGCCGGGGCTATCAACCGCTCATTCCGGCCGGGGAGTCTAACCGGCTGTCTCAGGGGAGAATTTGCACTCCCTTTTCAGCACGAAGCCTATTTTTTCCTTGACGGTATTGATCCTGGCCTCCATGTCCCCCTTGACTACGGTGTAGGGAACATTCATGATGTCCAGGAAGTTCTTTATTTTCTGATCCACCTGGGCGGCCCCACCCTCGTCCTGGTAGATCACTCCGTCGGGCTGAAGGGGAAACTCCCTGGGGATGTAGAAAAGCTCGTAACCCGAAAGATCCTTCATGGCCCACTCGTAAAGCTTCATCAGTGCGTACACCTGCTGTGGGTTTTGAAAATCGCAGAGCATCAGTCCGTACACATAGCTGAGCACGGTGGCGTTGTCACAAAAGATGATGTCGCAGTGAGAGAGCTCGTCCTCGGCCTGCTTCTGGCCCTCGTAAAGCAGGAACTGCTCGAAAATACTGGATGGGGGTCCGTAGCGGATAACATAGGTGCGGGCGAAGTCCGGGCAGATGGAGGAGATGTACCCGGCCATGCTGTAGTCCACATCCAACTGCTTGATCAGAGTGGTTTTACCTATCCCGGGCCCCCCCAAAAAAGCACATTTTTTAGTCTGGCTGGTTTTACATTCCAACATTTAGGACGGTGCCCTCCTTCTTTGAACGGCATGGACTTTTCTAAAAAATTCGATGCCGTTCGTCAAAAACCTCTCGCTGGAAGATAGACCGAAAATATAACGGCTGGATGCGGTCAAGGCGCGGGAGTATTCTAAGCTCCCGCGCCTTGTTTATTCCAGTACCGCCTTTTTAAGCTCCTCAATGCCCAGTCGTTCTACAAACCGGGCTGTCCTCTCCTTGGGATTGGCCTTGGCCTTATAATAATCAATGCATTTCCGGGCCAGGTCCAGCACCTGATCGTCGCTGAGACCTTCGGCCAGCACATCCCCAACCCTCGGCCGGCCGCCGGAATTACCACCGAAAATCACGGTCCAGCCGTTTTTCTTACCGAAGGCCCCGAAGTCCCGGACATAGGACTCGCCGCAATTCATCGGGCAGCCGGAGATGCCGAATTTCATCTTGGCCGGCATGTCCACCCCAACATACATTTCTTCAAGCCTGGAGGCAAGGTCCAAAGAGTCTTGCAGTCCGAACTTGCACACCGTGGTCCCCGGGCAGGCCTGCACGTAATGTACACAGAGCCCCACCGCCGGGCCAACCCCAGCCCCCAGGTCATTCCAGACCTCATCCACCGCCTCGGGGCGAAGCCCCACCAGGGCCAGCCGCTGGGCTGAGGTTATCTTAATAATGGGGATATTGTGTTTCCTGGCGGCTGCAGCCACCTTTTCAAGCATTTCCGGGCTTACCAGACCCATGGGCGATCTGGGTACAATGGCGTAGGTGACCTTATCCCGCTGGATAAAAGCACCCTTGGGTGTATCGGACATGAGCATCGACCTCCTTACGCATAATTGATTTGAAAAAAACAAATTTCTGCATTGCTTCGAGATTCCCCTTCAACATTACTGGTTGCCGGGGATGAAAATTTTTTCTAAAAAATTACTGTATTTTGGATCGAAATAAGTATTAATCTGGTTTCATTCATGTTATTATGTCTATATATAGTATATAATCCACTGTTAATTAGCGAGGTGTAGTGATCATATGCTTACCGGAGTGGAAGCCAAAGCGGGAAATATTGAAAGGCAGTCAGACAGCCTGGAAATCTGGACCTGTGGGTGTACCGTGGTGGGCAGCGTAAGTTCCATCAGCGTTCGCTGTCTCAGCTGCGGCAACTCCTTCAAAAAAGTTAACAAAAAAAATAAACTGGCCGCCCCCAAGAAAGGCAAGCTGGAAAGCGTCAAGATTGAGCTGGTGAACAACATTAAGACCGTGATCAGCGAGGGGGGCGATCAGGCTCCCTGCCCGCGCTGCGAGGATGCGGGCGAGGTCAAGGTATTTACCCAGGAGTGGGACAGGATTAAGAGCCACCTTTCGCCCTGCCCGGTATGCCGCTCACAGGAATGGCTGGACTGGTCGGCGGGCAGGAGAATAGTGCTGGCAAAATAGAAGCGGGATAATCTGTTGCTGAATAAAATCTAAAACCGGTTGAGACCGGTTTTTTTTACGGACAGGAATTTTAATTTTTTTGTCAAATTTTACAACTATCCCTTTTTAGAGGCTGGTGATTGCCGTGGCTTCTTTCCCCCTTGAGGCGGAAAGCCCCCTGAACCTGGTGGAGAACCTACTTAATATAGGTATTGCGCTATCCAGTGAGAAGGACCATAACCGCCTGCTGGAGATGATCCTGACCGAGGCCCGCAGGATTACCAATGCCGACGCCGGCACACTCTATCTTTGTGAGAAGGACCGGCTGGTATTCAAAATACTCCAGAATAAAACCATGAATACCTACCAGGGAGGCGGGGGGGAGGTTATAAATATTCCCCCGGTCAGGCTGGTCAGGGAGAACGTCTCGGCCTACGTGGCCCTGACCGGAAAATCGGTTAACATATCCGATGTTTACAACGCCGAGGGCTTTGATTTTTCCGGGCCCCGCAACTACGACAAGATCACCGGCTACCGCACCCAGTCCATGCTGGTGGTGCCCATGGAGAATCATGAGTCTGAGATTATTGGCGTACTGCAGCTGATCAATGCCCTGGACCGGGGCCAAAGCATTGTCGTTCCCTTCGCCCCGCAATACCAGAAGGTGATTGAGTCCCTGGCCTCTCAGGCGGCCATTGCCCTGACCAACGCCAAGCTGATCAGCGACATTGAGCAGCTCTTTCATTCCTTTGTGCAGATGATCACCACTGCCATTGACGCCCGCACACCGTACAACGCCAATCATTCCAGACGGGTGGCCCAGTTGGCCGGCGAGCTGGCCAGGGCGGTCAACCAATCCCCGTCGGAGTTGTGGCAGGATCAAAAGTTTGATGGGGAAAGGCTGGAGCAGCTGGTCATGGCCGGCTGGCTCCATGACATAGGCAAAGTGGCCACTCCCCTGGAGGTAATGAACAAGGCCACCCGGCTGGAGGGCAGGCTGGAGTTGGTGCTGCAAAGGCTTGATTACATCTATCAGTCTAAGCTGGCCGACCTCTACAGGGAGAAGGCCGATCTGGCTGAATCAGGTGACGTGGGCCGGGATGATCCGCAGGCATCCCACAGGGCAGATCTGGACTGTATACTGGAGGCCCGGGAACTGGTGTTGAAGGCCAACAACCCGGCCACCTTCATTGACGACCCAATGGCCGCCAAACTGGACCAAGTGGCCTCTTTGAAATACCGGGACCCGGAGGGTAGGGAATTGCCCTATCTGAGCCCCGCTGAATTGGAGTGCCTGACCATTAAAAAAGGTACCCTTACCGATGGTGAGCGGGGGATCATGGAGGAGCACGTAGCCATTACCGCCAGGATGCTGGAGAAAATACCTTTTATCAAAAAATATGCCTCGGTTCCCTTATACTCCGCCATGCACCATGAGCACCTGGACGGCAAGGGTTATCCGCTGGGGCTGGCCGGCGGGCAGATACCCCTGGAGGCCCGTATTCTGGCCCTGGCCGACGTCTATGACGCCCTTACCGCCGGCGACCGGCCATATAAAAAGGCCATGCCGGTGGATGACGCCCTGCGCATACTGGGCTTCATGGTCAAGGACGGCAAGCTGGACGCCGACCTATTTAGCCTCTTTCGTGACAGCCGGGTGTGGGAGAGGGTGGAAGAATAGCAGGCAGTTTAAATATTTGTCCCGTTTTCGTGGAAAGCTATTGGCAGCTTTGGTTCGGTTAAATTATTTGACCGGGGGGCGTGGGCGGATGAACGACCTCAAGACGCTGGGCGCAAAGGCCCGCGAGGCAAGGGAGGTACGCACCAGAAGAAGCGGCCGGGAGTTCACTCAAAAGATGTTGGCCGGCAAAATAGGAGAGACTGAAAAGTGGGTCAGGAAGCTGGAGAGAGGCGAGTTTTATCCCGATTGGGACTCCCTGGCCCTTTTGGCCGATACCTGCGGTGTGGACATGGAGTTCCTGCTGGGTGAAGACATGGACCGCAGCAGCTATGAAGAGGCCACCAGAGGCGGGCAGGTGGCCCGGACCATGGACAGGGAGGAACTCAGGTATTGATGGGAGTACCCGGGACAGGCCCCATAGGCTGGTCCCCGCAGGCGACCAGGGCTGTTGACGTGTTCAACGGCCTTTTTCATTGGCTGCCGCAACCAAAGCTTATATAATAGACATAGCAAATATTAGATATGGGGTGATGGAATTGCAGACCAAGCCCATGGTGCTGGTGCAGCCGCCCGGAGAAAACAGCGCCGGGCAGGAAGACGGAAAAATCACGGTGATTGCCGTGTACAGCGGTGAGGCGCCTTTGTCGGTGGCCACCAGGAGGGTTTTCGATGGTGAAACCAGGTTTAATTTTCCCAGTGAGATCACCGAGGGACTGAATAAAACCAGGTTGGTGTACAGCTACACCCCAGACCAGTGGCGGGAACTCCTGGAGTCCTGCACCATGTCCCAGGCCCAGGGGGGAATAAAGCAATTGATGATACCGCTGCTTATTTATTTCAAGGGGGCTTATCCCGGCTTCTTTGACCAAATTGGGTATGACCCTGGTTTTGATCGGGATGACTATGCCGAAATAGTGAAACTAAAATAGAGGGTCTTTATGGCCGAAGCATCCTGGCGTTTTTTTAGAGCCCGGGCATATTTTCCAGTTCCAGAAGGTATCCGTCCAGGTATTCAAGACAGTTCCAGAGGTAAATGGCCTCCATGGGAGGGAATTTGTATTTGGGCTTATCCGGGGGGCTGGTGATGACGTCCTTCAATTCCTCTATAAACTGCCTGGGGGGATACTTGGCGATCTGAAGATAGTGGCTGCTGTCGGCGTCGGTCTTGCTGTTCAACAGGCAGTAAGTCTTCATGGCGCTCAGTATGTCTTCGTAGACCTTGCGGATCCACTTACCGGCCTCCACGAACCCCTTTGACTGGATACAGATTTTGGCGGCGGTCACCGCTATAAGTATAAGTATTTTAAGAAAGGGAAAACTCTGCAAATCCCTGGGCCGGTCAAGGTCATTGAGGTATTTGGTGAAAATGCTGTGGTAACGGTCATAGAGGTCCAGCAAGCTGCCCATGGTCCCATGGAGTTGTCCGCCGCCGACGCCCTTGATATGGATCAGGTCGATGGCCTCCTGGAGCAGTTCCAGGTCTTCGGGCTTGATCTGTATGTTCAGGCTGTCCAATTCCCTTTCGATAGCCTCCAGTTGCTTTTTCAGCTGTCCCGTAGTCAGGTATTGTAGTGTGCTTTCCATAATCTCCGGGATGGAAACGCTGATACTCTGGCCTTCTTTCTCCTGTTCCAGTCTGTCGATCAGCAGGAAGGTTATTTGTCCGGTGGCCTTATCTCTGATTACACCACCCAGCCTTTCGTATTCGCCGGAAAAAAGTTTATGGCGAAGTTGCGCCGGCACACTGAATATGGCTTTGCTAAGGCTGATCAATTTATATCCCTCCCTAATGAACTGATCCCGGAAGCTTAAAATCCGGTCAGGGTTCAAGCTTCTAATATAACTTTACATGACTTTTTGAACATAAACAAGAATCCCAGTGGCGGGTTGTATCTGGTATTTTCCTGGGGAGGAACGCAAATTCTGACTGAATAAGGAACCTGCTGAAGGCAGGATTAAAGGCGCGGGCAACGAATTTCATACAGTTGGATATGAACAGGCCATAATCATTGTCTTCTCCGATGGATCAGTCTGACGGAGATCAAACCCGCTCAAAGCATGGAGTGAGAAATTTTTGCCGAACTACCGCAGGAAAAGAAGTCAGGGACTTACCAGAATTATTATCGCCGGCCTTTTATTATTACTGTTTTTCAATGCCGGCAATATAGGCCGGTTTATCTTTCCCCTGCCCTTCCGTCAGGTTATTTTCCGGGAGGCGGCCATGGCCGGGGTGGACGGCACCCTGGTGGCGGCCATTATTAAGACTGAAAGCAATTTCGATCCGGGGGCGGTTTCGGTAAAGGGGGCCCGGGGGCTGATGCAGGTTATGCCCGAAACCGGGAGGTGGGCGGCCGGTAAAAAAGGACTGCCCGGCTATACTCCTGACTTGCTCTTCAATCCGGAGTATAATCTGAAGATTGGTGTCTGGTACGTCTCCGAGCTTTACCGGGAATACAACGGAGACGTTGTACTGATGCTGGCAGCATACAACGCCGGGCGGGGCAACGTCAACAAGTGGCTGGAACAAAACAGCTGGACCGGGGACCGCAACAACATCGACCAGATCCCCTATCCGGAAACCAGGCAGTTCATTCGCAAAGTGCTGTTCTACCAGCAGACTTACCGATATCTGTATATTGCCAGTCCCGGCAGGGATCTGCCGACTAAATGATTGAAGAGGTGTTTTTTTTTGCTGGAAGACCGTATAAGAGGGGCGTTTTTCGGGGCGGCGGTGGGTGACGCCATAGGCGGCCCGGTGGAGATGATGAGTGCGGTTGCCATCAGGGAGAAATATGGCTCCGTA
>Ga0209347_1002154_pt1 | contig 27243 bp, 28 predicted proteins | sample AutmiccommuBRH23_FD_187382 | JGI IMG/M metagenome (GOLD analysis project Ga0209347, IMG submission 187382) | Deep subsurface microbial communities from Mt. Terri, Switzerland - Autotrophic microbial communities BRH/23 (SPAdes) (version 2) | ecosystem: Environmental > Aquatic > Deep subsurface >...
GATACACTATGGACAAGGGTTGCCATTCGGTCTATTCCATGCGGTTCCACTATGTTTGCTGCGTTAAATATCGGCGCAAGGTACTTTCACCGGAGGTAACGAAGTACCTGAAGGAAGTCAATGAAAACATTGCCGGCAAGTAAAGCAGTTATGGGGTGGTTACACCCGGACAATTAAATCCAACGCCACCACCCAACCCCGTCATTAAATCTTCCAACCCCCGTCAGAAAAGCAAAACTATGCTCAAATATATATGAAGCAAAAAGAACGTCCCCTCGCTTCCCTCGCTTCCCAGTCACCAGACCGGCGTTTTCGAACTTGATTTTGTTGCGCTTTTGCCGAAAACCATGGTACAATAAAATTGTCATCATTAATATCCTGAGCTTCAACTGGTTTACCGGTGATGAGCGATACCACCTTGTATTTCAGTATGTATCGCTGGCAAGTCAAGAATAACCGTCCCCGCTCACCCGCACATTACAGCTGGTTAAACTGTCCTCAATGCGCTTCCCCCCATAAGGATAAGGAAGCAAAAAGAACGTCCCCCTGCTTCCCCCGGAAAGGAGACCTTTATATGGAAATGTCCTTAGAAGAAATTCAAAGAGCAATTATCAGGCTTGACAGGGGTTTACAACTGGATCTGGCTTACTGGATAATCCATAATGAGGAAAAATATTTTAATTTAGCAGAAACACCTGATGACTTGTGTGCTATCCGGCGGGGCCTTAATGATCTTGAAAAAGGTAACGTATTAACAAGCGAACAGGCCAGAAAACGATTGACACAAGTCTCCAAAGCATGAAAATTCGTTGGACATTAGAAGCATTGAACTTTATTAAGGCCCTGGAAGAGTATTCACCCGCTTTAGGATTAAAAGCATTTGATCTTACAGAAGAAAAACTTCGCCGTTTTGCCGGATTGCATATAATAGTTACGATTTATGACTCCGAAAAATCTGCAAGAAAAGTGCACAGAATGGTCCTTCAGAAAAATGTCCCGTATAAAGTTTATTACGAGATGAAAGGAAAAACTGTTAGTGTAGTAGCAGTCCGTCATGCGCGGCAATATCCTATTGAACAAGAAAATTGATCTGCTATCCCTATGCTATCCCCAAGACCTGACCCCTATCCCTACTTGTTTTACCGCATCCACGATATTGGCGCAGTTGGGAAAGTAAGCCCTTTCCAAGGGAGTACTTGACGGCACCGGCGCATCAGGCAAAGTCACACACTGTACAGGGCACTTCAAAATATCAAACGCTCTTCTTGATACCGTGGCTGCCACATGTTCAGAAAAACTGCTGCAAGGCCAGTCGGGGTCCGCCACCACCAATCTGCCGGTTTTCTTTACCGAATCCACAATAAGATCGATGTCCAATATCATTATCGTTAGCTTTGGTATTATGTGTAAGGCAGCAGATCCCCAGCCAATAAGAGCGACCCATTGCCCCTCCAATAAGGCAACATATTTAAGGGTATTGCCCGTAAGGCTGTGAAAACCCAGGTAATGGTGCTCACCCATCAGGTTGTTCCAGGCGATTTCTTCCTCTGGTGTAACCCTAGCGAACTTCCAGTGAATTAAGGCTGGTCCGTATTTTGTTGTCGTTTTTAAGATGATTTACATCTGCTCTATTTTTGTCCATAAGAACATTTTAACGCATATTGCAGAAAATCGTCAGTCAGTATTTGTTAATTAGATGGCTATTAGATAATTTTTTACTTTGACGTGGTCGTGGGACTTAATCAAATACCCGGACAATTAAATCCAACGCCACCACCCAACCCCGTCATTAAATCTTCCAACCCCCGCCAGAAAAGCAAAACTATGCTCAAATATATATGAAGCAAAAAGAACGTCCCCCTGCTTCCCAAAAGAACGTCCCCCTGCTTCCCGTCCCCCTGCTTCCAAAAAACTCGTTCCTTACACCTTAACTTCCTCCAATGTTCGCTTAACCGCTTCAATAATATCATCACATTTAGGGAAATATGCTCTTTCTAAAGGTGTACTTGCAGGTACTGGCGTATCTGGAAACGTTACACGTTCAATAGGACTTTTTAATATATTAAATAACTTTGTTGCCACCAAATAAGCAACATGTTCAGAAAAACTACAGCAAGGCCAGTCGGGGTCCGCCACAACCAATCTGCCGGTTTTCTTTACCGAATTCACAATAAGATCGATGTCCAGCGGTTTCAGCGTCCTCGGGTCGATGACCTCCGCGCTGATTCCCCCGGATGAAAGTACATCAGCGGCCTCCATCGCCTCCCTGACCAAATAGGAAACAGCCACTATTGTTACATCCGAACCCTCCTTGCGCACCCGCCCCTTCCCCAAAGGCACTTCGAACATCTCATCCGGCACTTCTTCTTCAAGCGTATACAGCCAGCGGTCGTCAATATACAAGACCGGGTTGTCGTCACGAACGGCGGAAACCAGCAACCCCTTAGCGTCATAAGGAGACGCCGGGCAAACAACTTTAAGTCCCGGAATGTGAACATACATCGCAAACGGACTTTGTGAATGCTGGGCGGCCTGTTCATTGCCCCTGTTTACAATCCCCCTGATCGTTACCGGCACATTGACCTGGCCGCCGAACATGTAGTACCAGTGAGCACAATGGTTGATTATCTGATCCATGGCCAGGTACATGAAGTCCATCCTCGGGTGAAAAACAATCGGGCGCATGCCCGCCATGGCCGCGCCGATAGCAGCGCCGGTCACCGCAGCCTCTGAAACAGGGGTGTCTATAACTCTCTCGGAACCAAACCCGGCAACAAGCCCCAGCGTTGTTGTCCCAACACACCAGGGGCTTTCCACCCCCTGACCGATGACAAAGACCCGGGCATCCGAGGCCAATAACTGCCCGTGCGCCTCATTAATGGCCATGGCATAGCTCTTTATGGTCATGAATTGCCCCCCTTAAAAACATATTTGGTCAGGTCCGCAACATCGGGAAAGGGGCTGGACATCGAAAAAGAAACTGCTTCGTCTATTTCATTTGAGACGTCTTGCCGCATTCTCAGCAGATCATCTTCGGAGATCAGTCCATTTTGAACCAGGAAACCGGCAAAGTGTTTAACCGGACAACGTTCCTTCCAGGCCTCCAGTTCGTCCTGACTGCGCAGTCCCAAATCCACATCATAATTAGGACCCACATGTCCCCGCCAACGATAAGTGCGGCATTCGATAAAGCTTGGGCCGTGCCCTCCCCGCGCCTTGTATACGGCATCTCTGGCCGCATAGTAGACATCGAGCACATTATTGCCATCCACAACAGTAGTCTCCAATCCGTGGTTTCCTGCTATATCGCGGAGGTTGTCAAAAACACGCCTTTTATTTAACGACAAATGGGTACAGTAAAAGTTATTTTCACAAACAAAGATTACAGGAAGGCGCTTAAGCGCCGCAAGATTGGCGGACTCATGCCAAATTCCCTCTTCAGGCACACCATCACCGTGGAATACTGCCGTTACCCGCCCAGAACCCCGTATGGATTCGGCAAGAGCCGTACCGACCGCTATCGCCATACTGCCGGCCACGATGGAAGAAGTCCCGAGAATTCCCGCGTCCGGAGCGACAAGGTGCATTGAGCCCCCGCGCCCTCTGGAACAACCCGTTGCTCTTCCAAATATCTCCGCCATAGCCGATTTCAGGTCGCCGCCCTTGGCAATATAGTGTCCGTGGGACCGGTGCGTGCCAAAGAGATAGTCATCTTTCTTCAACGCATAACAAACCCCTGCGGCAACGGCCTCCTGGCCGGTATACAGGTGACAGGGCGTGATGATCTTTTTTTGAGTTACCAGGTCCGCCAACCGTTCCTCAAATTCCCGGATACGCATCATCGTCAGCAAGAGCCATTTCAATCCATTATTGTCCACCTCATCGACAAGAAATTCAGGCGGCGGGGGACATAGACAATCATTCATCTGATCACCTCAAAAGTTTATTAAGAGCTTTCTCAACCGCATACAACGTTTCCCATTTTTTGCAGAAACAAAACCTGACCTGCGTCCTTCCTTTAACCGGCTCAGAATAGAAAGACGACCCCGGCACCGTTGCCACACCAGTTACTTCAATTAGTTTGCGGCTGAAAGAAAAGTCGTCGTCAACACCCAACTTTCTCATCAACCCGCTTATGTCGGCAATGATATAGTACGCGCCTTGAGGAACCGAACATTGAAAACCAACTTTTTGGAGCAGGTCAAAAAGGAACTTTCTTGCCCCGGCGTAGTGTGCCTGCAGATTAACGTAGTATCCGTCAGGAAACGCCAGGGCCGCGGCGGCCGCGTGCTGAAAAGGAGTGGGCGCCCCCACGGTCAGGAAATCATGCACCTTGCGAATCCGCCGGGTGATGAACTCATTTGCAATAGCCCAACCTACCCGCCAACCCGTAACCGAGTACGTTTTTGAGATGGAGTTGATCGTAACGGTTCGCTCTTCCATGCCGGGTATCGTTGCCATCGATATATGCCGCGCGCCGTCATACAGGATGTGTTCGTAAATCTCGTCCGTAACCGCGTAAGCATCCCACTTAATACATAACGCGGCTATTTCCTCCAGCTCCGCCCGTGAAAAAACCTTCCCGGTCGGGTTGTTGGGCGTATTGACAACTATCGCCTTTGTCTTTTCATTAAACGCGCCGGCCAGCTCCTCAGAAGAAAATGACCAGTCAGGCGCGTACAACGTCACATAGCGCGGCGTAGCGCCTGAGAGAATACCGTCCGGACCATAGTTTTCGTAGAACGGCTCAAACACGATGATCTCGTCACCGGGATTGATGATTGCCTTGAGGGTGGCGATCATAGCCTCAGTGGCGCCGCATGTTACCGTAATATCTGTTTCCGGGCCGCATTTAATCCCGTTATAGTTCCACGCTTTCTTGCTTATGGCCTCGCGCAGCTCAGGTTCCCCAAACGTGACCGGGTACTGGTTCAATTCACCGTTAATCGCTGCGATAGCCGCCTCCTTGATGGCCCCGGGGCTTTCGAAATCGGGAAACCCCTGGGAAAGATTGTACCCCCCCGCAGCATCGCATATCCTCGTCATTTCACGGATCACAGACTCCGAAAATGTTTCTGTTATCCTGGACAGTTCTTTCATTTGTTCCTCTGTTCCTCCAATAATGAATTAAAGTCCGTAGAAAGTCCTTACGGCCTTGATCACATATTCTATTTCTTCATCGCTTATCTCAACATTCATCGGCAGCGAACAAACCTCGCGGCTGAGCGCCTCCGTCTCCGGAAACCCGCGATCCGCCAGTTTAAGCGCTTCGTGCTTATAATAGGGCTTGCGGAATTGAGTAAGGACTTCCACGCCGTTCTTCTTCAGATACTCGGAGAAGTCATCGCCCTGTCTGGAGCGCACCGTGTAATTCTGGTACACGTGGTCGAATCCCGGTTTATCGTAATGGGGAAGCAGCAGGCCAGGAATACCGGAAAGAGCCTGCCGGTAGCGTCCGGCAATCTGCTTTCTCCTGACAATCCAGGCCGGGAGGTGGCGAAGCTTCACATCCAGAAAAGCGGCTTGCAGGTTGTCCAGCAAACAGGTAAAGCCGTGGCCGTGATATTCCCCGGTCTCCCTGTCCTCGCCGTTGTACCTCATGCGTGTCGCGAACAACGCAACGTCCGGATCGTCGGTGGTTATCGCTCCTCCGTCACCGTATCCGCCCAGGATCTTAAAAGGATAGAAGCTCCAGCAACTTGTCAATCCCCATGATCCCGCCATCTTGCCGTCAATGCTCGATCCCAGGCTCTGGCAGGCGTCTTCGATGACCACCAGGTCGTACTTTTCCGCAATCTCCATAATCCGGGGCATGTCCGCCATGTAACCGCTCAGGTGGACGGGAATGATCGCCTTCGTTCTCTCCGAAAGGGCCTCTTCAATCTTATCCACGTCTATGTTGAAGTCCTTTGTCACGTCAACCAGCACCGGCGCGGCGCCGGCATTCACCACCGCGGAACACGTTGCCACAAAAGTATGGGCGGGGACAATAACCTCGTCCCCCGGTCCTATTCCCGCAGCCCGAAGAGACATATGGAGCGCGTCGTAGCCGCTGTTCAGGCCCACCGCATATTTGGTTCCCACAAATTCAGCCAGGTTTTCCTCAAATGATTTCAACTGGCCGCGGTCGATCAAGTCCCCTTTGGACATCACTTCAAAATAGGCCCGGTCGATCTCATCCTTGATCATCTGATAATTTTTGGCCGGGTTGACAAAACGCACCTTATAGCTCATTATCCTTTCTTCCCTTCTGTTTTAATTGAACCGGAGCATTTTCAACAAATTAATTTCGATCACGACCCATATTTATCAGCCATACCAGATTGCGATATATATGAGGGTTCTGGAACTCCGATTGGCCCGCCGCCCATGCGGGTTGATAAAATTGTGAGCAGGGTTGCAAATATAATCTTGATATCAATCCACAGGTTATGTTCCCGGACATATTTAAGCTGAAGCCGCAATTTCTCGGGCCGGATCAACCTGGCGTAAGCTTCGTCGGCGTCATCAATCCCGGAGGCCTCAATGATTTCCCCCTCATTGTGAAACTTTATGGAAGCCCAGTCAGTAATGCCGGGGCGCAGGGTCAGGATTACCTTTTCCTCCCCGGTGTACATATCCACGAATTTCTGCACCTCCGGCCGGGGGCCGACAATACTCATATCCCCGATAAGGACGTTAATCAACTGGGAAAATTCATCCAGCTTAAACTTGCGGATAAAGCGCCCGCACCTGGTAACGCGCATGTCCGATGCGCCTGTTGACGACGCCCCCAACCGTTCGGCGTCCTGCACCATGCTGCGGAACTTGAAGATTTTAAATGGTTTGCCATAACGTCCTACCCTGACGCCCCGGTAAAAAACCGGGCCCTTCGACTCCAGCTTTATTAAAATTGCTATCAGAAGGAATAAAGGGCTCAAAACAGTCAAACCAAGAAAAGCAAGAACGGCGTCAAACACGCGTTTCACCATCATAACAAAGCCTCCATCAGGTGATGCAATCCAACCTGCGCATTAGAGAAAATGAAATATAAAAAAAGTTACTCTTCAATTAACTTTTCTGCAAGGCGGCGACACAATATATTACCTTGTGTTTTCTATCCGGCTCAGAAGAAGATAATTCGGACGGCTCTATGTACGGCGCCATGCCCTCTTCTATTTCAGCAGGCATCTTAACCAAACCTCCAAAAACAAGTCTTTTAAAAAACTTTTTCCCATCCATTGATTTGGGCATCAAACCGGATTTCACCGCAAATTTCTTTATCGGGCGAAAGATTTTTTGACGCCATGACAAAGCGTCAATCGGCGTGTTCCCGAAAAATTCCACCGTAAACCCCTGTCTCTCAAACAAATCCTTCAGCTCAATAACACCATAGTATTTATAACTATGCGGGCTCGGATTAAAATCGTATAAATCTTTATTAGCTGTCACAACTAATACCCTGCCGCCATTTCTTAAAACACGCCGGCACTCGTTGACAAACCTTTCTGCCGAAGGCAGATAATAAATAGCTTCAAAAATAATAATGACATCCATTGAATTATCAGCATGGGGCATGTTTTGTGCATCAAATTGCCTCAATGGAATTCTATCACTATAATGCGCTCGGACAATTTTTAAAATTTCTTCTGAATAATCGCCTGCGCTAAGGCTTTTGGCAATTTTCGATAGATACCCTAAACCTTGCCCTATACCACATGCAACTTCTAAAACATCTTTACCGGCGCAATACTTGCCCGCCCAATAATAGCGGTTACAGAGCCTGTCCACTTGCTCCTGAGAAACTTCATCACCTGATAGTTCAGTTACTGCTAAATAATCAACCAATCTAATCACACCCTTGCTAGTCTTGATAATTTTCACATACTAATTCCAAATGACTGATCATATTATTGTAAACTTTTTCAGCAATAAACTTTTCTTTATATAAAGCATAGGCATTTTCCGACATTTTTCTGATTAGCTCGGGGTGATCGTATAAATTAACCAAAATAGAAACTAAATCTTCCGCATCGCCATTCTCATAAGTAATCCCGCAATCATTGGTAGATAATAATTCCTTTAAAGTACCTTTTAAACTTGATAAAATTGGTAGTCCAGCAGACAGATATTCAATTGATTTATTAGGAATAGATGCCATAAAGTCTTTACTACTCCGGTAAGGAGCCAAACCTACAGAAGACATCCTCATCAATGTCCAAATCTCCACCGCCCCCACCCAACCGGGGAAAATAATATTATCACAGCCGCCTGCCAGTTTTTTATAATAGTCTAAATTGTCACCGCTCCCACATAGTATAAAACGGATTAATGGTTTCATAAATTTTAACTTCCGGGCAACCTCAATTATGGTTTCCATTTCAAACTGACGGCCCATGGTGCCAAAAAAACAAGCAATAAAATCATTATTATTTTTGGTTACCCCAAATTTCCACCAAAAATTTTCTGCTTCAATGACAGCTTCCTGAGCGGGTATATCTTGGGAGTAACCCAATGGAAAATCCCTGTCCAAACCTGAACGAGTTCTGTTCGCATATTTTACACCCCAGTCAACAAAAGCCGGGGTTATTCCAATAATAGCATTTGCACCAGTACACGCGGCGCTTACTGTCTTAAACATGGGAGACAACAGCGTTCTTACAAACCATCGACCCCATTCAGGCACCAACTCTAAAAATATATCCGGCCACAAATCGCGCACATCAAGAACAACAGGAATGCCTTTTTTCCTCCCATATTCCGTTGCAACCAAACTCAATTCTAATGTCGGCAGAGAGCATAAAATGATGTCCGGCTTTTGCTCCGGTTCTGCCAGAATTGCAAATTTATGAGCTATTCCATAGTGATTTATAATACGGCGAAGCGAAACATTTTTATTGTATTCTAACGAATGTAAAAAATTAATCCGAAAACGATTATTTATATCAATCGAAGTGTCAATATCAAACCTTTGCTTCTTCCTGGTATGATCAAAAGTGGAAGACCACCAAACTACTTCATGACCTTTTGCCACCAATAAGTTTGCCAATATACCTGTACGAAGAAGCCTGTCACTGGCCTCATCGGTCGGCAGCGGTTCTCCCACTGTAATCAACCATATTCGCATATTAACCCTCCACCATATGTTCCAAGCAGTTCCAAATTTAGTTCAGCATCCCGCTACTATTAAACCATAATCACACGCTCTCCTGCAAGTCCCCCTCTGTCTGGAAGCATTACGGCTGTTTATGATTAACCACGTCTGATTGTAAATCGTTTCTTACGTCCAAACCCGCAGTACAGGTAACCAACTCCACAAGCTGATCCGCATCCAAGGCATTCCTGCCATCCACCACCAAAAAAGGTTCACGCATCAGAGTCTTAATCTTCTGCCAATCCAGGTCAACGAATAACGGCCACTCTATATCTGATATTCTAATTTTTCCGCCATCTGATAAGCAAAAAATGTTTGGTACCATTTCATTATTACATCCATAAATGACCTTTGCTTGCTGACACCAATGCGACTTTTTATCTTAGAAAAGCCTTAATGCTGCCCACTTTTCATCAGCCTCATGTAAAGTTCTTCCATTTTCTGCATTTCAAGGTAATAATCATTCTTTTCTTCTATTATCCTCCTGCCCATTGCTCCCAATCTCTTTCTCGCCTTTTCATTTTTGAGTAAAAATATTATCTTCTCCGCCAGTATCTCGGGGGTACTTATGGGAACGATAAACCCGCTTTCACCATCTGTAACCCACTTTTTGTTCTCACCAGAATCCGTGATAACAACGGGTAGTCCGCAAGCCATCGCCTCTGCCGTACTTGCAGCAATTCCAGCATCCGATAACGAAGTAGAAACATAGATATCCACTGACGCCAGGTATTTTGGGAGTTCCAGATTGGGGATAAAACCGACAAAACGTATCACCTCTGAAACCCCGAGTTCTTCAGCCAGTTTTTTTAATTTCCCTTCCAGTGAACCTTTCCCCACGATGATAAACCGGGCCTCCGGAACCTGTCCTATTACAATAGGTATTGCCTGGATTAACGTCTTGATGTCATACACCGGCTCGAAATTTCTTAAACTGATAATTACAGGCGCGTTATGGACTCCATGTTCTGCTTTAATTGCTTCGCTCCTTCCGCTTGGGCAAAAATTCTTCGTATCAATTCCAAAATAAATTACCTCGATTTTTGAGGGGGTCACTCCCAGGCTTACCATCGCATCCTTCATATGCTCTGCATCACAGGTTATCAAGTCAGCTTTACTTAAACTAAACTTCACCAAAGGTCTTTTTATTACGGATTTTGCTACGTATAAGACATCAGAACCCCACGCAGTAATAACCAACGGACGAAAACCTGTTAACGCGCCAACCGAACCATAAGTACCGGCCGAATGAAGATGCAGAATATCCGGGCAAATTTCTTTCAGCAATTTTTTAACTCTCAGTGTAGCTCTCAATATGGAAAATACCGTTATAGGAAATTGCGCTATCTCATAATAATGAACCTTATCAATTCGATCAAAGATCGAAGGGGCGAGAGATATCCAGGAAACATCATAACCCTTATCAGCAAAGAATTTAACCCACCGATAGCTGTGAATAGAATTAGCACCGGCTAAAAAACAAAGTTTCATATCTTTCCTCCCATTAATTGGCGTACAAACGAATTCTTATTTAACAAATCCACTGCCAAGTATATCAATCCGGCCATAATCACAACAACCATTAAAATCCACAAATTATTTATAGCAACATAATATTTTGTGGTCAACAAAAAAACCGACATTATACAGGTGGCCATGGTAACGATTCAGTGAACCAGGTATATAATTGGAAGCAATAATGTGTTTCCAGTCGCACAATACCCTGATTCACAAGGTTTCCGTGGCGAATTTATTTCCAGCTGGCAGGTATAGGCTATAACCAAGATGGCGCATCCTTAATGACTTTTTCTGTTGGGGTTAAATGTTGTGACCAGGTTAACTGAATGCTTACGATGTTTCATACTTGCTCATCTGGATAAGCAAACCTGATGGCATTATGCAAAAATAAAAAAGTATCAAACCAAAATTAAGTGATATATTTATTGACATAAATACTAATAGAAGCGTAAATAAAAGAATTTTTCGTCCTTCCCGGTTATTATCTTTTGTATATTCAATTATTTCACAGGCAGTCAGAAAAAAACACAGGAATAGGAATAAAATTCCAACTAAACCAGTACCGCTAAGCAAAGAAGTGAATGTAGCGGGACGGATAATATCTATAACGCCTGTGGGCATCAGATATTGAGAAGCCGTTTCTAAATAATAAGGAATCAATTTGTATCTTTCAGTGTAGAAACCAGTACCAAAAAACAATGTTTGTATACTATCGGTTATTGACTGGAATCCCGCAACTATTTCTATTCTACGGCTCATATCGGAAGGTTGGGCTCCCAAACCAGATATAAATAGTTCTTCAAAAAAACTACCTGCTCTTGTAATAAATGCAATAAAATTATGTTCTTGCATCTTCCCCACAGATAAAATAAAGAGTGAAACAAGAAAAATAACCAAAACCTTTACAGATTTAAAGATCCCTAAATCCCAGACAGACAGGAGTAGAAAGCCTGTAATAGCTATCCAAGATATACGCGAGTCATAATAAAAAGAGGTTGCAGCTATAATTATAACAGTAGCCCATACAAGACATGTTTGTTTAAAATCCTTTTCTTCTAAAAGAATTTGTTTAGATTTTCTTTTCAGTGCATAATACACCGCCGGAATTGCGGTAAATACTGGAAACATTGCGACGCTACTACCTGCCCATTCCTCCCCTTGCACATCAAATCTACCCATCCCCCTAATTAACTCAGTTAGAACGCCATGTCCAAGATATAAGGTAAAATATATCAAGGTGCTGAACAAAACTATCTTTATTATATTTTTATGCGAAGGGACAGGAAAAAATCCTTTATAAAGAATATATGAGAGTATTCCAAGCATCGTAAAAAAGATAATAAATTGTACCATTCTTAAATCGTCTAACACAACCAACCCGCGAATGCTTTGAAAAATCATATAATACATAAATAAAAGGAATACTTGAAAATGGATTTTACTAAAGCGGCTTTTTTTCTGAGAAACATGCCTCTGACAAACAGGTCTAACTGAAAATACTAACAGGACTCCAAAAAGAAGACAGCCAATAAGATATTTATCTATTAAACAATATCCATTTATCATGACTCCACCGGCTGAAATGACGACAAATATTAATAATGTCCAAAATCTACTATATTTCAAAGAGATGGATATTATTACAATAGGTCCCATTATCACAAAAAACAATAATAACGATAAGTAAATACTGTTCATATAAACAATCATTCCTTTTGCTGTGCCCAAGGCACAAAAAGTGATGAAAAAATTTCTTTCAAGCTAATTTACCATTTGTCTTCATCGCAAGAAATGTCTCCAAAAACTATATTTATTATACGGAACACATCTATAATACCGGTTTTCTCCCATAATTCTTACTACGACTTTTTTGATGTTGGCGCGTACAAGACTACTTATTAGTCTAATCACACTAAAATCACCATGGTGCATATATTTTGAAATTTCAACCTCAACAGATACTAAATACTCGTGCTTTCCACAATTTGAAGTGCCCCCCATTCTGAAAACAGAAATAACGCTATCTACATACTTTACTTGAAATAAATTTTTCTGTCGTAGAGTTTCCCAAAGATCATAATCTCCTGCCATCTTAAATGACTGATTATAAGGTATTTGTTTATATATAGCGGAAGCAATTAGTGTCCCCGGATGGGGTGGATTGTCTCTATTAATTTGCTTCTCACTTGTTGGGTAAATCCAATCAGGAAAGAGTTTATCTTTTACAGCAATTGCCATTTGTCCTACGATCAAGAGGGGCTTTTCATTACCATCAAGACCCATACGCAGGGATTCTTCTATAGCATCTTCATTATATAAGTAATCATCTGAATTAAGAAATAATGCGTAATCACCAGAGGCGGCATAACCCCCTTTATTCATAGCATCATACATCCCACTATCCGGCTCAGTCATCCAATATGCGACCTGATCCTCATACTTTCTTATAATATCCAGTGTTCCATCGGTGGATGATCCATCTATAATAATGTACTCGATATTTTCGTAAGTTTGATTTAGAACACTCTGAATAGTTTGTTCCAAGTATTTTTCGCCATTACGTACAACCGTTATTATGCTTATCAGCGGCTTTCCCTGTTCCGATTTTTTATGAAACTCCTCACGAGTGTGCAACCCGCCTTCTGTTTTCAAATTCTTCAAATCCTCCTCTTCCATACCTACATCTCTACAACGATTACGGTACTCCCAGTGTAACCTCGCCCTATATCAATTTCATATAAACTCCCATACACTACCTGCCTGAAGCGTTAAAGATTATCCTGGCAAACTGTATTGTTCATGGACAGGACAACGCCGTGAATGTGGCCGCCAACCTTCCTGAAGGGACCGGCTGTTATTGACCAAATCTCTCATGTGTATAAAAACGATCAAACGGCTAAAGACCGACACCTCTCTCCCCAGGAACGGCTGAAAGACGGCCTTTTTCATCCTTCCAAAATATTCTCATATAGTTCTTTATACTGCTGTGCAACCTTTACCATTTCAAATTGTTCTAAAACCTTTTTTCTTGCATTTTGTTTGAGCGTTTCATACTCAGGGTTATTTAGCACCCAATCAATGCCTTTGGCAAGGTTACTTGCACTAAACGGATCAGCAAGATATCCATTAATCTGATGTTCTATCATATCGCTATTACCCCCTATATTGAAAGCAACAGTTGGCGTTCCGCAAGATAAAGATTCCATAACAACATTTGATAAATTTTCTTGCAAAGAAGGGAGTACGGTGACATCTGAAGCATTATATAGAATTTTTAATGAAATATCATCGGATAATTGTCCAATATAATGGGTGGGAAATTTGAATTGTTTAGGAGTGTTTGGCTCACCCGAGCCAAACACTATAATTTCAACATCTGTTTTAATCTCATCTAGTGCTTTCGATAACTCTTTAAAACCCTTTAAGTAATCGGTAATGCTGTCTGCTCCAAACAATATAAGTTTTTTATCTAAAGGTAATCCTAAAATCTCTCGTGCCGTCTTTACCTCTACCGGACAAAATATTTCAGTATTTATTGGGTTAGGAATGTTTATAACCTTTCTGCTACCTAAAAGAACACTCCTCTCAACGCAATCAGTAAGCCATCTGCTGAGCCCCACTATTGTAAAATTTTTAACCTTTTTATAGATTCTTTTTTTTCGATTAAAGATTTTATTGCTTAAATCTCTCTTTTTGCCTGAATTGAGCACCGGACAGAACCCGCATTCACTTTTGTATTTACCACAATTATTATCGTAATGGCAACCGCCAGTAAACGCCCACATGTCATGCAAAGACCATACAATCGGTTTATTAATTTTTGCTATATCTTCAATGCGTACCATTCCCCCTGTTATCCAATGTAAGTGCACGATATCAGGATCTATTTTCTTAATTCTGCTTACAATATCTGAAAATGGCAGCCATGCAGGAGAAAAAGGAATTTGCAAGCGTTTCTTATATAATTTTACAGGAAATTGATTCAATCTTGCTCTTATTTCAGCAATAAATTTTTTACTCTTTGTCTCGGGACCCAAGACTGTATAGTCATTGCTAGTTTTATCTTGTACCAACATTTGAGAATCCACACCAATCTTCTGTAAACTCTTATTCAATCTATACGCTGCCCTTGCAGCACCACCTTTGAGGTCGTTGGCATTAATGATAAGGATTTTCATTGATTTAATTCCCTCAATTTCTCTAAATAAACATGCATTTTTTCGTTAATTAACACATTGTTTGCCAAAAAAATGCTATTTTCATTTTTGATAATAGTGCTGCTTATCTCATCAATTTGTAAATTTATATATCTATCCTTATAAAAACCTTGATCATCTATATCTTGAATAAATGCGCAGATTTTACCCTTTTGGGGCTGGGTATAATCAAGTATATAGTTTTTACCACTTGCTAGTGTCTGCAAAACAACAGCATGAAATCTCATTCCAATATTTAAATAGGCATTTTGATATGCCATTATCGTTTCCTTTAATGAAAAATTTTTATTTTGAACCCTTATGTTATTTTTCTGTAACTTTAAAGCTATTGAGTTTAAAAATGCTCTGTCATCATTACCACTATGAAAATAGTGCATAGGGATAAGTATGACCTCTCTGTCATTGTATTTATCTGCCACATTTTCTACAAAAGTAATAAGTTCGCCACTAACATCTATTTGTTTTTTAGCATAATCCGCAGGGAATTCCCGTAGATTTACAGATATATACTCTTTTTGTTTTTTTGTATTCAGTTTATTGTATTCCAACACGCATTCAACAGAAGGATCCATACTTGTAAGAACGCTATCTGTATTTAACGACTCCCTAAAATCTTTAAAAATATCCTTTAAAGTATCTTTTGATTTTGTGTCCCTAAGAATAATCAGGTCGCTATATTTTGCTATCTCCAAAACAGATTTTTTATGTTGTTTATAAAATAACGGTCCCATACCGCAGCCTAAAAGGGCTGTTATTTTTGCATGTTTTTTTGCTTTCTTAAAGGCATATTCAACCATGAATAGTTCATCTATGTGCATAAGTGGCCCACCGCCCAACACTACCATATTTGACTCACTAATCGCTTTATCAAGTTCTGCAGATTTTTTGCTGTTAAACAATTCTATATTTATGTCTCTCCCTATGATTTCTCTCCAGAATACAGAATCCTCACTAATTGTTCTTTCACTAAAAAAAGGGTACAAGCTGCCCAGCTTTATTTCAAAGTTATCATAAACTTTACTAAAAATAGAGAACAATCCAGCCAATATAGCCCTGTCGCCTATTGTCTCAGTACCATACCAACCAATAATTGCAATTTTCATATTAAACCATACCTACACTTATACTTATATATTTTCATTGAGAATTTATTCGCCAATAGCTCCTTATAGAATACTATTAAATTTTTAAATTCAGGTCTTCCGCTATAGTCATGAATGCACCTATCACAATTATTTTTTATAATGTTCTTTCTATGCTCGATATTTTTTTTATAAAAAAATATCTCTTCCCCTCGACTTTCTCTTAACCCACCTATCTTATCACTGGCAACGGCACAATAATATAAATCACCTTTAGCATCCATCGTAATACCTTCATCTTTCCAAGCACATCCCAATAACCTCTTGGGTTTATCACTGTTTAACCAGTAAAAAATAGAGAAGTATTTAAACTTATCATATAGATCCGTTGCCTCAAAAAACTTCCTGTGCATAAACTCTTTCGCACTCTGTCGCAGTGATGGACTATAAATCACACTATAACTATCTTTTAATCTGTCGCTCTCTATTCGCTTGTTTTCAATTCCAAGACGGTATGTCATGATATAGTTTTTGCTTTTCGCAAAAGCGTCAAGTTCTATTAAATAGTCAATATTTTGCTGAATTATTGTACATCCCACATCGAAGCTATCGCAATATTTGTGTTGATTTGCCATAATTGCATCTATCGTTGAAACTGTCTTCTCAAAAATATTCGGTCTACCTCGTACGTTGTCGTGAATTTCACCTACACCATCCAGTGAAATTGCAATATGAAAACTAACACTCTTCTCACGACAATTTTTATAAATCTCTTCGATTGACTTGAGAAAAAGATTTTGAATAAATCCATTAGAAATAATGTTGAGAGACTTTATCTTTGGCAATTTCAGTATCTCTCTCGCATAGTCGGCCAAATTTGGAATAAGTGCAGGTTCTCCGCCATTTATACCTACAGCTACTACTTTTTTAAAAATTTGGTCCTTTATAATTTGACTAAATTCTAGCGCGTTCATATCACTGGACCAGTCCTTTTGCCAAATATTGCACATTTTACATCTTGAGTTGCATCTATAAGTTATTGGCAATTGGACTACCCTTGGATATTTCTTTTTAAAGCCATCAATTTTGACAAGAGAAGAAATTAGCAAATATCTTATAGCTTGTGCAATTTTATAACTATTGGTGTGCTTTTTAAGCATTTTTTTTATCTTATTCATCTTTTCGTGCTCCTTTTCATACTCATTGGATTTATAAATGCGAGAGTTTTTAACTTTAATTGAAGGCGTAGATCTTTATCAAAAAAGTCATAAAAGTAATTAGCTAAAAACAAGGAAATCAAACTAGCAATAGCCGAACCGCATATTCCATATATTTTTATGAAAAAATAGTTTAATGGGATATTTGCAACTGCCCCTAACAAAACTCTATAAAAATTTTTTTTCGTCATATTTTCATTTATCAAATACTTCCCAAATGCTGCGCTTAAAAAAACAAAAACACCTCCCCATACATAAATTTTCAGAACACCTGCTGCTGATTCAAACGCTGGTCCATAGAGAAAAGTTACCAACCAATCACTGAAAACAGTCATCGGCAAAGCAAGCCCTATTGCCATCCAAACCATCAGCGTATAAAGTTTCTGTAACCTATTATAATAGAGCTCCACATTTTTTTTTGCATTTATTATAGCGGGGAATAATGAAATTGTAACAATGGCTGGAATACAATACCATACTTCAGCCAGTTTAACGGCTGCAGAATACAATCCTAGCTCAGTTTCACTTAACATTTCTTTAATCATGATTTGATCGATCCGCAAATAAATCATAACAGTAACACCTGAAAGAATGAGAGGCCATGAATCCTTAAGCATCTCCTTTGCTATCCTAAACTTAAAATGACTAAAAAACATTCCATTTCTCTGCTGCCAATAAGCAAATAAAAGAGAGATTGCCAATAAAACATGGTCGATAAGAATAATAATAACAAACCATAAAAGGTCAGCTTTTATAAAAATAAAATAAAGCTTAACCAACGACGAAATAGTAAGCTGTATCATTTTGCATATAGACACATATTTTGAAAGCACTTTAGACTGAAAATAAAAATCTACAACCTGAAATGATTGAAAAATCAGCCCACTGGCACTGATAAATATATAAAGATTTGTAGTTGAATCATTAGATGTAAATTGAACCGCTATCCCAATTAATGCCAACATTGTAAAAGCACCGACAACTTTGAGCCAAAAAACAGTACCAAGATAAACATCCCTTCTATTCGGATAATTCACCAGTTCTCTGACGGTAATAGTATCCAACCCTAAGTCGGCCACAGCCCCAAAGAGTCCCACAAATGCTAATGCATAGCTTAGAATACCAAACTTCTCCGGGCCAAGATAACGGGCGACATAGATACCTACAAACAGCCCGGCAATAATTCGTAACATGTTTTCCACAAAAAGCCAGGATATATTAGTAAAATATCTTCGGAAACCGCTATGATTCAAAATCTCTTTCAGTTTAATCATCTTTACGAAAAACGTGTTCGTAGAACAACGGTGCCCAGCTTTTCTCCAACATGGCCCTTGTTCTGGGGTGCATGTTGGTGGCGGTGTTAAATAGTTCAGGTTGGAGATGTGAATAATTCTCTTTAAACACTGTATTGCCTCCTGGTGATAAATTATATTATAGTTGCTTTATATATTTTCATTATCTTTATAATTCTACCCAATGGGAAAATTCCTTCTGGAAAAGTTAATTTTTTAGAAATACTTTGGGTTTTTGCACCAGAATCATATTTCCTCATTCGTTCTCTTTTGAAGCGCATGCAAGATGGTCTACATACCATTTATAGGTTTCCAATATACCTTCTCTTAATCCTATCCGTGGATGCCACCCTAAGTTACTTATTCTTGATGTATCTAGCAGCTTACGTGGAGTACCATCCGGTTTAGAAGTATCAAAAATCAGCTCTCCTTCAAATCCAACCAGTTCTCGGATCAATTCAGCCAGTCCCTTAATACTTAAATCTTCTCCCGCTCCCACGTTGACAGGAATGTCATGATCATAATTTTCCATCAAAAACAGGCAAGCATTTGCCAAATCATCTACATGCAAAAATTCCCGGCGCGGGGTTCCACTTCCCCAGACTGTGACATTTGGTGCCCTTAAAATCTTCGCTTCATGCATTTTACGCAGCAACGCGGTTAGTACGTGGCTGGTCTGCAAGTCAAAATTATCACCCGGCCCGTATAGGTTAGTTGGCATTGCAGAAATAAAGTGTGTTCCAAATTGACGGCGGTACGCGTTGATCAATTCTATTCCTGCGATCTTAGCTAGAGCATATGGTTGGTTGGTAGGTTCCAAAGTACCTGATAATAAGTACTCTTCTTTTATTGGTTGTGGGGCAAATTTGGGATATATGCAGCTAGAACCCAAAAACAGCAGCTTTTTTACTCCGCGACGGTAGGCTGAGGAGATTGTATTGATTTGAATCTGCAAATTATCTTGAATAAAGTTAACAGGAAAAGAACTATTCGCTAATATCCCTCCCACTTTCGCTGCCGCCAAATATATATACTCGGGCTTCTTACTGGCAAAGAAAGCGTCAACTGCACCCTGATCTCGCAGATCAAGTTCATCGCTGGTACGTGTGATTATGTTGAAATATCCATACCTTTGGAGGGCACGCACAATTGCACTTCCTACCAGACCGCGATGTCCTGCCACATAGATTTTCGCATCACGTGGGACGAGGGGCCTAGACATTTAAAATCCCCCTTACTGCTACCACATGCCCAGCATCCTTTAGAACTCGTTCCTGGCGTGCCAACTTGAGGTCATGTGACACCATCCTGTCGATTAACTCCTCAAATGTTACTTTGGGCTTCCACCCAAGCTTACTCTTAGCCTTTTCCGCATTACCTTGTAATGCTTCAACCTCAGTGGGACGGAAATAACGGCTGTTTATTTCGACATATTTTCTCCAATCTAGGTTAAGCTTTACGAATACCCGTTCCACAAATTCTCGCACTGAATGCATTTCTCCCGTCGCAATAATATAATCGTCAACTTCACCCTGCTGCATCATTAACCACATGGCCTCAACGTAATCTTCAGCATGACCCCAATCTCTTTTGGCATCTAGGTTACCTAAGTACAATTTGTCCTGTAATCCAAGTTTGATTCGTGTAGCCGCCCGTGTGATCTTACGCGTAACAAATGTTTCACCACGACGCTCGGATTCATGATTGAAAAGAATTCCGTTACAGGCAAATAGTCCATAAGCTTCGCGATAATTCACTGTTTGCCAGTAGGCATAAACCTTCGCGGCAGCATAAGGCGAACGTGGGTAAAAATGAGTTTTCTCGGATTGGGGGGGGGGGGATGCTCCAAACATTTCCGAAGTCCCCGCCTGGTAAAAACGTAAATTTTGACCTGTTCGATCCCGGTAATACCGTATTGCCTCAAGCAGTCTAAGAGTACCAAGAGCATCCACTTCAGCAGTGTATTCAGGTTGCTCAAAGGAAACCTTAACGTGTGATTGAGCTGCTAGGTTATAAACTTCGTCAGGTTCGACCTTCTCTAATATACGACGAAGGCTAGTACCATCCGATAAATCACCATAATGTAAAAATAAACGTGCCTCTTCTTTATGTGGATCGACATATAAGTGGTCGATCCTTTCAGTGTTAAAGGTGGAAGCCCGTCGAATAATACCGTGAACAACATATCCTTTGTTCATGAGAAATTCGGTTAAGTAAGAACCATCTTGGCCAGTAATACCAGTGATTAATGCCTTCTTCATGTAATAACCCCCATACCATGATATCCATACTATGCTGCTACGCGGTAAACTCAATTAAGCCAATTCTACCTCGCATCCCTACGAGTATTTCCCTAAGGGATAACCCGCTAGCGCATTGGATATTACAGACGTAATGAAAGCCAGTCCTTCACTAGAGGTGGCTTCGCATCGCGCCATTGGAATAAATGTGGTAATTTTACCTAACCTGCCTGACAAAACCATTTCCTTAATTGCTTTCACTGCCGGGGGATAATGCAGCAGGTGCCCCACCATAAGTAATTTTTCCTTTTGCTTGGCAAGTTGGCATAGCTGTTTTCCTTCATTTATAAGCTTGCCCCTTCTTTGCGGCTTTTGTAGAAGCTGTTTATTGTATTGACCACATATTCCTGCTGTTCTCCTGTCAGTTCCGGATAGATAGGAATGGCGATTACTTCATCCGCTGCCGCTTCGGCCACAGGAAAGTCACCTTTGGCGTAACCAAGGTCAGCAAAACATTTTTGCAGGTGAAACGGCACGGGATAATATATTTCGCTGCCTATGTTATTTTCCGTTAAGTAGGCCTTTAGATTGGCCCGGTCTTTAACCCTGAGCACAAACTGGTTATAAATATGCCCGTATTTTACCTGCGGTTGAGCCTCTGTGGGCAGATGCACACAACCTTTTTCTACCAACCCGGTTTCAGAGAACAATTTCCTGTAGACAGCGGCATTGTCCCTGCGCATGCTGTGCCAGTCATTCAAACAAGGTAGCTTTTGAGACAATACAGCGGCTTGAATGGCATCAAGACGGAAATTACCTCCAATTTCAGCGTGGTAATACTTGGGCCTGGCTCCGTGTGTTCTTAACAGTCTTAGCTTATCAGCGAGTTCATCGTCATTGGTAACTACTAGCCCGCCGTCCCCCAGGCACCCGAGGTTTTTACTCGGGAAGAAACTGAAACATCCACAATCACCAATTGTTCCAGCACTTAATAGTTCGCTTTTAAATGGGTATTTCACACCAATTGCCTGGGCGGCATCTTCAATGACTTTAAGATTATACTTTTCGGCGATATCCATTATGGCCGTCATATTTGCACATTGACCATATAAATGAACAGGTATAACCGCTTTTACTTTATAACCCAGTTTTCTTGCCTTAAGTATGGCTGCTTTAGTCGATTCTGGACAGATGTTATATGTATCTTTTTCAATATCAGTAAAGAACGGTCTGGCGCACAATCTTGAAACAGCTCCTGCGGTAGCGAAGAAGGAGAAGGCAGTTGTAACAACTGCATCACCTTGTCCTACCCCCAGGGCCATTAATGATAATACCAGAGCATCCGTACCAGAGGATACACCGATGGCATGTTTAACACCGAGATATTCGGCCACTTCCATCTCAAACTGCTTGACCCAGGACCCCATAATAAACATTCCAGAATCATATACTTCTTCTATTGCTTTTAATATTTCATTTTTTAGAGGCCCATTTTGAGCACTCAAGTCCAATAGTGGGACTTGACTTACATTCAATTCATTTTCCTCCATAATATATAAGTCGTTAAGCAGGAAAGTTTTTACATTACGGAAGTTATTGCTTCCTTTTAACCGTAGCCTCGTCAATCATATAGTACTCGTTAGCACACTCCGGACATCTAGCCTGTCGCCCTTCGAATTCCAATATGACCCCGCACTCGCAGGCCCAGCCTTGGATGCGGGCCGGGTTGCCGTAGACTAGCGCATTAGCAGGAACATCTTTGGTGATCACGGCTCCGGCCCCCACAAGGGCATATTCTCCTATGGTTACACCGCAAACAATGGTGGCGTTTGCACCAATCGAAGTACCGCGTTTTACCAGGGTTTTTTTATAGTCCTCACTGGTGTTGCGCGGGTAGGCAGAGCGGGGGGTAAGCACATTTGTAAAAACCATGCTAGGCCCACAGAAGACATCATCCTCTAGAATTACTCCCTCATATATTGAAACATTGTTTTGTATTTTAACATTGTTCCCAATTTTAACATTGCTGGCCACAAAAACATTCTGTCCCAAACTGCAGAACTCACCAACTTCGGCACCTGGCATGATATGACTAAAGTGCCAGATTTTCGTTCCCCGGCCAACCCTGGCCCCGTCATCTAGACATGCTGTTTGATGTATAAACATCTCTTTATTGTTCATATTCTACTCTCCTCAAATCCACGCTAGCATTTTCAAGGATTTCAATGACATCCAACGCTGTATAGCCATCTGAAAGAGGTTTTTTACGCTCTTCTATGCATTCTAAAAAATGGCGGCACTCCAGCAAAAGAGGTTCTCCGTTCCCTTGAAAAACCACTTCAGCGCCTTCGTCAATAGAACGCAAACTGGAATCAATCCGCTTTTTATAAAGAGTTACTTTTTGTTCCAATTCATCATAAACCAACATTGCTTCTGAACCGACAATAGTCAGACACCTTCTCATTTCCGGCCAGAGCCATGATACATGCAGGTGGGCTCGTACTCCGTCGGGAAAAGTAATATGTAGGTAAACATCATCCTCGATTCCATCTTGCAGGGCACATTGTCCTATAGCTGAAGCCTTTAAGGATTTTTCGCCCAGCAAATATAAAAAAACAGCGATATCATGAACGCCGAAGCTCCATAAAACGTTTTCAACAGATCGTACACGCCCTAGTTTCAGGCGCTCCTGCGTGAGAAACTTTACATTGCCGATGGCTCCAGTTTCAATGAACTGCTTTATCCACTGAATTGCCGGTTGGTACAATAATAGGTGACCAGCCATGATAATGCGTTTTTCCCTTTCTGCTATATTCACTAGATTTACGCCTTCAGAACGGGTGAGTGTCATTGGCTTTTCCACAAACACATCTTTTCCTGCTAGAAGCGCTTCTCTAGCAAGTAAATAATGAGTGTGTGCCGGGGTGGCGATAGCTACACCATGGACATCACTTGCTATGAGGGCAGCAAAATCATCATATACAGTTACATCAGGGTATTGTTCCTTAATGGTTTTTCGAGACTCCGGATCTAAATCAAACACCGCGGCTAACGCGCCAAGACGGTGAAAAGTACGCACCAGGTTCTTGCCCCAGTTTCCTACGCCTGCTACTCCAATGTGCATTGTTTTGGTTCCTCTATATCTTCAGTATTTTCTCTCTTGATTTTCCAACCATTTTTGTGGCATTCCTTGTATCCACAACTATTTTGGCGTTTTGGACTACCCATTCGTAATCAATACAAGAGTGATCAGTTAGGATGAGAACGCAATCGGCCTCTCGAATATTCTTTTCCGTAAGGGCAGCGCTTCCTGCTGTATAACCATGGAAGTCTCTTGGCTCTACTTCACTAACATAAGGATCGTGATAAATTACTTTAGCACCCTTAGCTAAAAGCTGGGGAATAATGCGCACTGCTGGGGACTCACGTACATCGGCTATATCTTTTTTATAAGCTACTCCTAGAACAAGAATGCAAGATCCGTTTATAGCTTTCTTCAGCATATTTAAAGCCTGATTAACCTTTTCTACCACATAATAAGAAACTTCTATGTTGATTTCACCGGCCAACTCTATAAAGCGAGTGTGAAAATCAAATTCCCTCGCTTTCCAGGTGAGGTAAAAAGGATCTATGGGTATGCAGTGTCCGCCAACACCAGGCCCTGGAAAGAATGTCTGAATGCCGAAAGGTTTTGTACCTGCAGCCTCCACCACTTCCCAAACATCTAAGTGCATTTTATCACATAGGAGCATTAGCTCATTGACCAAGGCAATATTAACAGCTCGATATGTATTTTCAAATACTTTGGTCAATTCCGCAACAGCCGGGGAGGATACGGGTATTACCTGCTTTATTGTCTGGCCATAAAATGTGTAAGCTACCTCCAGGCAAGTAGGAGTAATTCCACCCACCACCTTGGAGGTGTTCTGGGTCGTAAATCGCTTGTTGCCGGGGTCCACCCTTTCCGGGGAATAGGCCAGGAAGAAGTCCTTACCCACTTTGAGTCCGTTTTCTTCAAGCTGCGGAAGAATCACCTCCTGGGTAGTGCCTGGGTAAGTGGTGCTCTCCAGGGTAACCAGTTGCCCCGGCCGCAAGCGCAGGGCTATCTCATTGGTCACATTTTTTATGTATGTAATATCTGGATCACGGTTTTTATCAAGTGGGGTGGGAACGCAAATGACTATTACATCTGCTTCCGGCAGGTTATCAAACCCTGTATAGGCACGAATTTTACCAACTCGCACCAATTCCTGGAGTTCATCGTCCTTCACATCTCGGATATAATTCTGGCCGGCGTTGACCCTGTGTGCCCGCCTGGGATTTTGCTCAATGCCAAGTACGCTAAAACCTACCTTGGCCTTTTCCACTGCAAGAGGTAAACCTACATAGCCCAATCCGACAACTGCTACTGTGGCTTGGCGGCTCACAATCTTTTGCATTAACTGATAAGCATATGTATTAACCTCAGTTATAACATGGGCAATGGACATTTTATTCACTCCACTTTTTCATACTATACATAACGTTTGTCCAAAACTTCTTCACCACGGCACATCACTCCAACCAATATCGATACACTGCCCTGGACTCCCTGTGCTTGTCCACTTTCGCCGCCAGTTCCTTAAATGGCTTCCGGGGCTGTTCTGGCATAACGGTTCTTCCGGCACCAGATACTTAAGTTACAAATAAAGCAACTGTCCCAAAAAGACATTTATTCTTCACAAATTACATCAGATTGAGAATGTTGACCGTTTCGGTGAACTTCAGCTCTCCAACCGTCTCAGCGGTCCATGTAATAACCAGCAAATAGTTAGCGCGGTCGCAATTAGTTGGTGTATTGGAGACATTTGAACCCTCTTTCAGGCGTTGGGAGCGGGTAATGAAATTCTCTAATTCTTTAGCTGTATGTACAATGTCATATTTAAGACCAAGATTGCCGGTGGCTATTTTAAGGATTTCAAGAATCTCATCCGGCGGCCCGCAGAATATTATTTGTTGGACGGGGCCTCGACGTGCTTGGTGTTCTGCTACAATTTGTTCCAGTACCTGGCTTATTTCCACTATCCTGTGGTAGGAAGTTTTCATATACTGGCAAACCAGTTTGGCCTTCTCCGCCATACCCTGGGGCGTAATTATGTAGCGCAGTGTTTTGGCATTTAATCTTTCTATTTTGACCAGGCCCTTGCGCACCATCTTCTTCAGCAGCAGGTTCACCGTACCCACCGAGAGGCCTGTCCTGCCGGCGATTTTGCGCTGGGAGGTGTCCCGGTTCTTTTCCAGGTGGCTTAGGATTTCGTATTCACTATCCATAAGGTTCTCCATTTGCCTGAAGGGTCTGCAAATGTTCACAAATCGAACGTTCAGCCAATGAACATTATAAAGGGTATTGCAAAGATTGTCAATTAAAAATGGATCTGGAAAATCCCCCGCCCGTAACACCATCCTTTGTTTCTGTTTCCTCACCATGTCGGCGGTAGCCGCAAAACCCCGGAACAAATCTTTTCAGCGCCCGGAATATTTTATATGCTGTGCTCCACGGGTTCTACCCCGCCTTCTCCCGCCTGTGCTTCTTGAAGTTCGGCACGATGTTGGCGAGGGCGCTGAAAATATCCTCGGCTGTGCAGAGCAGGCTTTTTCTTGCAAGTTTAATCATTTCAGACTCCAGGGCCGACATTTCCGCCAGGGGCTGCCTGGCCATGTAGATCCGCTTGTGCCGGGTGGCGGATGAGCCTTCCTCGATTTGTTGCTGGAAGATCGGCACTACGCTGCCTCTGCTCCCCAGCACGTTGCCGAAGCGAACGGCGGTGAACCTGGTTGTGCTGATCTGGTTCATTATATATGACAATTCGCTAAGCTTTTGGAAATTCCTCTGTAAATAAAATAATTCCGTTGTAAATAGATTAATTCCGTCAAAAAATTTCCAAAGGAAAGGGGACACACCTTCTTGTGTAGGATTAGGTCGTTCTTTATTAACAAATACGGGAAGGAATGTCCCCAGCGTACGCCCAACGTACGCGCTAAGGGTTCGGTAGGGGGATAACCCCTTCCGACAAACAATGTCACCTCGGAACATTGCCATTACAGCCGGAGTAAGGAACACAAAAAATGACCGGTCGTTTTTGCCGGTGGCAAGGGGTCCAAGAATTTCCTTACTTAAGTTCATCTGCTTCATTGGCAATATCATATTCTAGTGGCAATTTTTACCTACAGATTCTACATTCTCAACTTCTTAGAACAGTTGGCATCTTTAACGGTCGAATATTTTAGCAGGTGAGGTTGCCATCGTCCAGTATTTTTAAGTTTACGCTGTAGTATTAGGCATTTCGTATTTTCCGAGCAATGATGGCACCGGCATCGTCTAATGAATTGGCAGTATAAATCTTGTTAATTACATAGAAAGCTCATCCCGCACAGCCTTTTCTCTCAATTCATAGAGCCTGCGTTCCCTCCCGAAAATTCTTGCCAACCTGCCGCTCCCAGTGTAAACTGAACTCAAAACCAAACAGGAGCACCCGCCCGATGAACAAAAATAGCGTATCAGACC
>Ga0209347_1002155_pt1 | contig 27241 bp, 30 predicted proteins | sample AutmiccommuBRH23_FD_187382 | JGI IMG/M metagenome (GOLD analysis project Ga0209347, IMG submission 187382) | Deep subsurface microbial communities from Mt. Terri, Switzerland - Autotrophic microbial communities BRH/23 (SPAdes) (version 2) | ecosystem: Environmental > Aquatic > Deep subsurface >...
CCCTTCGGGTTGCGCCCCAAAAGCCGCCATGCGGCGTTGCTCGTCGTTCATTTGGAATGACCAAATTTCTCTCCTCGCGCCTTGCCTGGCGGCTTTTGGGGCAGCAACGCCTCGGCGCGGATAGTATTAACAGGCCCTGACGACTACTCTCACCTGCCTCGCCCGCCGAGGATCACGCCCCGCGCCCGCAGTGCCGCGAGAATTTCCCGCCCGCTTGCCATCACCAGTTCCGGCTCGGGATGTCGCAGCTCTCGGGCGATCCGTTCCAGCAGATCGCGACCACGGGCAGCGGTCCCCGCACCGCGCAGGAGAGACAGCAGGCGAGCCGTGACGTCGTTGATCTTATCGAAACGCACCGTGTCATCGCCGTCGCGCCAGACGAGCAGATAGGTCGGCTCGGCGCCCGACTGCGTGGGTCGAAAGTCCTGCGAGATGCGGTGCACGGGAAAGCGGTAGCGCAGCGGCCACGCCAAGGGCGAGACCACGGGCATGGTCTCCAGGAGATCGGCATCGGCGTCGATCCCGGTCCAGTCCGGCTCCTCCTCGGCCACCGACAAGGCCAGCCCCACCCACTCGTAGTGGGCCAGCTCCCACAGGAAGGGCGGATCCGCGTCGCTCGGGGTGTACTCCGCCTCGAGGTATCGCAGAAACTCCTGGGAGATCTCCAGGAACAGCGGGGTCCGGCAGCGATGGCGCGCGAAGAAGCCGCGCACCAGCCGCTGCCAGGCTGCATCCTCATAGAGGCTGCGCAGCACCGGGAACGCGCCCTCGATGAAACCCGCGACATTGCTGTAGAGCAGATCCCGATACACGGCCATGCGCCGATCGTCCACATCCGCGGGCGGGGGAACGCGGTCCGGATCGCGAATGTGGGCGGTGAAGCGAAGCTGGATGTCCGTAAATGCCGGTCGCTCAGCCATGGCCGCTCGCTCCGCGCCTGCCCCATTCGGCCTGCAATCGGGCGATGATGCCTACTTCGGCCAGCAGATCCGGCAGCGCAGGGAGGTTGAAGTCGCGCTCCAGTAGTGTGGGCGCCACGCCGAAGCGGGAGTAGGCCTGCTCCAGTAACGACCACACCGGATCGATAACCGCTGCGCCGTGGGTATCCACCAGCAGGTCGTCAGCCTCGGCGAAGTGCCCGGCGACATGAATGTAAGCGATGCGCTCGCCGGGGAGGCGGTCCAGGAATTCGGCGGCGTCGTAACCGTGGTTGACGCTGTTGACGTAGATGTTGTTGACGTCCAGGAGCAGATCGCAGTCGGCCTCCGTCAGGACTGCATTGAGAAAATCGATTTCCTCCAGTTGCTTGCCCGGGGCGGCGTAGTAGGAGACGTTCTCCATGGCGATGCGCTGACCGAGGGCATCCTGCACTTGGCGGATGCGCGCGGCGACGTAGTGGACCGCCTCTTCGGTGAACGGTATCGGCAGCAGATCGTACAGATGCCCCTCGTCGCTGCAGTAGGCCAGGTGTTCGCTGTACGCCCGCACCCGGTGTTCGGCGATGAAGCCTTTGATGCGGGCCACAAGGGCCATATCGAGCGGGGTGGGACCACCGATGGACAGGGACAGGCCATGGCAGACAAAGGGGAAGCGCTCGGTGAAGCGGCGCAGCTGCCGGCCCGGAGCGCCGCCGACACCGAGCCAGTTCTCGGGGGCTACCTCGAAGAAATCCGCGCCCGATTGCGGCGCATCCGCCAACGGGCCCATCAGGTCCCGCCGCAGGCCGAGTCCGGCACCATGGACCGGATGCCGGTCCATGGCCCGGGTAGCATTCAGCGGTGTGCGCCGCACTTGCCTTCCTGGATCTGTTTGGGCGTTCCGCACTTGCCTTCGGGCATCTTTTGCCCCTCGGGCGCCGTCTGCCCGGCCGGCATAGCACCGCACGTGCCTTCCTTGCCCTTGCCCCCGGTGCCGCATTTGCCTTCACCCGTCTCCTTCTGCACGGCTTTTCCGGATTTACTGGCGGCGCCGCACTTGCCCTCCGCCTGATGGGCGACCTGATAGCCGGACCCCAACTCCGTCAAGGCGAAGGGGTTGTCGGCCGCGCCCACGGCGCCGGCGGTGCCGAGGCTGGTCACGAATGCGGCTCCGAGCGCAGTGGCCAGGGGAGTGCTGGGTTTCTTGGTCATAGTGCCTCCTGATGTCACGACCGGCGGGAGTACCGGCGTATCGGCTGAGGATTGTTGTGTTTCTCGCGTACCTTCGATGGGACTTGGTGACCGCGGCAAAGGTTCCCCGCCGGTCCCAGGGCCATTGTGGTCAGAAGCGCTGCAGGCACTCGAGTAGGCATGTTCGTCGGGCGGGGTTCCGCTGCGCTGCGCCTCCCAGAGGATTGCCAAATGCATTCAATGAATTGGTGCTCCAAGCTGACTCGCAATTCTTGTTCTCCGCGTCCTCGGCGCCTCTGCGTTGATCACTCTTCCTTCAATCCGACGTTTTGTGCTTGTACTCGCACAGGTCTTCGATGACGCAGGCGCCGCAGCGGGGTTTGCGGGCCACACACACGTAGCGCCCGTGCAGAATCAGCCAATGATGTGCGTCTTTCTTGAATTCTTCCGGCACGAATTTCTCCAGTTTGGTTTCCACTGCCCGCACGTTGCGACCCGGGGCGATCCCGGTGCGATTGGCGACCCGGAAGATGTGGGTATCGACGGCAATGGTGGGCTGGTCGAAGGCGGTGTTCAACACCACGTTGGCCGTCTTGCGGCCGACACCCGGCAACGCCTCCAGGGCTTGGCGGTCCGCCGGTACGCGGCCGTCGTGACGTTCCACCAGCATGCGACTGGCGGCGAGCACGTTCTTCGCCTTGCCGTTGTAAAGGCCGATGGTCTTGATGTGCTGCTTGACGCCCTCTTCACCGAGCCGCAGCATGGCCGCGGGTGTTTTGACCTTCTTGAACAGCGCGGCGGTGGCCTTGTTGACCCCCACGTCAGTGGCCTGCGCCGACAGGATCACTGCCACCAATAGCTGATAGTCGTTCCCGTAGCGAAGCTCGGTGGTGGGGGTTGGATTTTCGGCGCGCAGACGACGGAAGATCTCGGCGCGTGATTCTTTATTCATCTGCCGAAGTCTACTGTGCGGTGGCCAGTCTGCAGTCCGGGGGACGCGCCATTCAGGAGCCGGCGCCTGCCGGGGTTGGCTGGGGAACCGCGCCTCGGGCCCGCTCGGCGGCGCGGCGCTCGATGCCGCGGTCGATGACGTTCTTCAAGGCGATGAGCAGGCCGAGTCCCAGAAATGCCCCCGGCGGCAGCACCGCGAGCAGGAAACCCTGGTAGTCCTGCACCAGGGTCAATCCCAGGTCCCGAGCCCCCTCACCGAACAACAGGTGTGACCCGGCGAACACCGTACCCCCACCGATGACTTCGCGCATGGTGCCGAGCAGCACCAGGACGACGGTGAAGCCCATGCCCATGGTGAATCCGTCGATGGCCGAGCGCGCGACCGTATTCTTCGAGGCGAACGCCTCGGCGCGCCCGAGGATGGCGCAGTTGGTGACGATCAGGGGAATGAAGATGCCGAGAATCTTGTAAAGATCGTGGAAGTAAGCGTTCATGGCCAGTTCGATCGCCGTGACGAACGAGGCGATTACCAGGACGAACACCGGCACCCGCACCTCGGTACGAACCACATTACGGATCAAGGACACGGTGACGTTGGAAGAGAGCAGCACCAGGGTGGTGGCCAGGCCCATGGCCAGGCCGTTCACCGTCGTGGAGGTGATCGCCAGCAGTGGACAGAGCCCGAGCAACTGCACCAGCCCGACATTGTTGTGCCAGAGCCCGTCGGCTGCGATTTTCCCAAACCCATCCGCCATGACGATTCCTCGCTAATCCGTGCCCGGAGAATCGGCGTCCCCGTCGGGAATGCTGGCGGGAGCGCCCGCGGCCGGGGCCTCCAGGGCCGGGGCCGGCTCGCGCTGGCGCTCGAACAGTTCCCGTCGATGAGTACGAAAGTATATCAGAGCATTGCGTACGGCCGTGACCACCGCCCGCGGGGTAATGGTGGCGCCGGTGAACTGGTCGAACTCCCCGCCGTCCTTCTTCACCCGCCAGCGCGCCGCCGGTGGATCTTCCAGGGAACGCCCGTCGAAGCCGCTGATCCAGTCCGACTTCTCGATTTCGATGCCGTCGCCCAGCCCCGGCGTCTCGCGGTGGTCAATGACCCGCACGCCGGCCACGGTGCCATCATAACGAATCGCCACCAGCAACTCGATGGCGCCGCCATAGCCGGCCGGTGCCGTGGCAGTCAGCGCCGCGGCGACCGGTCTGCCGTTTTTGCGCGCCCGATAGACCGTCACCGGATCGCGGCTACCCAGGAGTTGGCGGTCGGTGACCTGAATGGTATCGGCGAACAGATCGTTGTCGTGCCGCTCCGGTGGAATGATGGCATGCAGGCTGCGCAGCAGCGCCTCACGCTGATTGGCGGCGATCTGCTCCCGGGTGTTGTCGAACGTATAAGCCACCAGTCCGGTGCCGACGACGGCGAAGACAGCCAGCAGTAAGCCCGAGAGGATGACGTTCTTCATCCGCCTCGCCGGTCTCCCGGCGCGCCGAACACCCGCGGCTGGGTGTAGTGATCGATGGTGGGCGCCGCCATGTTCATGAGCAGCACGGCGAAGGCAACGCCGTCGGGATAACCGCCCCAGGTGCGAATCAGGTAGGTGAGCACGCCGATCCCTGCGCCATAGATGAGCCGGCCGCGGTCGGTGGTGCTGGCGGTGACCGGGTCGGTGGCGATGAAGAAGGCACCGAGCATGGCGCCGCCGGAAAACAGATGAAGCATCGGTGAGGCGTAGGTATCGGAGTCGAACAAGTAAAACAGCAGTGCCATGCCGGCCAGCCCACCGAGCATGCCGGCGGGTATGTGCCAGTGGATCACGCCCTTGTAGAGTAGCCACAAACCACCGGCCAGGAACGCGAGGCCCGCCCACTCCCACCCCACACCACCGAAGGCACCGAAGGCGCCGCCGCCCTCGCGGATCTCCGACAGCGTGCGCCGCAACTCGATCTGCGTCTTGATGGCGTCCAAGGGCGTCGCGGCGGTGACCGCATCCACGGACAGGTCGCCTGGCAGAACGCCGCGCAGTTGATAGGCGAGGGTCTGCAGCAGATCCAGGTGTACCGCCGCATCGGGTGTCACCCACAGCGTCATGGGCAGCGGGAAGGAGATGAGCGCGACCACGTAGCCCACCATCGCGGGGTTGAACGGGTTGTAGCCCAGCCCCCCGTAAAGGTGCTTGGCGACAACGACGGCGAAGCCGGTGGCCAGCACCGTCAGCCACCAGGGCGCCAGCGCCGGCAGCGCCAAGGCCAGCAGCAGGGCCGTGACCACCGCGCTGCCGTCGCTCAGGAACAGGCCGAGCGGGCGGCCGCGCAAGCGCAGCATCACGGCCTCGGCCGTCAGCGCGGTGGCGGTGGCCAGCGCCAGGTTGACCAGTACGCCCCAGCCGAACAGCCACAGGCAGGCCGCCACCCCCGGAATCAGCGCCAACATGACCCGGCGCATCACCAAGGCCACACTGTTGATCGGTTGCAGGTGTGGGGAACTGGCGCGGACGAATAACATCGAGGCTCGTAGCGGCGCGGACCGCGCCCATTCTCGGTCTATCGTCCGGTCTTGTCGACCTGGGGTCCGGCGGTGGGCGCTTCGTCGGGCTGTCTCAGGTTGCTTTCCCGGGCAGTGCGCGGATCGTCCCGCGCCGCCTGTTTTGCACGCACACGGGCCAATGCCGCCTCGATAGCGGCCTTCTTTGGATCCGCAACCTCGCCGGCGCCGGGCGGATGCTCGAGGGCCTCCTTCTTGCTCCGCATGCGCTCCTCGCGCTCGCGCTTTTCCTGCTCCAGGCGTTGCAGATGGAATTCATGGCGTTGGCGGGCGTGGTCGGCCTTGCGCTTTTCCCGCTCCTGGCTCCAGATCTCGGTCTTGGCGAAGCGGAAGTATTGGACCAGCGGGATGTGACTCGGGCACACCTGCGCGCAGCAGCCGCATTCTATGCAGTCGAACAGGTGGTAGTCCTGGGTCTTCTCGAAGTCCCGCGCCCGGCTGTACCAATAAAGCTGCTGCGGCAGCAGGTTGGCGGGGCAGACGTCGACGCAGGCGCCGCAGCGGATGCAGGGCAGGGCCGGCAGCGGATCCGGTGCCTCAGCGTGACCGGCGACCAGGATGCAGTTGGTTGTCTTGGTCACCGGCACCTGGTCGGAATCCAGCGTAAACCCCATCATCGGCCCGCCGACGATCAGCCGCTTCACATCGTCGCTGTATCCGCCGCAGAACTCGATCACGTCCCGCAATGGCGTGCCGATGGCGACCTCCACGTTGCGCGGTTCCTTCACCCCCGCGCCCGTGACGGTGACGATTCGGTCGATCAGCGGCTCGGCGCGGACCAGGGCCCGAAACACCGCCGCGGCGGTGGCCACGTTGTGGCAGACAATACCGATGTCCAGCGGCAAGCCATGGCTCGGCACTTCGCGGCCGGTGAGCACTTGGATCAATTGCTTCTCACCGCCAGCCGGGTAGCGGGCGGGAACCGCGATCACCTGCACCCGCGCGTCGGGCGATTGCTGCAGCGCCTCGCGCAGGGCGCCCGCGGCCTCTGGCTTGTTGTCCTCGAGGCCGATGACGCACTGTTCGGCGCCCAGCGCGTGGCGCATGATCTCCGCTCCCTGGATGATCTCCTCGGGGCGAGCGCGCATCAGCATGTCGTCGCAGGTGATGTAGGGCTCGCATTCGGCGCCGTTGAGCACCAGCAACTCGACTTTGCGCCGCCTCCCCGGATTGAGCTTGATGAACGAGGGAAAGCCCGCGCCGCCAAGGCCGACGATGCCGGCTTCGCGGATGCGGTTGCGCAGGGCGCTCGGATTCAGGCTGCGGTACTCGCCCGGCCGTGGGCGCTGCAGCCAACTGTCCTCGCCGTCCGGTTCGAGCACCACGCAGCGCGCAGCCAGGCCGGAGGGATGGGGCACCGGCTCCTCCGAGACCTCCACGATGGTGCCCGAGGTGGGCGCATGCACGGGCACGCTCACATAGCCCTCCGCATAGGCGAGGACCTGCCCCTTCAGGACTGCCTCTCCCGGTTCCACGCAAGGCTCGGCGGGCGTGCCGATGTGCTGCTGCAGCGGCAGGAACAGGCGCGCAGGCAGGGGAACACGCGCCAGGGGACGCTGCAGTGACACCTCCTTGTTTCCGGGCAGGTGCAGCCCGCCATGGAAGCGATGCAGATTGTGGGGATCGATCTTCATTGCTGCCCAGGTCCGCGGACGGACCGTCTATGCGAGAGCGTCGGTGGCGATGCCCGCTCCCGGGATTCGGAATCACGGGGACGCCGTGGGCGTCCCTCGAGGCTCGCTGAAGCCCGACGACGATGCGGCGGGGAATGGCCACTTCCAATCGCCGATGTCGCGCCGCAACGGCACCATGTGAATGCACTCGACCGGGCAGGGGGCCACGCACAGCTTGCACCCGGTGCATTCATCCTCGATCACGGTGTGCATCTGTTTCGCCGCGCCCAGGATGGCGTCGACCGGGCAGGCCTGGATGCACAGCGTACAGCCGATGCAGGTCTGCTCGTCGATGACCGCCACCAGCGGCTCGGGCTGGGCCTCGCCGACGTCGGCGTCCAAGGGCTTGGGATCGCGGCCGAGCAGGTCCGCGAGGGCGACGATGGTCGCTTGTCCACCGGGGGCGCAGCGGTTGATGTCCGCCTCTCCCGCGGCGATGGCCTCCGCATAGGGCCGGCAGCCGGGATAGCCGCATTGGCCGCACTGGGTCTGGGGCAGGAGCGCGTCCACCTTCTCCACCACAGGGTCGCTTTCCAACCGAAAGCGGGTGGCGGCGTAGCCGAGCAGGATGCCGAACAGCACGGCGAGCCCGGTGATGGCCAGAATGGCGTTGATCATGATGTCTCTATGCGGTCGGGGTCAGCCCTTTACCAGCCCGGCGAAGCCCATGAACGCCAGGGACATGAGCCCGGCGGTGATGAGTGCGATGGCGTTCCCCCGGAACGCCTCGGGCACGTCGGCGGCGGCGACCCGCTCGCGCACCGCCGCGAACAGCACCAGCACCAGGGAGAATCCGGCCGCGGCGCCGAACCCGTAGATGGCTGACTGCAGGAAGCCGTGCTCCAGCTGGGTGTTGAGCAGCGCCACACCGAGCACCGCACAATTGGTCGTGATCAGGGGCAGGAAGATGCCCAATACCTGATAGAGCAGCGGGCTGGTCTTGTGCACCACCATTTCGGTGAACTGCACCACCGCCGCGATGGCCAGGATAAAGGCGATGGTGCGCAGGTATTCGAGCCCCAGCGGCGCCAGCAGAAAGTGGTTGATCAAGTAGCTGGCCACGGACGACAAGGTCAGCACGAAGGTGGTCGCCAACCCCATCCCTGCCGCGGTTTCCAGCTTGCGCGACACCCCCATGAACGGGCACAGCCCCAGGAACTTCACCAGCACGAAGTTGTTCACCAGGACCGTGCTGACGAGGATCAGGGCGTATTCGGTCATGAGAGTAGCGAGGTGCTAGTGACGCGTAGCCGGGCCTGCGCCGGCACTATACCATACGCAGAAACCAAGCATAACCGCGCGCTGTACAAGTGGTTTTTTGCCTTTCCTAGCAACTAGCTCCTAGCGCCTCGCTACTTTACTTTCATCCCCGGCGTCGCGCCGCTGTCCGGGCTCAAGATGAACAGCTCGGAGCCTCCAGCGCCCGCTGCCAGGACCATCCCCTCGGAGGTCCCAAAGCGCATCTTGCGCGGCGCGAGGTTGGCCACCAGCACGGTGAGTCGGCCCTCGAGCTGCTCGGGGCTGTAGGCGCTCTTGATCCCCGCAAACACGGTGCGGGTCTCGCCGGTGCCGATGTCCAGGGTGAGCCGCAGCAGCTTGTCGGCACCGTCCACGTGTTCGGCGGCCACGATACGTGCCACGCGCAGGTCCACTCTGCCGAACTCGTCGATGGTGATCGTATCGGCAATGGGGGGCACGACCGTCTCCTCGTTCTGTTGGTGCTCGCCGTGACGGACCGGGGGGGGTGCGCCCGCTGCGGGTGCGCCCGCCAGGGACGCCTGATTCTTGTCCAACATGGCATCGACCTGCCGGTCCTCGATGCGCTTGGCCAGGTGAGTGTACGGCGCGATGCGGTGATCGAGCATCATCTGGCGGGCGTCCTCCCAACCCTGGGTCGGCAGGTTGAGGAACGTTTCGACGCGCTGCGCCAGCACCGGAATGATCGGCTTCAGGTACAGGGTGAGGAGCCGGAACAGGTTCAGGTTGGAGGTGCACAGGCGGTGCAGCCGCGCGTCCTCACCTTCCTGCTTGGCCACTTCCCAAGGACGGGTCTCGTTGATGTATTCGTTGGCGGCATCGGCCAGGTCCATGACGGTGCGCACGACTTCGCTGAAGCGGCGTCCCTCGTACAGGTCCGCGATCGCGCCCGCCTGCTGCTGTACCCGCGCCACCAGCGCCGCGCCCTGTTCGTCCAGCTCAGGGGCAAGCACGCCGTCGAAGCGCTTGGCGATGAACCCGGCGGAGCGAGCGGCGATGTTGATGTACTTTCCGATGAGGTTGGAGTTTACCCGTGCGACAAAGTCCTCCAGGCTCAGGTCGATGTCTTCCACCCGGTCGTTGAGTTTGGCGGCGAAGTAGTAGCGCAGGTACTCGGGGTCGAGGAACTCCGCGTAGGTGCTCGCGGTGATGAAGGTGCCTCGGGACTTGGACATCTTCTGCCCGTTGATGGTCAGGAACCCGTGGACGTTGATGCGGTCCGGGGTGCGATAGCCAGCGAAGTGCAACGTCGCGGGCCAGAACAGCGCATGGAAATACAGGATGTCCTTGCCGATGAAATGATAGAGCTCCGTGTCGGAGCCCGGGTTCCACCACTGGTCGAAATCGAGCTGCAGGCGATCGGCCAGGTTCTTGAAGCTCGCCATATAGCCGATCGGCGCATCGAGCCACACGTACAGGTACTTGCCGGGGGCGTCGGGAATCTCGAAGCCGAAATAGGGTGCGTCCCGGGAGATGTCCCAGTCCCGCAGCCCGGCTGCGAACCATTCCTCCAGCTTGTTGGTCGATTCCGGCTGCAGCGGGCTGGTACCGTCGAGGCCGCCGTCCTGCATCCACTTGCGAAGGAAATCCCCGCACTCGCTCAACTTGAAGAAATAATGCTCGGACTCCCGTCGGACCGGCGTCGCACCTGAAACCGCCGAATAAGGGTTGATCAGCTCGGTGGGCGCATAGGTGGTGCCGCACACCTCGCAGCCGTCGCCATACTGGTCCTGAGCGTGGCACTTGGGGCACTCGCCCTTGATGAAACGGTCGGGGAGGAACATCTCCTTCTGGGGATCGAAGTACTGCTCGATGGTGCGGGTCGCGATGAGCCCATTGTCGCGCAGCCGCCGGTAGACGGTCTGCGCCAGTTCCCGATTCTCCGGAGAGTTGGTGGAGTAGTAGTTGTCGAAGCCGACGTGGAAGGCCCGGAAATCGGCAAGATGCTCGGCGTGCATGCGCTCAATCAGGGCCTCGGGGGTGATGCCCTCCTGTTGGGCGCGCAGCATCACCGGGGTGCCATGGGTATCGTCGGCACATACGTAGTAGCATTCATGGCCGCGCATTTTCTGAAAGCGCACCCAGATGTCCGTCTGGATGTACTCCACCAGGTGACCCAGATGGATGCTGCCGTTTGCGTACGGCAGCGCGCTGGTGACCAGGATCTTGCGCCGGTGTTCGAGCATGGCTGTGGTTATTTACGAAGTGGTTGAAAAGACGAAAGTATACCGGAGAAAGAGGCGCGGCGCGCGGACCGTCTGGACGGGCATGTTCGTGTTTGCCCTCAGATGTGAAATACTATGCGCCCTGCGTTTTCATGTATAATACCTGATCAATTTGCTACGGTACTGTCCCTGCGCGAGTGTCAGGGGCCGGCCCGCCGGACCCCGTGTTGAGGAGGTTGTTCGTATGTCCAACGTTACCCGCGAGCAGGTCGAAGGTGCCCTCAAGGGCTATATCGACCCCCACCTGGAGAAGGACCTGGTCTCTACCAAATCCGTCAAGGACATCACCGTCGATGGCGGCAAGGTGGGCATCAAGGTGGTTCTGGGCTATCCGGCGAAGATGTTCAAGGAGAAGCTGGGACAGGAGTTGAAGCAATTGGTCGAGGCGCTCGACGGAGTCGAGGCGGTCGACGTCGACATCTCCTGGAAGATCGACTCCCACGCCGTGCAGAAGAACATCAAGACCATCGAGGGCGTGAAAAACATCATCGCCATCGCCTCCGGCAAGGGCGGCGTGGGCAAGTCCACCACCGCAGTCAACCTGGCCTTGGCCCTGTCGGCCGAAGGCGCCACCGTGGGTATTCTCGACGCGGATATCTACGGCCCCTCCCAGCCGCGCATGCTGGGCGTCTCGGGCAAACCCGAATCCCAGGACGGCAAGACCCTCGAACCCATGATGAGCTATCACCTGCAGGCCATGTCCATCGGCTTCCTCATCGACGAGGACACGCCCATGATCTGGCGCGGCCCCATGGTCACCCAGGCCCTGGAGCAGCTGCTCAAGGACACCAACTGGCGCAACCTCGATTATTTGATCGTCGACATGCCCCCGGGCACGGGCGACACCCAGCTGACGCTGGCCCAGAAGGTGCCGGTGTCGGGCGCCATCATCGTCACCACCCCACAGGACATCGCCTTGATGGATGCCAAGAAGGGCCTCAAGATGTTCGAGAAGGTGGAGGTGCCGGTGCTCGGCATCGTGGAGAACATGTCCATCCACATCTGCAGTAAATGCGGCAATGAGGAGTTCATCTTCGGCCAAGGCGGCGGCCAGCGCATGTCCGAGGAGTACGACGTCGACTTCCTCGGCGGCCTGCCCCTCGACATCCACATCCGCGAGGAGACCGACAGCGGCAAGCCGACCGTGGTGGCCCAGCCGGACAGCCGAATCTCCGAAATCTACCGCGAGATCGCACGCCGCGCGGCGGCCAAGCTCTCCCTGCAGAGCAAGAACTACGCCGCCAAGTTCCCGCAGATCGTCATCCAGAATAACTAGTTCGCAGTTTGCAGTGGACAGTGGTCAGGTCGCCAAGAGCCGGATAAAATCCGGCTCTTGGCATTTTCTTGCCTGTACACTGCAGACTGTCTACTGATGACTATCAAGTCCGACAAATGGATCCGGCGCATGGCGGCGGAGCACGGCATGATCGAGCCCTTCGAGGCGGGCCAGGTGCGCGAGAGTGAGTCGGGGCGGGTGATCTCCTATGGGACCTCCAGCTACGGTTATGACATCCGCTGTGCCGACGAATTCAAGATCTTCACCAACATCAATTCGGCCATCGTCGATCCAAAGAACTTTGACGACAACAGCTTCGTGGACGTGCAATCCGACGTCTGCATCATCCCGCCCAATTCCTTCGCCCTGGCGCGCACGGTGGAGTATTTCCGCATCCCCCGCAACGTATTGACCATTTGTCTGGGCAAGTCCACCTATGCCCGCTGCGGCATCATCGTCAACGTCACGCCGCTGGAGCCCGAGTGGGAAGGCCATGTGACGTTGGAGTTCTCCAACACCACACCCCTGCCGGCGAAGATCTACGCCAACGAAGGCGTGGCGCAGGTGCTGTTCTTCGAATCCGACGAAGTCTGCGAGACATCCTACAAGGACCGCGCCGGCAAGTACCTCGGCCAGCGGGGGGTTACTCTGCCGAAGGCGTAGGCGGTGGGCGCCTCACACTGCAGTCATCAGCGACGTCGAAAGGACTACCGCTTTTCCATCGACACATAATCCCTTTGCCGCGAACCGACGTAGAGCTGGCGGGGGCGGCCGATGCGGTAGTCGGGGTCTTCCATCATCTCCATCCACTGGGTGATCCAGCCGACAGTGCGAGCCATGGCGAAGACCACCGTGAACATGTTCAGCGGGATTCCCAGCGCCTTCAGGATCAGCCCGGAGTAGAAATCCACGTTGGGATAAAGCTTACGCTCTTGGAAATAGCTGTCCTCCAGGGCGATGCGCTCGAGCTCCAAGGCCACCTGGAACAGAGGTTCCTTGCGCCGGCTCTCGCAGAATGCGCCGAGCAGGCTGTGACAGGCCTCCCGGATGATCTTCGCCCGCGGATCGTAGTTCTTGTAGATCCGGTGTCCGAAGCCCATCAGGCGGAAAGCATCGTTCTTGTCCTTGGCCCGTGCGATCAGCGCCGGAATGTCGGCCGGTGATTTGATTTCCTGCAGCATCCGGATCACCGCTTCGTTCGCCCCGCCGTGGGCCGGTCCCCACAGCGAGCCGATGCCCGCGGCGATGGAGGCGAACGGATTGGCGCCGGAGCTGGATGCCAGGCGCACCGTGGAGGCGCTTGCGTTCTGCTCGTGGTCGGCGTGCAGAATCAGGATCAGCTCCAGGGCGCGGGCGGCGATCGGGTTGACCTCGTAGGGCTCGGTCGGCACCGCGAACATCATGCGCAGGAAGTTCTCGGCATAGCCGAAGCTGTTGTCGGGATAAATGAACGGCTGGCCGATGGAATACTTGTAACACTGCGCGGCGATGGTCGGCATCTTGGCGATCAAGCGATGTGCGGAGAGCTCGCGATGGGCCGGATCGGCGATGTCGAGGGAGTCGTGATAGAACGCCGACAAGGCGGCGACGACGCTGGCCAGCATGGCCATGGGATGGGCGTCATGATGGAAGCCGTCGTAGAAGTGGCGCAGCCCCTCGTGAACCATGCTGTGGCGCCGAATGGTTTCCTGATACTCCGCAAGCTGCGCGCTGCTGGGCAGTTCGCCGTTCTGTAGCAGGTAGCAGACCTCCAGGTAGCTGCTGCGCTCGGCCAGTTGCTCGATCGGATAGCCGCGGTACAGCAAAATCCCCCGGTCGCCATCGATGTAGGTGATGGCGCTTTGACAGCTTGCGGTGGAGGTGTAGCCCGGGTCGTAGGTGAGCAGCCCGAGATCACGGTTGAGACTGCTGATGTCGATGGCGTCCGGTCCGTGGGAGCCTTGCAGCAGGGGAAGCTCGATCTGCTGACCCGTCCCGTTGTGGGTCACGGTCACGGTAGCCCGGGGCTTCTGGCGGCGAATGTCGATTTCGGCGTGCTGCATCATGGAGCGTCTCCTCCGGGATCGTCCGGCGGCTGGGGGGGTGGGCGGCCCAGGGTAGGGGCAGCCCATCCAGTCTAGCGGTCCGGCCTGGGCAGGGCCAGCCCGCATCGCTCAGCGGGATCGTGCCTGCACCGCGTACACCGCGTGCGCTGGCGACGCCAACGTCGGAACCAAGTGCCACACACGCATTGACCGAAGCTCAGCTGCCGGTCTTGCGGGGCTTCAGCGCCGCTTCGGCGGTCTCGAACTGCTCCTCCTCCGTCGAGCCCGACAGGGCGCCGAGGGACGACAGTCCGCCGCTGACCACGTTGTTGACCGCATCGAAATAGCCGGTGCCGACTTCCCGTTGATGGCGGGTGGCGCTGTAGCCGTGGGCCTCGGCGGCGAACTCCGCCTGTTGCAACTCCACATAGGCGGCCATCTGCTTCTCGTGATATCCCTTGGCCAAGTGGAACATGCTGTAGTTCAGGGCGTGGAAGCCCGCCAGGGTGATGAATTGGAAGCGGTAGCCCATCGCCGCGAGTTCTTTCTGGAAACTGGCGATGGTGCGTTCGTCGAGGTGCTTCTGCCAGTTGAATGATGGCGAACAGTTGTACGCCAGGAGCTGGTCGGGATATTCGCCGCGTACGGCCTCGGCGAACTTGCGGGCGAACTCCAGGTCCGGCTTTCCCGTCTCGCACCACACCAGGTCGGCATAGGGCGCGTAGGCGATTCCGCGCGCGATCGCCTGATCCAAGCCATTGCGCACCTGGTAGAAGCCCTCGGCCGTGCGCTGGCCGGTGAGAAAGGCATGATCGCGTTCATCGACGTCGGAGGTGAGAAGGTTGGCCGCCTCGGCATCGGTGCGGGCAACCAGCAGTGTCGGCACGCCGAGTACGTCAGCGGCCAGGCGCGCAGCGCACAGCTTCTGAATTGCCTCCTGAGTGGGCACCAGCACCTTGCCGCCCATATGGCCGCATTTCTTCGCCGAGGCGAGCTGATCCTCGAAGTGCACCCCCGATGCGCCGGCCTCGATCATGGCCTTCATGAGCTCGAAGGCGTTGAGTACGCCGCCGAAGCCCGCCTCGGCGTCGGCGACGATGGGGGCGAACCAGTCGATGTCGCCGCTGCCCTCCATGTGCTGGATCTGGTCGGCGCGCATCAGGGTGTTGTTGATGCGCTTGACCACGGCAGGGACGGAGTTGGCCGGATACAACGACTGGTCCGGGTACATCTCCCCGGCCAGGTTGGCGTCTCCAGCCACCTGCCAGCCGGAGAGATAGATCGCCTTGAGCCCGGCTCGCACTTGCTGCATGGCCTGATTGCCGGTCAGGGCGCCCAGGGCGTTGACGAATGGTTCTTCACGCAGCAACCGCCACAGCTTCTCCGCGCCGTCCCGGGCCAGGGTGTACTCGATGGACTTGCTGCCCCGCAGGCGCACCACGTCGGCGGCGCTGTAAGGCCGACTGACAGACTCCCAGCGAGGGGCGCTGTCCCATTCCTTCTGCAGTTGATCGATCTGGCTCGATGCGTCGTTCATCTCCGGGTCTCCTCGGGTCGTTTGGTGCGCGCCCGTGTGGACGGGCTTGGAGACAGGCTAGGGAGGTGGTCACTATTTGACTAGGCTAATCCCTCAATGTGTATTATTGTTTCTAGCAATGCTTGGGAGGGGTGACCCATGACCCGTTCCGATTCTGCCCAGCGCCACAATCGCCTGCGCCAGCTGCGGGCCTTCTGTCAGGCGGCCCAGGCCGGCAGCATTTCCAAGGCCGCCGAACGGCTGTTCCTCAGCCAGCCCTCGGTGTCTCTGCTGATCAAGAGTCTGGAGCAGGACCTGGGCACCATGCTGTTCGAGCGGCGCGGGCCGCGCATTGCGCTCACGCCGGCGGGGCGCATCCTGCTGGAGACCGCCGCGCCCCTGGTCGAAGGGATGGACCACCTCCCGGAGCTCTTCGCCGCCCGTCTCGGTAACGTCAACGGCGGCGACCTCGACATCGCGGCCGGCGAGTCGACTATCCTCTATCTGCTGCCGCAGTTCGTACAGCGCTTCTCCCGGCAGTATCCCCAGGTTCGGCTGCACCTGCACAACGTCACCGGGCGTGACGGGCTGAAGATGTTGCGCGCGGGCGAAGTAGATTTCGCGGTCGGCTCGATGATCGATGTTCCCGAGGACATCGTCTACGCGCCGATCTTCACCTACGATCCCATGCTCATCACGGCCCTGGATCATCCCCTCGGCAAGCGCAAGCGAGTGACCCTGGAGGACATCAGCCCCTGCGGCCTGATCCTGCCGCCGCGCCATCTCAGCACCTGGCACATCGTCGACCTGGTCTTCCATCAACACGGGTTGGAGTACACCGTCGTACTGGAGGCGGGTGGCTGGGAAGTGATCAAGAAGTTCGTCGAGCTGGACCTTGGTGTGTCCATCGTCACCAGCATCTGTCTCACCGGTGCCGAGCGCCTCGCCGCCATTCCGCTAAACCAGTACTTTCCCCAGCGCAGCTACGGTGTCGTGATGCGCCGCGGGCAGTTCGTCACGCCCCAGGCGCGCTGCTTCCTGGAAACAATGGACTCGGGATTTTTCGCCCGCGACGAATTGAAGGACAAGGGCCGTCGCCGTGGGCGCAACCGCCCGGCGGTGGAGGCGGGCGACTTCACGGGGCACGACAAGTCATTGCCCTGACGCTGTGTGCCAGAGCCGCGTCGGCCGCGAGGCGCTTGGATGTCTGGACGGCGCGATGCGGGCTGCGACGCACCGCGACCGGATCTGCTCCAATCCTGCGCTCACGCGCAAGTCATAGCCCCTCCACTCGATCAAGCTCCAGGTAGTAGCGGTGCCCGTCCTCGTCCACGTGTTCCAGTCGCACCAACAGATAGTCCAATGCCGGGGCGCACCAGAAGTAGGTTTCGCGGTCCTTGTCGCGGTCACGCAGGCGCTGCAGCTTGAGTGCTTCGAACTCGCCGGCCGGAGTGCGCACCCGTTCGGTCCCCAGCGCCGCGAATCGGTAGTGCTTGAGCTTGCCGCCATCGGCAATGGGGTACTCCAGGGGCGGCTCGACGCCGGCCGCCAAGTCCATCATCACCGCAAGGCGCACCGAGAACTTGTCCAGCGTGCCTTCCGGAATGGCCATGGTCCAGGTATGCCCCTCTGCGGTGTTGGCCACCTGCCCCTCGGACCAGTCGAAGTCCAGGAAGACATCCCGATCCTTCTTGCTGCGCTTGTGGATATAGCGGTATTCAAGGGGTCGAATGCGATCCCGGTGCAAGGTCCAGACACTGTGTTCGGTCACCTCGTCGCTGCGAAACACGGCCAGCAGCCCCACCGGTTTGGTGACGCTGCGATAGGTGAACCGTTGGCTGCCGTTGTGCTCCAGCACCACCACGGATTCCGCGACGCGCACGCTGCCCGCGTGGGCGGAGTAGTAGGCGCGGAAATTCGGCGGTGGCTCCGCTTTGCCGTACGCAGTGGTGATGGTGACGAGCACGGCCCCGAGAAATGCCAGCCGTGCGCTGCGGGCGAGCGTCATGGCGAGGCCCCGGCGGGGTCCACCCCCAGCCGCCGTGGGGTGCGCAAGGGTTCGCCGTCCAGGGTCGCCGTGTCGTCCTCCAGGCGCAGGCGTCCCTCGGCGAACCAGCGGATCGCCAGTGGATAGAGGCGGTGTTCCTGCTCCAGCACCCGGGCGCCCAGGCGCTCGGGTGTGTCGTCAGGACGCACCGGAACCTCTGCCTGCACCACGACGGGCCCGCCGTCCAGCTCGTCGGTCACGAAATGCACGCTGGCGCCGTGGCGTTGCGCGCCCTGTTCCAACGCTCGGGCGTGCGTGTCGAGCCCGCGCAGCGCGGGCAGCAGGGACGGGTGGATGTTCAACATGCGCCCGTGATAGTGCCGCACGAGCTCGGCGGTGAAAATGCGCATGAAGCCGGCCAGCACCACCAGCTGCGGATCGTAGCGATCGATCGCCTGTTGCAGGGCGCGATCGAAGGCGGATCGCTCGGTGTAGGCGCGGTGATCCACCACGTGGGTATCGACGCCCACACGGCGGGCGCGTTCCAGGGCGAAGGCTTTGGGGCGGTTGCTGATCACCGCCGCCACCTGCACCGGCAACTCCCCGGACGCGGCCGCGTCGAGGATCGCCTGCAGGTTGCTGCCGTTGCCGGAGACCAGCACCACGACGCGCAGCGGCTTGGGAGTGGTTGTCATGGATCGCAGTTTCATGGAGGCCAGTCTGACGCCTGGACGCTGACTGGCGGCTGAACGGCTCAGTGGATCACCACCTCGGGCGCCGGGCCGGCGCCGGCCTCGATGTCGCCAATGACGCGAGCCTGCTCGCCAGCTTCGCTCAGGGCCACAATGGCATTGTTCGCTTGGTCGGCCGGTAGGCACACCACCATGCCGATGCCGCAGTTGAATGTACGCAACATCTCCGCGTCCTCCACCTGTCCTTGTTGCTGTAGCCAGTCAAAGATGGGCGGCCGTGGCCAACGGTCGCGGTGGATGGTTGCTCGGGTGCCCGACGGCAGGACTCGCGGCAAATTCTCCGGCAGCCCGCCGCCGGTGATGTGGGCAAGGGCGTGCACGTCCAACTGCTGCAGCAACGCCAGCAGCGGTTTGACGTAGATGCGGGTCGGCTCCAAGAGCGTAGCGCCGAGGCTGCTTCCGCGAAAGTCGGCGTCCATATCGGCGCCGCTGGTTTCAACGATTTTGCGCACCAAGGAGTAACCGTTGGAATGCGGGCCCGACGAGCTGACGCCGATGAGGACGTCGCCGGCGCAGACCCGCGATCCATCGAGAATCCGGCTCTTCTCGACCACGCCGACGCAGAATCCGGCCAGATCATAGTCACCATCGGCGTACATGCCAGGCATCTCCGCAGTCTCGCCGCCCACCAGGGCACAGCCGGCCAGCTCGCAGCCGCGGCCGATGCCTTCCAACACCTGGGTCGCGACCTCCACATCAAGATGGCCGGTGGCGTAGTAGTCGAGGAAGAACAGCGGCTCGGCGCCCTGGACCACCAAGTCATTGACGCACATGGCGACCAGGTCGATGCCGATGGTGTCGTGCTTGCCGAGCTGAGTCGCCAGCTTGAGTTTGGTGCCCACGCCATCGGTGCCGGACACCAGCACCGGCTCGCGATAGCGGTCCAGGGGGAGCTCGAACAGCGCGCCGAAGCCGCCGAGACCACCGAGGACCCCGGGCCGCGCGGTGCGCCTGGCGATGGGACCGATGCGCTGCACGAGACGGTTTCCCGCGTCGATGTCGACCCCCGCGTCGCGGTAGCTGAGGCCGGTAACGCGGCGGGACGGGGGGCTGTCGGGGTGTTTGCTCACGGGACGCTCCTGGCGTGACGAGTGGCTTCGCGGGTATGCTTGGCTCCCAACTATTTTACACGCCCCGCCCCACCCCCTGACCAGCGTGGCATGCCCGGTGGCGGCGCGGAGGGCGGCAGGACGGGCGGAGCGGAGAACCCCGATGCGACACATACTGCTGCTGAGCATCTTGTTGATCCTCGCGCCCCAAACCTGGGCCGTGGTGCGGGTCGCGGACCTGTACGAGGCGCAGGTGCCGGTCGCCGACCAGGGTGAAGCCGAACGCTCCCGGGCGTTGACCGAAGCTCTGGGCCAAGTGGCCATGCGCGTGTCGGGGTTGCGCCAAGCCGCTCAGGCGGAGGCGATTCGGGAGGCGGCGGGGGATGCCCAGCGTCTGGTGCAGCAGTACCGTTATGTTCGTGGGGAAGGCGACGCCCTCATGTTCCTCGCCCGTTTCGACCCCAGGGGGGTGGACGCCCTGCTCGAAGGCGCCGGTCTGCCGCGCTGGGGACAGGATCGGCCGCTGACGCTGGTATGGCTGGCCCTGCAGGACGGGCAGGGCCGCACCATCGCCGGCGCCGATTCTCCCGGACCCGCGGGCGAGGCGCTACGGGAGGGTGCCCGCGGCCGCGGCTTGCCCACGGTGCTGCCCCTGATGGACCTCGAGGAGCAGAACCAGGTGCGCTTCACGGACATCTGGGGCGGCTTCCACGATACCGTCGTGGCCGCCTCGCGGCGCTACGGCGCAGAGGCCGTACTGATCGGTCGGGTGGATCGGCTCGCTGCAGATCATTGGCAGGCCCGCTGGACCCTGGTGCTGCAGGAGCGCGAATACCAGTGGAAGAGTGGCGGCGAGCGGCTGGAGGCCGCCGTCTCCGGCGCCGTGGACGAACTGGCCCAGATTCTCGCCGGGCGCTTCGCCCTGCGCGCCGGCGGGCCTTCAGGCGGGCACCTGCGCTTGAGCATTACCGACGTGAGAACCCTCGAGGACTATGCGCGGGTGGCCCGGGCCCTGGGTTCCCGGGAGTTGATCCGCCAGGCGCAGCTGCGGGAGGTGGGCCCGAACGCGTTGCGCTATGACCTGCAGCTTCAGGGCGACGTCGACAACCTGCGCCGCCAGTTGGCACTGTCGGAGCAGTTGGCACCGGTGGACGAACGGGCGCCGCCGCCGGGCGGTGCTGCCGCCGCGGAAGAACTGCGGTACCGCCTGCTCCCGTGAGGCCGCAGCATCTGCCCAACCTGATCAGCGCGTTGCGGGTCGTGCTGATCGTCCCGGTGGTCCTGTTTCTGCTCCAGGGGAAGTTCGGCCTGGCGCTGGTGGTGTTTGCCGCCGCCGGGTTCTCCGACGCCCTGGATGGCTACCTCGCCCGGCGGTTCGGCTGGTTTTCGCCTCTGGGCGGTTGGCTGGACCCCCTTGCCGATAAGGCCATGATGGTGTCCTCCTACCTGGCGCTCGCCTACCTGGGGCTGATACCCGGATGGCTGGTGGCGGCGGTGGTGGCCCGGGACCTGATCATCGTGTTGGGCAGTCTGGCCTACAGCCGCTGGGTGGAGCGCTTCGAAGCGGCGCCGAGTCTCATGAGCAAGCTAAATACCCTGATGCAGATCCTGCTGGTGATGGCCGTGATGTGGAATGCCGGCGTGACGTCGCTCCCGACCTCGCTGGTCGATGCATTGGTGGCAGCGGTTGCGGCCACGATCGTCCTGAGCGGGGCCGGGTACATGTGGACCTGGGGCATGCGTGCACTGCGCCTGCGGCGGCGGAGCCGGAGCCGCGCATGAGCGATTCCCAACGTTGGCTGGTGCTGGTCGGCGCGCTGCTGACGGCGGCACTGCTGTATGTGCTGGCACCCGTATTCACGCCGTTTCTGATCGCCGCGCTGATCGCCTATCTCGGTGATCCACTGGTGGATCGCCTGGAGGCCCGGGGTATGGGCCGTACGCTGGCGGTGGTGGTGGTGTTCGTGCTTCTGTTCGCCGGCTTGGGACTGACGGTTGTGCTGCTGATCCCGCTGGTGGAACGGCAGATCGCCGAACTGTTGGAACGGCTGCCGGTCTATCTCGCCTGGCTGCAGCAGGCGGCGTTGCCGTGGGTGCAGCGGACCTTCGGTGTGGAAGTGGAGCAGCTGAACTTCGAGGCGTTGCAGGAGGCGGCGCGCGCTCATTGGCAGCAGGCGGGCGGTATCGCCGGGCAGGTCATCCGCGCCATCAGCCGCTCGGGCGCCGCGCTGCTCGGTTGGCTCGCGACGTTGTTGCTCGTTCCGGTGGTGACGTTCTACTTGCTGCGGGACTGGGATCGGATCGTCGCCGGCGTCCGTGCCCTCCTGCCTCGGCCCGTGGAGCCGACCGTGGCGCAACTGACCCGGGAGGCCAACGAGACCCTCGGCGCCTTCCTGCGCGGCCAGCTGCTGGTGATGCTTGCGCTCGGGGTGATCTATTCCCTCGGGCTGTGGTTGCTGGGCCTGGATCTGGCGCTGCTCATCGGGATGGGCGCGGGACTGGTGAGCTTCGTGCCTTATCTGGGCTTCATTGTCGGCATCCTCGCCGCGGGTGTGGCAGTGATGGTGCAGAGCCAGGACTGGCTGCAGTTGCTGCCGGTGATCGCCGTGTTCGGTGTCGGGCAGGCGATCGAGGGCATGCTGCTCACCCCCTTGCTGGTGGGGGACCGCATTGGCCTGCATCCGGTGGCGGTCATTTTCGCTGTGCTCGCCGGCGGCCAGCTGTTCGGCTTCATGGGTGTGCTGATGGCGCTGCCGGTGGCGGCGGTGCTGGCCGTTCTGCTGCGTCATGCCCATCGGCGTTACCTCGAGAGCAGCCTGTACGACCGGGCCTCGTCACCCCGGGACGAGCAGCTGCCATGATTCGGCAATTACCGCTGGGGATCACTCCCAATGACACCAGCCGCTTCGACAACTTCGTCGCCGGCGAGAACGGCCCGGCACTCCAGGCGGTGCGCGCGTGCGCCGAGGGGCGCGAACCGACGCTGGTGTATCTCTGGAGCCCGCTCGGAGGCGGACGCTCCCATCTGCTGCAGGCGGCCTGTCACGGCGCTGCGCAGATCGGCCGTACGCCCCTGTTCCTGCCCCTGGCGTGGGGCTCGGATCTCCTGCCCGAGGTTCTGGAAGGTGCCCGGGCCATGGACCTGGTGTGTCTGGACGATCTGCAGGCGATTGCTGGTGACCAGGAATGGGAGAGGGCCCTGTTCATGCTGTTGAACGACGTTCGTGATCATGGCGGCAGCGTTATCATGACCGCCGAATCGACACCGTCCGCTATCGGGATCGCGTTGGTGGATCTGGCGTCGCGTCTGTCGGCCGCAGCCGTGTTCCGCTTGCGCCCGCTGCGGGATGCAGACAAGAGCGCGGTGCTGCGGGAACGGGCGCGGGACCGGGGCATCGAGCTGCCGGTGGAGGTGCGGGATTACCTATTGCGCCACTGCCCCCGCGATTTAGGGGAGTTGCTGCAGCTGCTGGATTCCCTCGACAAGGCCGCATTGGCCGCCCACCGGCGCATCACTATCCCCTTTGTGAAGGACGTGCTGGCCGGTAAAGCGGAAGGGGAGGGTGGTTAGCGACGGCAGTCCCTGCGCCGGCGTCCGCCGCAGCTTACGAAGTCTCCTCTCCCCGCGGGAGAGCGCCAGGGTGAGGGGAACTCACCGCCGAACTCTGCGTTTCTGCCGCCCTGTCTCGCGCACACGCCCGTGTCCATCAGCCCTCGTTGCGTCGTCCGCGCACGTATGCGATGCCGCCGCCGAACCAGCACAGGCTCAGCACCACCTCCAGTCCCGCGTACAGGCGTTCCTCCGGAACGGTCCAGGCCTCGCCCACGCCGTGGAGAAAGTACAGCAGCGACAGAAACAGCGACCACTTGTAGGTGTAGGTGTACCCGCGCAGCATCCCGCGAAGCGGAAAGACGAGTGGCACCATCAGGAACGCCAGGAAGTACGCGGGCAGGCCGGTGGAAGGTGCCAGCCACAGATACCACACGGGTAGTAGTAACCAGATTCCGAGATAGCCGAGCAGGGCAATGGTTCGGAAGCGCTGCGCGCGGCTCATCGCACCGCCCGTTGCTCGACATCGTCCGCGCACAGGGCGCGGGCGGCGCGGGCGAGGCGGCGACCCTGCGCGAGACACAACCGCTTTTCGCTCTCGCTCAAGGGCCGATCGCTATCGTTGCCGGCATGATGGCTGCTCCCGTAGGGTGTGCCGCCGGTGTCGGTGTGCAGCAGATCCGTTTCTCCGTAGGGCAGGCCGAGCAGCAGCATCCCATGGTGCAGCAGGGGCAGCATCATCGACAGTAGGGTCGTCTCCTGCCCGCCGTGGAGGCTCGAGGTGGAGGTGAACACTGTCGCCGGTTTGCCGCTCAACGCGCCGGAAAGCCACAGGTTGCTGGTGCTGTCGATGAAATACTTCAGGGGCGCCGCCATATTGCCGAAGCGGGTGGGGCTTCCCAGCGCCAGTCCGGCGCATTGGCGCAGGTCCTCGAGCGTGGCGTAGGGCGGACCGCTGTCGGGAATGCTGTCCTCCACGGCCTCGCAGACCGGAGATACCGCAGGCACGGTGCGCAGCCGCGCCTGCGCACCGGGAACTTCCTCGATACCGCGGGCCACGAGGCGCGCCATGTGCGCCGTCGCGCCGTAGCGGCTGTAGTAGAGCACCAGCACCTCGCTCACGACAGCAGCTCCAGCACCCGCTCCGGCGGTCGGCCGATGGTGGCACGGTTGCCGCGCACGACGATGGGCCGTTCGATCAGGCGCGGGTGGGCAACCATGGCCTCGATCAGCTGCGCACGGGAAAGTGCCGGATCGTCCAGACCCAATTCGCGGTATTCCGGCTCCTTGGTGCGCATCAATTCCCGGGGCTCCATCCCCAGTAGCGTCAGAATGCGCTCCAGCTCCTCGGCATCGGGCGGACTCTGGAGATATTCGACGACCTGCAGGCCCACTTTGCGTGCCTGCAGGAGCTCGAGGGTCTGGCGCGACTTCGAACAACGTGGATTGTGATAGATGGTGATTTCGGCGCTCGCCATATGCGTGGCACTCCTGTCAGGGACATCGACGGATGGTTGCACCGGCCTCGGAACCGCCTGGCCCACAGGTCGCGGTGCCGCTTGACGGCCGCAGGGCGCGTGATTAGTCTCCCCCGGATTGGCCGAGATCGGTCGCGGTCCGGGCTGCACCCGGGCGGGCCGTTCCTGAACAACGTGAAACATATCAGGATCGCTACCAAGTTTCGCCCACTGCTCCTGACACTTCTGGTGCTGGCAGGTTGCAGCGCCGCCCCGGTTCAGGAGATGAGCGATGCGCGTCAAGCACTGCAGGCGGCCCACGCCGCCGGCGGCGCCGACGCATCTCCCGCCGAGTTGCTGCAGGCCGAGCAGTTGCTGGAGCAGGCGCAACAGGCGCTGGAGCTGGGGGACTACGGGCGGGCGCGGGAGGCGGCACTGACGGCCAAGCGCACCGCCATGGAGGTCCGGGAACGGGCCCTCAAGGATCGCCCGGATGCGCCGAAATGACGGGAGACGCCCTACCGCGCGTGGGCTTGTTCACAATCCCACGATTATTGTCTAATATCCATTGACAGTATTGTGAGTGCGGTGGTAGCGTGCGGTCATTGATTTTTGCGTGTGCAAATGATTAATTCGTAAGAAAAACCGGTCTGCTGGAGTCAATAACAATGAAGATCTCTCCCCGCCTGATGTACCTAGGAATTGCCGCATTGACCCTGAGCGTCGCTGCTGGCTGCGCGCAGCAGCAACAGCGGGCCGAGCCGGAGCCCGAGCCCGTAGCTGCCCCGGATGCCAAACAGATCGAGGCCGAGCGGGCCATCGCCGCGGCCAAGGACGCCATCGCGCGGGCCAAGGCAGCGGACTGGGTCTGGCGTGATACCGAAGCCACCCTGAAGAAGGCTGAGGAAGCCTACAAAGAAGGCAAGTACGACGACGCCATCAAGCTGGCCAACAAGGCGAAGTTCGAGGCCGAGATGGCGCTGCAGCAGAAGGCCACTGAAGAGCAGACCGACCGCGGTCTGCGCATCGACGGTGCGGGCGCTGCCTCGACCTACACGGTCGCGCGCGGCGACAGTCTCTGGGCCATCTCCGGCAAGCCCGACGTCTATGCCGATCCCTTCATGTGGCCCCTGATCTACAAGAGCAATACCGACAAGATCCAGGATGCCGATTTGATCTATCCGGGTCAGGAGCTGGATATCGACGCCTCGCCGTCGGACAGCGACGTCGACGCGGCGGTTCGGCACGCCAGGACCCGCGGCGAGTGGAGCATCGGTGGCGTTGAAGATTCCGATCGCGCCTACCTGGGCCGCTGATCGCGACGTCTACGCACGGATGAAAGAGGAGGCCCCTGCGGGGGCCTTTTTCGTTGGCGACAAGAAACGACGGCCGCGACTCCGGGCATCACCGTTCCGCGATGACCGATACGCTCATCGACCTGATACGCCACGGCGAACCGCTGGGCGGGCGCATGTTTCGCGGACAGCGGGACGATCCGCTGAGTGAACACGGCTGGGCGCAGATGCGCCGGGCGGTGGGGGATGCCTGTCCCTGGCACCTGCTGGTCAGTTCGCCCCTGCGGCGCTGCGCGAGCTTCGCGCGGGAGTTGGCGCAGCGCCACGACCGGGAGCTGCGCATCGAACCGGACCTGCAGGAAGTCGGATTCGGCACCTGGGAGGGCCGTACAAGGGCCGAATTGGAGGCCGGGACGCCGGGAGTGGTGGCGCGCTTCTACCGCGACCCGGTGGCCAACCGACCGCGGGGGGCCGAGCCGCTGCAAGATTTCCGCGCGCGGGTCGAGGCGGGCTGGCAGCGCATCCTCGCACGTCACTGCGGCCAGCACGTCCTGGTGGTCGCCCATGCGGGCGTGATCCGAATGGTGGTTGCCGGGGTGTTGGGGACCCCGCTGGAAAACCTCTACCGCCTGCAGGTTCCCAACGCGGGGATTACGCGCGTTGCGCTGGCCGGAGGGCCCGCCGCTCCCGTGGCGCGGCTGCTCTTCCACGGCGCCACGACCCTGCCCACACCGCGAAACTGACACCCTCCGCGACGCCAGGCACAGACCTCGACATCCCGCGGCCCCGTGCAGGCGCGTTCCGGAGGGACCGATCAGACGCAGGATTCTGGGCGCCGCCGCTGGGCACTGGGGGTGGTCGATCAGAGCGACTCGATGAGGTGTGCGCAGAGGTCTTCCACATCGACTTCGGAGACGGCCATATGGCGCACGGAAATCCCGGCGTGGTGCACAGAATTGGGATCCCCGCTGACCAGCGGGTGCCAGTTCGGCAGGGGACGTCCCTCGGCGACCAACCGATAAGCACAGGTGGCCGGAAGCCAGGCCAAGGCGGCGATGGTGTCGGCCGCCAGCGCCTCGCAGTCGTCGACCCGGGCGAAGCGGCGCGGGTAGTCGCGGCAGCGGCAGGTGCCCAGGTCCAGCAGTCGGCACGCCACGTCCGTGTAATGGATCTCTCCGGTGTCCTCGTCCTCGAGCTTGTGCAGACAACAGCGCCCGCAACCGTCGCACAGGGACTCCCACTCCGCGTGGGTCATTTGCGCGAGGGTCTTGCGTTGCCAGAAGGGTGTGCCGTCGGCGCTGCGCATGGCGGCTGGTTCGTGCCAATGGGGCACGTAGAATAGCACACCATGTCTTTGTGCCGACTCATCGTGCTGGCGCTCGCCGCCCATACTCTGCCGGTGGAGGCGGCGGTCGCAGTGATCGACGATGCTGACCGTCGCGTCGAGCTGTCGGCCCCGGCCCGACGCATCATCAGTCTGTCTCCCGCCCTGACGGAGTCTTTGTTTGCGGCCGGGGGTGGGCCGAGGCTGGTGGCGACCGTCGCTGCCAGTGATTACCCACCCTCGGCCCGCCAC
>Ga0209347_1002156_pt1 | contig 27226 bp, 22 predicted proteins | sample AutmiccommuBRH23_FD_187382 | JGI IMG/M metagenome (GOLD analysis project Ga0209347, IMG submission 187382) | Deep subsurface microbial communities from Mt. Terri, Switzerland - Autotrophic microbial communities BRH/23 (SPAdes) (version 2) | ecosystem: Environmental > Aquatic > Deep subsurface >...
AGGGGCTAGGGGCTAGGGGCTAGGGGCTAGGGGCTAGGGGCTAGGGGTCAGGGGCCAGGGAAAGCAACAGCAACGTCATCCTGAGCGAGCGCCGGAGAAACCGTGACGGCTGCGCTGATGGTGGGCGCGAGCGAAGGATCTCCAGATACGAAGATCGCGTTGAGACAGGCGGCAGGAGGCGCGAGCCTGCCATTTTGAGATCCTTCACTCGCGCGCACGGCGACCGTGAATCGTTTGCTTAGCGCGCGCTCGCTCAGGATGACGGGACCCGGGGGTTGCCGTTGCTCTTCCCTAGCCCCTAGTCCCTAGCCCCTAGTCCCTGCCTTTTAGATCGGCCAGGATCTCGTCCCCATGCTTCGCCGTATCCACCTTCCGGTAGATCTTCCGGATCTTGCCGTCCGGTCCGATCAGGATCGTCATCCGCGCGACTCCCCAGGTACGCCGCCCGTTCAGATTCTTTTCCTTCCAGGCGCCGAACATCTTCGCGACGTCCGCCGTCTGGTCTGAAAGGAGCGGGAAGTTGAGGTTGTGCTTCCCTTTGAACTTCTCGTGGCTCTCGAGCGAATCGGTCGAGACGCCGAGGACTACGGCATTCTCGCCTCTGATCTCGTCGTTCCGATCCCGGAAGGAGCACGCTTCCGCCGTGCATCCGGGCGTGTCGTCCTTCGGATAGAAGTAGAGAACGACGTTCTTCCCTTTGAAGTCGGCCAGCGTCACCGCTTTGCCATCGGTCGATGGAAGCCGGAAGTTCGGGGCAACTTCGCCAATTCGTGGTTCGTGGTAGTCCTGCATTTTTCTCTCTCTCCGGCGCGAACTTTATCCGAAGAAGACGGATAGGACCAATAGAGCAGGGGCTAGGGACTAGGGACTAGGGATTAGGGACTAGGGACTAGGGACTAGGGACTCTAGGGACTAGGGACTAGGGACTAGGGACCAGGGACTAGGAAGGGCAAAGGCAAAAACGAGGGCCTAGGGACTGGGGACTAGGGATTAGGAAGGGGCAAAGGCAAGATCCTGGTGCCGCGCTGGTGTTGTCGTTGCTCTTCCTAGTCCCTCGTCCCTAGTCCCTAGTCCCTGCCTTCAACCGTTTCGGTTCATTGACACCGCCCGGAATGCTCTCTCCCAGAGGGTCGTTGACGATCATGCCGGTACTCCGAAAGGGACAATCGATGGTCAAGACCCGAAGAGCGCTCTCCTCTCTCTTTCTCTTTTTCCTTCTCGTGGCAGTACCGCTTTCCGCTCAAGTCTCCGACGTCTACATCGTTCCCGCGGCCGCGGACACCCCCGGTGCCTCCGGAACGTACTGGATGACGGACTTTCATGTCATGAACCCGCAGGCGTATCCGCTGCGGGCGACGCTCGTCTATCTCCCCACCGGCGGCGCGGTCGGTTCGACCTTCAAGTTCGACATCGGCGCGAACGAGACCGTATGGGCCGATAACATCGTCGCCGAGTTCGAGTCGCCCGTGGCAACCGGATCCCTCCTCCTTGCCGTTCTTCCGGAAGACAACCCGAGCGTCCCAATAGTCGAATTAGAAGATTATCTCGACCTCAGCCTCGTCCTCCAGACGCGGACGTTCAACACCAGCGCCTCGGGCACCCTCGGCCAGGGAATCCCGGGGGCGATCACCGGACTGCTCGACCTCGAGCTCGACGGCCTGAGCGCCATCGCAACCGGAATCCGGAACTTCGGATCGTCCGGACCCGTGGCCAGCGGGTTCCGCGCGAACGTCGGCGCGCTCAACCTCGGCCAGAGCTCGGTGACCCTGCACGTCACCACCTTCAACGCCGACGGCGACGAAGTGAATTCATCCCCCTTCATCCTTCCGCCGGAGGGACACTGGCAGGCATTGCTCCCGGTCACAATCGACCACGGAAGCATCGAATTCTGGGTCGTGGATCCGGAGCCGAACGTCGATGACTTCGTTTTCCCCTACGTCTCGATCGTCGACAACCGGACCGGAGACGCGACCTACATCGAGCCGAAGCTCCTCGCCTCCCCCTCCTTCATCGCTCCCTTCAAAACAGGCGGCCGGACACCGACCACTCCGATCCGCACCGATCAGGTGCGCCGGGTGATCGAGTCCGCGCGCTACCTCGGAGTCGCGACCGTCGAAGGGACGGGGAGATCCACCCGTCTCAAGGGCCCGACCGCGGATTGAGCTCTCCTCCGTAACGAATGAAAGCCCGGGCGCCCGCCCGGGCTTTTTCGTTTCCGGTTAAACTGACCGTGATGGTGCCGCCCGCGAGTCGCTCCGCGATCGCCGGATTCCGGCGGGACGTCACACTCTTCCTTTCGGCCCTGTTCGGCTTCTTCGTCGTCCTCATCCTCATCCTCCTGACGACGGTCCAGGTGCTGATCGGGCAGAGCGAGCAGGCCAGCCGCGCGCAGCGGCGGGAGAGCGCGAATCGCGCGACGTCCGCGCTCAATGCGCTCGACCCTTCGATGGGCACGGCCGCGATCGAAGCGGCGCTCATCGGCATCATCAACGAGAGCAGCATCGACCGAATCGAGCTCGAAACCCGAGCGGGAAAGACCGTGGTCGCCGGAGAGACCGATCCGGATCTCGTGGAGTCGCTCTCGGCTCAAACCGCGATGGGGAGCGCGCGGTACGTCTTCGACGCGCGCGCCGCGCACTCGCTCCGGCGCCGGTTCTTCATCACCGCGGGGATCTCCTTTGCCGCGGCGGCGATCGGGATGATCCTGCTGCTCATCTACATCCGCCGCATCGCGCGACCTGTCGAGGCCCTGCTCGAAGAGGCGGCCGGGGTCCAACAGCCCGTCAGCGGAGTCGACGAGACGGAGTACCTTCTGGAGACATTCCGCGGGACCATCGCGACGCTTCGCTCGCAGGAAGCGGAGCTGAAGCTGCTTCACGACCGCGAAAAAGCGCGCGCCGACGATCTCGAAAGAATCACATCGACCCTCACCCGCTCGCTCACCTCCGGCTTTCTGGCGCTCGATCCAGCAGGGCGCGTCGTGCAGCTCAACGAAGCCGGCCGCGCGATCCTGGGCCTCACCGGGCCGGCCAGCGGCGCGCCGGCCAGCGGCGCGCCGGCCGAAGCGCTGGGAGACTCCCCCTTCGCGAGGAAGATCGAAGAGGCCTTCCGGAACCGCGACACCCTGAATCGAACCGAGGTTCACCTGGGTGGCGATGGGGCGGCCGACGCGATCGGCGTCACCACCGTCCATCTCGAGGACGAGAGCGGCCGGTACCTCGGGATGCTCGCCCTTTTCACCGATCTCACGCCGATCCGGCAGCTCGAAGAGCGGCTTCGCGAGACCCGCGCCCTGGCGGACCTCGGCGAAGTCGCCGCCGGAATCGCGCACGAGTTCCGGAACTCGCTCGCGACCATTCTCGGCTACCTGAAGCTCGCGGGCAGATCCGAGGTCGCCGAGGACCGGGTGCGGAAGCTGGCCGCCGCCGAGACCGAGGCGACCGAGCTCGGGAAGGCAGTCACAACGCTCCTCCACTTCGCCAGCCCCGTTCAGATCCAGCCGGTCGAGATCGAGCTGCGCGAGCTCACCGAGACCGTCGCCCACCGCATCTCCGACGTATCGAGCGGCGGGGTGGAGATCCGGGTCGAGGGTCCCGAGGTGGAGATCGCCGGGGATCCCCCGTTGCTCGCGCGCGCCATCGAGAACGTGCTCCGCAACGCGGTCTCGGCGGTCGAGGCCACGGGAAAGCGGGGTGAAGTCCTGATCAAAATCAACAATTCCCCTCCCGGTCTCACAATCGACGACGATGGCATCGGCGTCGACCCGGCGGAGATCCCGTCCCTCTTCCTCCCGTTCCGCTCGGGCAGGACCGGCGGATTCGGCCTCGGCCTGGCCCTCGCGAAGAAGATCGTCCTCGTCCACGGAGGAACGATCGCGATGGAGCCGCGGGGGTCGGGGGGGACGAGGGTGAAAATCGAGGGACTAGGGGCAGGAAAGCAGGGGCTAGGGACTAGGGACTAGGGACTAGGGACTAGGGACTAGGAAGAACAAAGACAAGATCAAGAGCGACCGGCCCCTGGATCTTGCCTTTGCTTCTGACGTTGCTTTTCCCTAGTCCCTAGTCCCTAGCCCCTAGTCCCTAGTCCCTAGCCCCTAGTCCCTAGTCCCTAGTCCCTAGTCCCTTCGTCCAAGACAGTCCGCCAGGGGCTAAACCGTAACCTTCGGTTACACTTTCCCCGCCGTACGAACCCCGCCCCAATCGGGCTGATCCGGTGTAAACTTCTCAGCAAACTCGACTTGATCCACTGGGGCGCCATGCGGCACCTCGGTCGCAGAAAGAGGGAGTCCATGAACAACGCCGCCCGAAGCCGATTCTCCCGCCAGTCCGGGGTCAGCCTCATCGAAATGCTGGTCGTCCTGGCGATCATCGGGGTGATCAGCCTGGTGAGTGTCCCCGCTTTCATGAGCTTCTACCAGAGCTCGAAGGTGAAGTCGTCGATGCGTCAGTTCACGAACGACGTCCGGGCGGCGCGCCAGCGCGCGGTAACCCGCGCCCGGCCGGTCAAGCTGACGTTCGCGACCGGAGCGACGGCGCGCACCTACCAGATTGCGGATGGGACGGTCGGGGCGGCCCCTGTCTGGACGTTGGTGGGAACGACGCGGCGGATGAATGACACGGTTTACATCCACTCGACGACTTTCGTCGACAAGGACGATCCGACGGATGGACTCGTGGACATCATTTTCCAGCCCAACGGAACGATCGCGACTCCCGATTTTCCGGACGAGACGGAAGGTGGGAAGAAGGTGACGAAAGTCAGCCTGCGAACCGAGGTTCAGGTTCCCTACAACGAATACAAGATCTACTTCGAGCGTACGGGCCGGATGACGGTCCAGAAGTCGTCGTTCTGACGAGGAGATGGAAATGAGCGTCGGATCACTCGAAAAGCGCGACCAGCGGGGCTTTAACCTCATCGAGGTCATCATCGCGATGGCGATGCTGGGCACGGTGCTGCTGTCGGTGGTGACCCTTTTCGTCGCCGGCCGGACCAACGTGTACGGCGGTAAAACGATGAGCCAGGGAGTCGCGGTCGGGACTCACGTGATGGAAGATCTCTCCAGCCTTAGCCTCGCCGAGGTTCAGGCCGTCTTCGGTGTTGCCAACGGTGCGACGATCGGCAACGTGGACGTCGACACGAACATCACCCACCCGACCGATCTGTATGCGGGGAGCCTGCTGCGCACGACCAGGGATATTACCGCGGCGAAGGACCCCCGGGGTTACATGCAGCGATGGCTGGACGAGATTGAAAACGACAACAAGATGGGGAACGCATTCGTCGCCATCGTTCTGACGCCGACGCACCAGGATGCGGCGATCACGGCGGCGAACGCCTCGGCGGTCGCCCCCTTCGGAAACGCGACGGTCATGCGCGTTCGAGCGATCGTGCGCTGGCAGGAGGGTTTGCGGTGGAGGGAAGTCGTCCTCGACACGGTGAAGACCCGCAGGCCTTAAGCGCGATGAACCACATGGATCAGACGGGCGCCCCCACGGCGCGGCAGAATCGGAGCGGAAAAATGAAGCCCATCAGAAATCGAGAGCATCAGCGCGGTATGACGCTGGCTGAAGTGCTGGTCGCCATGGCGATCTTCGCGATCATCTTCGTGGCAGCCCTCATGATCTACGACCGCAGCAACAAGGTCTTCAAGACGGGCGTGGAGTCGGCCGAGCTGCAGCAGAACACCCGAGTCGCGTTCGACAAGATGCTCTCGGAAGTCCGGATGGCGGGTTACGACTACGACCGCGACGGTTTTCCGACCGCAGCCGGCGAGTCCCAGCAGCCGGACGAACAGATCGAGTACGCCGCGCCGGGCGCCATCACGTTCCGGGCGAACCTCGACTTCGACGAGGCAGGGACCGATCGCGGACGCGAGACCGCTCTGGAGGCTGGATCCCAGTTTCCAGTCGTCACCACGGGTAACGACGAGATCGTCACATACGCGCTCGAGTCGCAGACCGGCACGAATCCCGACACGATCACGTTCTTCGCCGACGTAACGGACGGCACGACTGCCAAGAGGCAGACCTACCCCGGCCCCGGCGGAGCCAAGGAAGACAAGATCGAGATCAAGAACGTCGATCTCTGCCTCGGCGGATGCAACAACCCTCCCTACACGCTGCTTCGAATTACGCTCGACGAGAAAGGTCAGCCCGTTCGGACCCCGCTGGCGAACAACATCCGTTCGATGCAATTCGACTACTTCAACGATGCTTCGGGCGCGGCTCCGCTCACGATTACCGATCCCGGCGGTGGCCAGTATGACCCCGCCGCTCCCGGCGCGAGCGCCACTCCGCGAGCCGAGAGGGCACGCATCCGAGGAATCGGTGTCACCGTCATCGGCATGTCCGAGGCTCCGGACTTCAGTTACACCGACCCGACCGAGCCGCTGAATACCACCGCCGCCAATTTCACCGGCTTCCGCAAGTACCGCCTGGAGACTCTGGTCGTGGCGCGGAACCTCGGCAAGCGCGGCCTGCGAGAGCAGCAGACGGCCCCCCCGGGGCCGCCGACTCTCGACAGCGCGTACTTCGGGATCTGCGGAGGAGTCACCCTGAACTGGACGGCTCCACCGAACAACCCCGGGTTCGGCTCGGTGGAAAGCTACGTCGTTCTTTACGATACGGACATTCTCTCGACCGACCCGCCAGCCAATCCATACGTGATCGGCCTGGCGACGAGCTACACGATTCCCGGCATCGACAACCCCGACACCGAGTACCGGTTCACTGTCGCGGCCACGAACAGCTGGGGGACGACCTACTCGGGTCAGTTCATCACGGGAAAGCCGCTCAACGCGACCAAGCCCGACTCTCCGACCGGCCTCGTCGCATCGGGTGACGGCGGCGCCGGCGGGGCTGCCCTTCCGAACCGCATCGAGCTCGGATGGGTCAACCCCACCACCAACGCATCCGGCTCGCTCTCCTGCAAACTTCCAGGCGGGGGCGGATGCGCCGCTCCGACGACTAATGAGCCTCATCCGAGCGAAACCCGCGGAGTGGTCATCTACCGCGACACCGATCCGAACTTCACGGCGGGGCCAGGCAACAAGATCTTCGAGACACTCGGTCACGCCAACAGCTGGGTCGATACGACCGCGGCGAACTGCACCACGTACTACTACCGGATCCAGCTCGTGGAGACCTGCTCGGCGGCCGGGAACATGAATGTCAGCGGAAACACGAGTCAGGCAATCAGCGATGTGTTCCCGGCCCCGGGCGACCAGGGGATCATGGGACGGGCCGAAAGCTACGTTGCGCCAGAGGCCCCCACGAACCTGACGGTTCTCAACACCTCCTCGTGCTCAGACGTGGGAGGCGGAGTGATCCTTTGCAACGTCGATCTGCAATGGCCCGAGGTAAAGGTCGACGTCAATGGTGACCAGATCGCCGTCAATGAGTACCGTGTCGAAGTCTCCCAGAACACCGCGACGTACACGGGCTCGCCCTACCCCGCCACCGAAGGAACCGGGCTCGACACCGAGAACGGGGTCGCGTCGTTCCAAGTCCAAGGCCTCCCGCAGGTCGATGCTGACGGCAACCCGTACGAATACGAGTTCACCGTCATCGCACTGAACTGCGCGGTCGAAGGAGATCCCTCCCCCGCCGCTAAGTACCCCCTCTGCGACTTTGGCACTGGAGCCAAGGTCGTCATCCAAGTCGGCGAGGCGCTGGCCGGAAACGGAACGAGTGGTGCGCCTTTCGAAGTCGAAGGGGATGCGTCCATCGCCCTCGGCACTGACGACCCGACCGTGGTGCTGAAATCCCTCTCGGCCAACGCCTATGACGTCGCCACCGGCGCCCTCGTGGCCCCGCTCGTTCCGTCCCCGGGACCGGCGGCTGTTCTCACCACCAGCTTCCCGGACACCGGCGAGGACCTGGCGCTTTACCGCATCGACTACGTACTGACCGATTCGGCTGACTGCCAGACCAGCGGCAGCATCTTCATCCGCAACATTCAGATCAGCTGTCCGTTCATCGTGCCGGTGGTCCCGACACTCGCCGACCCGGACGTCACGATCCAGCTGAAAAACAATACGCCTCTCGAGATCCGGATTCTGAAAGTCGAGTTCGACTGGAACGAGCCGCTCGCAGGTAGCGACAAGGACGTCGATTTCGAGGCGGTGAGGTTCCCGACGGCTCCGGCGGGCGCGATCGGCTGTGGCACCTACGACTGCGTGCCGCAATCCTCGTTCACAGGCAACGCCGAGACGACGAGCACGATCGTCGCGACGGCGCCAGGTGGGATCCTGACTCTGCCGCCCAACGACACCACCGGAAATTACCGAATCCGGTTCGACTTCAGTCCCCAGGGGAACGGAAAGGTCAATGCGAACCCCGTGACCCGGGCAGCCATCGAGTACAAGCTCCCGACCGACACCGCGGTCGACCCGAATCGGACCTGCACGGTCTTCCCGTAAACGAGGTCAACGATGAGATCAAAGAAGATGAATCGAAACAGCCAGCGCGGTTCCGCCCTCCTCGCCAGCCTCATGGTGATGGTAGGACTCTCGCTCCTCGGACTCGCCTTCGTGACGATCTCCGAGACGGAGGGAGCGATCTCGGTCAACCAACGGAACCTCACCCAGGTTCAACAGGTCGCCGAGACCGGCGCCAAGTTCGTGATCGAGTGGTTCCAGGATCCCGACTGGGCGACCGCGCAGAATCTCATGCCCGCGAACGCCGTCGCGATCAAGCCGCAACGGACCATCAACGGCAATACCGGCCATTACAAGACGACTCCAGGGGCGAAGCTGTTCGACACTCCCTTCAAGCCGGCAATTGTCGACAGGCTCCACGGGACAGAAAACAATCCGGACGTGCTAATCAACGGCACGACGAACCAGACGTACCTCAACGAGCTCAACGCGAAGCTCTTTGCGACTCCCGACATCACCGGGCGCATCACCGACATCCGCGTATACGCCCCCCCCATTCTCGGAGCGGTTCCCAACGCTCAGGGGTATTACGACGACCCGGTCACCCGGCTCGGAGTGGCGACCGTTCAGGTCACCGCGACCAAGTGCCGGGACGACTCCGCCACCTCCCCCTGCTCGAGCACCGATTCGGCGGACCGGATCATCGCGCAGAAGACGGTCCGCGCGGTTCTGTCGGAGTGGCCTTTCCCGGGTCCCTCCGGCCCGGTGCAGACCAACGCCGATCTCAACACCAACGGTAATCTCCAGGTCCACTGGGGGAAAATCACCGCGACCGGCGTCATGGATCTCAAGCGTCCTTTCGGATCTCTTCCCTGGCACAACGCTTACAACCGGGTCAACTTCGAGCGCGGGTACGCGGACCCGGCCGCCGGCGCCGCGAACAATCCCCATCCCACCAATCCCGCTTCCGGGAACTTTCTCGTGAAGTACGACTGGATCAACGAACTCGTCGGCAAGCAGCTACAGGATCCATGGTACGAAGCGTGGAGCCGCAGCGACTACGCCGGAGACGGCGCCGGCGGACTTTACCAGCCGAACACATACAACGACCCGAGCCTGGTGCTTTACACGCTCGGACCCGGCAACACCACCTGCGGCACGTGCCGCAGCATCTTTCAGTTCCAGACCAAGAATCAACCCGACGAGATCAAGGACGTCCTCTTTCCCCGGATCGATTACGACTTCTGGAAGGACATCGCCAGATCGGGCGACGACCAGGACACGATCTTCTATCTGCAGTGGGTGAACAACGACGTGTTCCGCGACCGGAACGGGGTCCAGAAGACCGTCCTCCAGTGGATTGACGTCACTCAGGGAGCGGTAGCCGGCTTCTATTTCTTCGATACCAAGGATGGCGCCAGCCCCCAGAACACACCGAATCCCACGAATCTCACGCCCGCGGTCAAGGTCGCCGGCTGGAGCGGTCAGATGGCCGGTTTCATCTACCTCAACTCGGAGAAGTGGGACGCCTCCGGCGGTGGCGGCGGCGGTCCGGTCGGGCTCTACAACATGCCCGGCGAGCCTTACCGCGACATCGGCTACGGGCAGGCTCTCCCGGATGGGTCTGATTGGGTGTACGAATCGCCCGGCGTGATCAAGCTCGACAAGGCGAACGACGGCGACTGGAGCTACCAGGAACTCAACGGGAACGACAAGTTCGACTACGTAACCGAGCTGCGGCCCGTCACCAGCCTGGCCTCGGGAACGACGGTAAATCGATACATGCCGAAGACCTGGAGGCCGGGCTGCACGGTTGGCACCGGAGCGGCCACCGACTGCAGCGAGCCGCATGAGCCTTACCTCAATTTCATCTACCCGACCACGCCCACCGGCGCCGTCACGGTCGGTTGGGAGGCCAATGCTGGAACGCGGCGACCGAAACGCACGACATCCGGCGAGCCGGACGAGCCGGCGGTTCCCTGCAACGCCGGCTCCCCGGAAGACGACTGCGTCTCGAATACCTGGGACAAAGATGGCGCCCTCGTCCCCCTCGGGCCCTCGCTCAACGGGGTGTTCTACATCGAGGGCACGTTCGAGCAGACCGGCAACATGCATTACTTCGGATCGGTGCTCGTCCAGGGCGACGCCAGCAAGGCGGGTACTCCGGACGTCTGGTTCGACGAGCGGCTGATCAAGGGCGACTGGCCGCCGAAGGAGTTCAAGTTCCCCCGGGTCTACGTCAGCGCCCTGCAATCGGACTGATCCAGAGAGACTGAGATGGCCCAGCCGGGGCCCCCGCAAGGGCCCCGGCATCCCCCTCCACCCATTTCACCCGCCGTAAATATTCAATCCCTCCAGAACGTTACGCCTGTTCGTCCGTCGAAATGACGGAACCGCTTACGCATGCCCAGCTTCACATTCAGAGTCGGAACCCAGGACGGACAGATTCTCGAGCGGAAGGTCGAATCGTTGAGTTTCGACGCCGCCCGGGAGGAGCTGCGCCAGCAGGGGCTCCACGTTTTCTCCGGGAAGCGGGCCGGACTGAAGCTCGGAGACCTCCTTCCCCGCTCCCGCCGGATCATCTCCACCGAGAAGTTCCTGCTGTTCAACCAGGAGCTGGCCGCCCTGATCCGGGCCGGGCTGCCCATCCTCCAGAGCCTCGATCTGATGCTCGAGCGCCAGAGGATCCCCCAGTTCAAGGCGGTGCTGACCGACATCCGCGACAAGGTGCAGTCGGGAGTCGCCCTTTCCGACGCCTTCAGTGAGTACGGAGACGCCTTTCCGCCGATCTACGCCACCTCGCTTCGGGCCGGCGAGCGCTCGGGCGACATCGAGGGAGTGCTCCGACGCTTCATCAAGTACCAGCGCCTTCTGGTCACGCTGCGGAAAAAGGTCACCAGCGCCCTGGTCTATCCGATCGCCCTGGTCTTCCTCTCGATCGCGATGATCTTCGTGATGCTGACCGTCGTCATCCCGAAGTTCAGCGAGTTCTACGAAGGGTTCGGCGCCGAGCTTCCCTGGCTCACCCAGCTGTTGATCGACGTTTCCTTCTTCCTCCGAAACAACGTCGTTCTCGCGCTCGTGGGCATCGTGGTGGCGGTTTTTCTTCTCCGCGGGTGGACTCGAACCGACTCCGGCCGGAAGGCGATCGACGCAGTGAAGATCCGCATTCCTTTCGTCGGCGGCGTTCTCCGCCGCGTCGCGATCATGCAGTTCACGCAGTCGCTCGCGACCCTGCTCGGTGGCGGAACTCCGATGGTGCCCGCGATCGAGATCGCTTCGCAGTCGGTGACCAACCGGATGATCGGGGGGCGGCTGGAGACGCTGATCCCGAAGGTCCGGGAGGGACAGCCCCTGTGGCGCTCGCTCGAAGAGACCGGAGTCATCAGCGACCTGGCCGTCGAGATGGTCAAGGTGGGTGAGTCCACCGGCGCGCTCGTCGAAATGCTTCAGAACGCGAGCGAGTTCTACGACGAGGAGATCGAAACCTCCCTCACGCGCGCGATGTCGCTGATCGAGCCGGCCATCCTGGTGCTGCTGGGCGTGGTCATCGCGGTGCTCCTCTACGCGTTTTACCTGCCGCTGTTCGAGCTGACCAGCGTTGCGCAGCAGTAAGGATCAATAGATGACCGAGAACCCAGCCTTTTATCGCCAGCCCGAGGGAACGAGCGAAGTCGACCGCGCGCGCCGTCTGGCCCAGCAGTACGATTTCGAGTTCGTCGAGGACCTCGACCATTTCCAGATCGAGCACGCCCTTTTCCGCGAGATCCCCCTCGAGCTGATGATCCGCTACCAGTTTCTCCCCGAGAAGCGGGAGAACGGACACGTGTCGATCATCGTCGGCGATCCGACGGACGTGGTGCGGCTGGACGAGATCGAGCTGATGCTCGGCTCGCCGGTGAAGGTGAAGGTCGCCTCCCCTCCGGCGATCCGCGAGAAGCTCCAGAAGTCCGAGTCGACCCAGAGGGTCCTCGACGAGGCGACCGAAGGGTTCCGGCTCCAGCTGATCGGAGACGACGACGAGGACGACAAGGCGCTGACCATCGACTCGATCACCCAGCAGGAGTCCTCGCCGATCATCCGGTTGGTCGACTCGGTCGTCTTCAACGCCATCCAGCGCCGCGCCTCGGACATCCACATCGAAACCCGCGACAACGAGGTCGTGGTCAAGTACCGGATCGACGGCGTCCTCTACCAGGCCCTCGATCCGATCGACAAGAAGCATCACTCGACGATCATCTCCCGCATCAAGGTCATGTCCGAGCTCGACATCGCCGAGAAACGAGTCCCGCAGGACGGCCGGTTCAAGCTGCGCATCACCGGCCGCACCATCGACTTCCGCGTCTCGGTCATCCCGACCGTTCACGGCGAGGACTCGGTCATCCGAATCCTCGACAAGGAGTCGATGAACAAGGAGTTCAAGAACCTTCGGCTCGACGTCCTCGGCTTCGACGACGTGATGCTGACGACGTTCCGCAAGTTCATCAAGGAACCGTACGGGATGGTGCTGGTCACCGGCCCGACCGGATCGGGCAAGACCACCACCCTCTACGCGGCGCTGTCGGAGATCCAGAGCTCGGAAGACAAGATCGTCACCATCGAGGACCCGGTCGAGTACCAGCTTCGAGGAATCACCCAGATCCCGGTCAACGAGAAGAAGGGCCTCACCTTCGCCCGCGGCCTACGCGCGATCCTCCGGCACGACCCCGACAAGGTCATGGTCGGAGAGATCCGCGACGAGGAGACCGCCCAGATCGCCGTGCAGTCGGCCCTCACCGGGCATCTCGTCTTCACCACCGTTCACGCCAACAACGTCGTCGACGTTCTCGGCCGTTTTCTGAACATGAACGTCGACCTCTACAACTTCGTTTCGGCCCTGAACTGCATTCTCGCCCAGCGGCTGGTGCGGCGGATCTGCGACAACTGCCGCCAGGTGGTCGATCATCCGCAGTCCTTCCTCGACGAGTCGGGTCTCCCGGAAAGCATGAAGGACACCGTATTCTATGAGGGTGCGGGGTGCATCGAGTGCAACGGCACCGGCTACCACGGCCGGCTCGCGATCGCCGAGCTGCTCGATCTCTCCGACCGGATCCGCGGAATGATCCTCGATCGCCGCCCCGCGTCGGAGATCAAGAATGCTGCGCGCGAAGAAGGGATGATTTTCCTCCGCGAGGCGGCTCTCGCCAAAGTGAGGGAAGGCAAGACGACGCTCCGGGAGATCAACAAGGTTACGTTCGTCGACTGAGTTATGGCCAACGGATTTCCAACTGAAGTTTTCGTCCTCGATTCCGAGGGAGTTCTCGCGGCTCGGTTCGCGCGGAGCGGGCGGAGCGCTGCCCTCACGTACATGCGCCGGTACCGCTTTACCGAGCCGCCGTTCGCCGAGGCCCCGGTCTCGCCGCGGCTGGTGAAGCCGGCCGTTCTGGCCGAGGCGATCTCCCGCGCGCGGAAGGACCTGGGGGGCATCGATCGCGTCTCGCTGCTGCTTCCCGATTCGTGGTTCCGGCTCAACCTGCTCGACCTTCCGGCGGCAGGCGATCGGGAGACCCCGCAGGTCGAGCTCGTCCGGTTCGCGGTTAAACGCACGCTGCCGGTCCGTCCGGAGGAAGTTCGCTTCGCCTGGGTCCCGCTCCAGAAGAACGGAACCGGCCAGCAGGTCTTCGCGGTCGGCGCGATGGAAACGAGCCTCGCCTCGATCGAGGCCGCCTTCCGCGAGGCTGGAATCTCTCTCTCCCTGATCGAGCCGGTCGGCGTGAACGTCTGGAACGCCGTCGCCGCGCGCGTCGCCGACGCGTCGGCAGACCGCCTGTTCCTCCACATCGGCGCCGCCGAGTTCACCATGGGGATTTTTCACGGCGCCAATCCGCGCTTCCTTCGCTCCAGGCTTCTGAGCGGATCGCGCACGCTCGAGCAGGAAATCCTCCTATCCGCGAGTTACATGAAGAGCCGGCTCGAGTGGAGCTCCATCGCGGAAAGCTGGGTCTCGGGCAACGGAGTGGACGAGCGAGTTCTCGGCTCGATCCAGTCGGAGTTCGAAGCTCCCGTGCACCGCGCCCTCGTCGAGGACTTCGCTCACTCGGATGATCCTCAGTCGAAAGCGTGGGGAGCCGAGCTCATCGCCTGCACTGGAGTGTTCACCGCGTGAAAGCCCTTCACCCCAATCTCGCGTCGCGGCCGTACCGCGACTACCGCCCCGTCTGGACCGTCGTTGCCGTCCTGGCGATCCTTTCGGCTGCCCTTCTCGCGTACAACGTGCAGACCGCCTACCAGTACTTCGCCACCACCAGCGATACCCGGGCCGAGATCTCCGCGCTGGAAGCCTCGATCGCGGAAGAACGCCAGGCGACGCGGAAGGCGCGCGAGCAGGCAGCACGGTTCGACTCGCCGGAGCTGCGCATGCGGGCCGAGTTCGTCAACACGCAGATCGCCGAACGCGCGTTTTCGTGGAACGAGCTGCTCGACGACCTGGAAGCGGTCTTTCCGCCGGACGTGAGGCTCGTGCGTCTCTCACCGAGCGTGGAGAAGTCGGGAGACGTAACCCTGACCATGAGTTGCTTCGCGAAGAGCGGCGACGGCATGGTCGACCTGATTCAGAACATGTTCGGCAGCCCCAAGTTCATCCGTCCGTTTCCCGCCAATCAGAGCACCAGCCCCGAGGGACTGCATCAGTTCGTGATCTCGACCCAGTATCGCCCTTCCGCCAGGGGGGTCAGCGAATGATCTGGCGCGAAAAGCGGTGGCTGCTGATCGTTCTCGGCGTTTTCTTCGTCGCGAATCTCCTCTTTTTCGTGACCTATCGCGTGCGCTTTCAGCAGCGTGTCGACGATCTGGAAAGCCGGCGTGAAGCCGTGGTGGCGGAGCTCACCACCGCCCGCGCCGAACGCGCGTCGGCGGAGAAGGACTTGCAGACCCTCAACCAGATCGTGTCGACCATCGACACGGTCTACAACGAATGGTGGGGAACGCCTCAGGAGCGCCTCGTCCCCCTGCTCAACGAGATGCGGGAGCTGGCGCGCAGGAGCGAGCTGCAGCCCCCCTCGACCTCCTACAACCAGGTCGAGACTGGCCGGGATCGCACGAACGCCGCCTCGCTGGGGATCTCCTTCTCGGTTGCCGGGAGCTACGAGCAGGTGCGCCGGCTGATCAATATGCTCGAGTATTCCGACGAGTTCGTGATCATCGAGGAGATCCAGCTCGCTTCCGGCTCCGACGGCTCGAACCTGATGCTCAACATCCGTCTCAAGACCCTGTTCCGGTCCGAGGACGGACCCGCGAGGAGCTCCTGATGGCGCTGGCCGATCGCAGGATATGGCTCTGGGCGGCTGCGGCTGCCGTGGCCCTCATCTTCATCTGGGTCTTCGCCCTTCCCGGCAGCGCCCTGCAGACACAGGAGCCGGAGCCCGCCGCCTTCGACCCGGAGGCGATGGACCGCGTCCCGGCTCAGAGGCCGCGGCCGGTCTCCACCGCGAAGGGGACGATCGAGCCGATTCATCTCGAATGGCTGGAAAAGGACGGAAGGGTCGTGCGCAGCAGGCGAAACCTCTTCGCTTTCGTCCAGCCTCCCCCTCCGCCCCCCCCGCGGGCCCCGGAACCGCCTCCCCCGCCGCCCGACCGCGACGGCGACGGCGTCCCTGATTATCAGGACAACTGTCCGGACGTTCCGAATCCCGACCAGTCGGACATCGACCGGAACGGAGTCGGCACCGCGTGCCAGGATGGGCCGGAGATCGCTCCGCCTCCTCCCCCGCCCACGCCGCCCGCGTTTCCCTACAAGTACCTGGGCTCTTTCGGGCGCGAACCGAACACGATCGCAGTGTTCTCGAAAGAGGGCGAGTTGCTCAACGTCCACGAAGGTGAGACATTCGGAGGGCGCTTCATCCTCCACAACATAGGAATCGAGTCGGCGGACATCGGATACACCGGATTCCCCGCGGACGTTCGAAAACGAGTTCCGATCGGCAAATAGGCGCCCGTGACCATCCCGCGCCCCTTTGCGTCCAAGAAGAGACTTCGAGAAAGAATGACAATCAATCACATGAAAATTCGAGCTCTCACCGGCATGTTCGTGCTCCTGATCTTCGCCTCGGGCTGCGTCAGCTATCGCGCCTACGAGAAAGGCCGCGAGCTTCAGACCATGAAGAAATGGGACGAGGCCGTCGAGCAGTACTCCAAGGCGCTGGAGATGGACCCGGAGAACCAGAAATACGTGGCCGCGCTGATGAACGCGCGGCTCGAGGCTTCGCGCGCCCACTTCGAGCGCGGCAAGGCCCTGCTGGCGGCGGGTCAGCCGGAAATGGCGGCACTCGAGCTGGAGCTGACGGTGAAGCTCGATCCGACGAATCAGTTCGCCCTGGTGGAGCTTCACAAGGCCACGGAGGCGGTGAAGGCGAGAGAGTCCGCGGACCGGGAGCTGACCATCGACGAGAAGAAGGCTCGCGCGAAGGGGCTGACCAAGATGCAGCCGCCCCAGCTCGATCCTGCTTCCGACGAGCCGATCTCTCTCAACTTCCCCCGCGAAACACCGGTCAAGGAAATCTATCGATCCCTCGGCAACGCGTTCGGGATCAACATTCTCTTCGACGCTCAGGTGAAGGACGATCCGATCGTGATCGAGCTTCGCGACGTCACGGCGCAGGCCGCGATCGAGCGCGTGATGCAGGCCGCCGGTCACTTCTACAAGGTGCTCGACGAGCGCTCACTGATCATCGTGCCGGACAACCCCCAGGCGCGGCGGGAGTACGAGGACCTGGTGATCCAGACCTTCTACCTCTCGAACGGTGACGCCGAGCAGGTGAGCAACGTGCTCCGGACGATGCTCGAAGCCCGGAACGTCTTTCCGCTGAAGGCTCTGAATGCGATCACCATCCGGGACACGGCAGATCGCGTCCGGATCGCGCAGGAGATCATCGAGGCGAACGACAAGGCGCGCGCTGAAGTCGTGGTCGCGGTCGAGCTGCTGCAGATGGACGTGAACAAGCTGCGGGACGTCGGCATGCAGATCGTCGGGCTCGGGCTCGGTTCGCTCAATGCGATCGACAGCGAGGGAAAGCCCATCTCCGGGATCACCCTCGATAACTTCAGAAACCTCGGCACGGACGACTTCGCCTTCACCATGCCGTCCATCGCCTACAACTTCCTCAAGTCGAACACCGAGACCCAGGTCCTCGCCCGTCCGCAGCTCCGCATCAGCGAGGGAGAGACGGCCACCCTGCACATCGGCCGCCGCGTCCCGCTGCCCGTGTCGACCTTCACCAGCGCCAACCCGAGCCAGGGCGGAACTTTCGCGCCGGTGACCTCCTACACGTACAACGACGTCGGGATCAAGATCGCTCTCGAGCCGCGAGTCCATCACAACCGCGAGGTCACGCTCAAACTCAAGGTCGAGGTTTCCGGAATCGACGGCGACGCGCCCGGAACCAATCCGCCGCAACCGATCATCGGCACGCGCACAATCGAGTCGGTGATCCGCCTCAAGGACGGCGAGACGAACTTTCTCGCCGGCCTGATCCGGGAGGATGACGCCACCACCAGGAACTCGACGCCGTTCCTCGGAGAGATTCCGCTGATCGGCCGCCTCTTCTCCAGCGACTCCAAGACGTTCCAGCGAACCGACCTGATGCTGACGATGACTCCCCACATCATCCGCATTGCAAACATCGAGGAGAACGACCTCGTCCCGATGTGGGTCGGAACCGGCACCAACATGACCTTCCGGGGAGCGTCGCCGCGGATCGAGTCGCAGACCAACGTCGACCCCTTCTCGGCGCCGCCGAGCCAGTTCACCCCCCCGCCGCCGGCTCCGCAGACTGAGGACGACACCTTCGTAAACGTTCCTCCGGCCTCGGGCCCGACCGACATCTTCGCGCCGCGGCAGCCGCTGCCTACACCAGCACCGCCGCCGCCTACGAACGAGCCGCCCGAGGTTCAAACCCCTCCGTCGCGTAACCCGGCGGCCTATGTGCCGCCCAATGGCGGAATGGCGTCGCTGACTCTGCCCGAAGACATGCTCGCGGTCGCGGCTTCGGCCTCTTCGGAGAGGTTCACCCCGCGGATCGCCCCCCAGCCGAGCCGGCTCGAGCTCCAGACGGCAACCGAAGGCGTCATCAACGTGATCGGAATGGACATCGAAGGGCTCGAGATGGCCGAGCTGCGCATCAACTTCAGCCCTCGCTCGCTCTCGGTCCTCGAAGCCGTGCCGGGCGAGGCGCTGGACGTCGATAACGCCAATCCACCGCTGGTCACCGTCGATGCGATCGGCGGGTTGATCACCGTTCGCACCATGGACGGGAGTCCGATCCGTTTCACCGGCGGAGGAACCATCATCCGGCTCGCCATCCGCGGCGACATCGCCGGAGAGAGCTACCTGGTTCTCGACAGCCAGCCGATGAGAGACGCGAGTGGAACGGCTGTCGACGCCGTCATTCACGGAGGCCGGATCGTCGTCCAATGAACGCCCGGAGAACAGAGCGCGGGTTTACGATCGCGGAGCTGATTACGGTAATCGCGATCATCGGGATCCTGGCCGCGATGGTCGTGCCCACGGCCCGATTCACGCAGCGCAGGCAGAAAGAAGTCGAGCTGCGTGAAAAGATCCGGCGGATCACGGATGCGATCGACCGGTACCATGACCTTCGCATCCGGGGCCAGATCAAGGATCCCCCTGAGATGACCCAGGGGGAGTACCCGAAGGATTTCGAGGAGCTCATGGAAGGCGTGGAGCTGATCGACGGCAAGAAGGTCCGCTTCCTCCGCGAGCGCGACCTGATCGATCCGATGACCGGTCGCGACGACTGGGTGACTCTCTCGACGACCGACGACCCCGAATCGAATTCCAGCTTCGGCGGTGACGGAAACAACCTGTTCGACATCCGCTCGTCTTCGACCCGGCTGTCGCTCGATGGAAAGACGCGGTACAACGAATGGTGATGAACTCAAAGCGCAGATCACGATCGGGCCAGGCAGGCTTCACGCTCATCGAGCTCGTGGTAGTCGTCACGATCATCGGCATCCTCGCCGGCATCGCGCTGGTCAACGTCAGGAACGCGCAGAGAAAGGCCGCCGAGAATGTCCTCCGCGCGAACCTGACGAACATGCGGAAGGCGATCGACGACTTCTACGCCGACAAGCAGCGATACCCCGCTTCGCTCCAGGAGCTGGTGGACGAGAAGTACGTGCGAAGCATGCCCAAGGACCCGATCACCAAGTCCGACACGACCTGGATCGAGATCAACGAGCAGGCCGAGGCGACGGACTCGTTCGATTTTTCCTCCACCTGGACGCCCGGGGGCGAGGACCAGTTTCAGCAGCCCGGAATCATCGACCTGAAAAGCGGTGCGGAGGGGACGACCCTGGATGGAACTCCGTATGGCGAGCTCTGACCGACGGAACGCCACGCAATCGGGCTATACCCTCGCCGGCCTCCTGGTCGTGCTCACGGTTCTCGCGGTCGTCGTGGCCTACACGGTCCCGCCACTCTGGTCCACCATCATGCGGCGCGAGCGCGACCGCCAAACGATCTGGGTGATGAAGCAGTACGCGCGCTCGATTCAGGAGTTCCAGCGAAAGCGCGGCGCCCTCCCGGTCTCGCTCGAGCAGCTGCAGGAACAGAAGAATCCCAGAATCCTGCGACGTCTTTTCCCGAACCCGCAGACCGGCGAAGTGGATTGGATCCTGGTCCCTGCCGGCACCCCGACCCCTGCGACGATGGCCGGCCCTGCTGGCGGGAACGCTCCAGGCCTCCCTCCCGCCCCAGCCGCCCCAGCTGCCCCCCCTGCCGGCGCGCCGCCGGGACCGGGAGCGCAGGTCGGCCCCTTCATTGGCGTTCGCCCCTCCAACACCGGAGAGAGCTTTCTCGAGCTCGAGGGAGCCAAGCGGTACGAGGAGTGGCTCTACACGCTGAATGAGCTCAGCCGGGACCAGTCCGGCGGTCAGGTCCAGGGCGGGCAGCCGAGCCGGAACCCCCAGGATCCGCGCTGGCAGAACCCCAGGCCGAACCCCTGACAGCGTTCGGGTTCCTGTTTCGCAGGGAAGAATGAAGCTGGCGGGCGCCGCGTTACCATCCGCGCGCATGCCTCAAGAATTCTCGATCCGCCGCGAAATCCTCCCTTCAGGCCTCACAGTCCTCGTCGAGACCCTCCCCTGGGTGCGGTCCGTCGCCCTCGGCTACTACCTCCGCAGCGGCTCGGCGGTGGAAACGCCCGAGCACGCCGGCTCCTCCCACTTTCTCGAGCATCTCGTGTTCAAAGGCACGGAGACCCGCACCACCGCCGACATCGCGGGGGTGATCGACGTTCTCGGCGGAGATGTCGACGCATTCACCGGCAAGGAGTACACCTCTTTCTACGCGCACGTGCTCGACGAACAGGTGGACGTCGCTCTCGATCTGCTGACCGACATCGTGCAGAACCCGAGGTTCACACCCAACGACCTGGAGATGGAGCGAAGCGTCATTCTGGAAGAGATCCGCATGGTCGAAGACACTCCGGACGATCTCGTCCACGAGATCTTCGTGGAGTCCTTCTGGCAGGACCACCCGCTGGGGCGTCCGATTCTCGGGACCGAACAGACCGTTCGGGCACTGAGCGAGGCGCGCATCCGCGAGCACTACGACGAGACGTTCCATCCCGCCAATGTCATCTTCTGCGCTTCGGGAAACGTCACGATGGAACAGATTCTCCCGTTCCTCGAGAAGGCGTTCCCGCCTCGGGGTAAGCCGGCCCGCCTGCTCGATTGGACCCGTCCCGAGCCCCGCCAGCACGTCGTGCTTCGGGAAAAGAAGGAGCTCGAGCAGGTGCATTTCTGCCTCGGTTCGCGAGGACTCGAACAGCAGTCGGAGCGACGCTACGCCGCGGCGCTGTTCAACACCGTCCTCGGAGGGGGGATGTCGTCGCGGCTGTTCCAGAAGATCCGCGAGACCGAAGGGCTGGTCTACAACATCCTCTCGTTCCACAACTCCCACCTTCACGGCGGTTACGAGGCCGTCTATGCGGCGTGCAACCCAAAGAACCTCAGCCGCGTTCTCGATCTCACGCTCGCGGAGCTGCGGCGGATCCGCACCGACGGAGCAACTGCCGAGGAGCTGGTCGCGGCGAAGCGGCACCTGAAGGGATCGATCCTTCTTTCGCTGGAGTCGACCGTCAGCCGGATGTCGGGCATTGCGCGCCAGGAGTACTACTTCGGCCGCCAGTTCTCACCCGACGAGATCATCGCGAGGATCGAGGAAGTGACCCTCGATGACATTCGGGAGATCGGGGCGGTGGTCGTCGACCCCGGCTCGGTTTCCCTCACCCTGATCGGGAACCTTCAGGACCCCGGGATCACCCCCGGGGCCCTGAGTCAGGCGCTTTCCTAGCGAGCGTCGACGAACTCGACCTGAGTTCCGTTCTCGACAGAGCGCGCGAGTCTGGTGGCATTCCAGTTCGTCAGCCGGATGCATCCATGTGACGAAGCGTAGCCGATCGACGAAGGGTCGGACGTGCCGTGAATCCCGTAGTGCTCCTTGCTGAGCGCCATCCAGACCTTTCCAACCGGAGAGTTCGGACCCGCCTTCAGCATCGCTTCCGGCTCACTGTCGTCGACCTCGTAAAAGAGCGTCGGCTGGTAGTGGAACGTCGGATCGAAGGCCTTCGCCACGACTTTCAGCGTTTCCGTCGGAGAGGGATCGTAGTCGGATCCGACCGTGGTCGGCGCGTGCATCACGATGCCGCCGTTCTGATCCAGCGCATGAAGATAGTTACCCGCGATCGAGACGACGATTTTCGCCGGACCCGAAGGCAGCTGCTCCTGCTGCTGGACGTTGGGAACGCGAAGCGTCTGGCCAGCCGAGATTGAATCGAAATTCATCCCCCCGTTGAGCATCGCCAGAGTCTCCTCCGTCGTGTGGAACTTCTCGGCGAGTTTCTCGGCGAGAGACTCGTAACAGAGGCAGTCGAGCTCGGCCTGCTCGTAAACATCGTCCGGGATCTGCACATACGGCCCGTTCACATCCTCGGCCGTCACGCTGTAGCTGGTCAGCGCCGGCTGGTTTCCCGCGCGAGCGGCGAGCGCCCGATAGGTTGCTTCATCGATGTTACCCGTCGGCGTGATCCCGTTCTCCTGCTGGAAGAAGTGAACCGCGATGGCGGTGTTTTTTCCCCACTGGCCGTCCACGACGCCCGGGCCGAAGTTCACGCGATCGAGAAGAACCTGGGCGCGGAAGACCGAGGGTCCCGCCACGTCGCCCTCCATGGGCACGGTCACCGGCATCGCATCCAGGCGGGCCCAATCCACCGCTTCCAGCTTTTCGTCGAAGGTGGGCGCCGTCCTGAAATTGACGTTCACCGCGGCCGGCTGCGCCGCCGGGGCACCTGCGCGCGGCGTGCGCGCCTGGAAGGACTGCAGCCGGCGCCAGGCGTCATCCCGTCGCTGACGCGCGATCTCCTCGGCGCTCATCGGCCCGTCAGGATTCCGGGCTCCGACGTACGCTGCTTCGGTGGTGGTCTGTTCCGGAGCGGTGGCGGGCTCGGCCGCTGGGCGTTCGGTCTCTCGGCTACAGGCCGGTAGCAGCATCGCCGCGGCCAGAAGGATTGGCATTACTCTCGTTAAGGTTCGCATGAACGACTGACTAAGCAAGGAGACTGCCGGACTCCACAACGAGGGGTCGAAACTGCGATACTTGCCGTCGGCCGATGATCACCTACCTCAAAGTCACCAATCTCGCCATCGTCCAGGAAATGGCCATCGAGCCCGGCGCCGGGCTGAACGTCCTCACGGGGGAAACCGGGGCCGGCAAGTCTCTGTTGATCGACTCCCTTGCCTTCCTGAGCGGCGCCCGCGGCACGACAGCCCTGATCCGGAGCGGTGAAGAACGGATGACGGCCGAGGCCGTCTTCCACCTCCCCGTTGCCTACGCCCCGCGGCTGCGGGAGAACGGCGTCGAGCCGGAGGAGGGGGAGACGGAGCTCGAAGTGATCGTCCGGCGGGAAATGAGCGAGAACGGCCGATCCCGCGTGCTTCTCAACGGAGCGGTAGTCACCGTGAGGGAGCTCGCCGCGGTCATGGATCTGCTTCTCGAGATCCATGGCCAGAACGAGTCCCTCGACCGCGTTGCCGGACAGCCTGTCCGGGATGTCCTCGATCAGTACGGGAAACTCGCTGATCTGGCTTCGAGCGTCTCCAGGGCCTACGAGGAGTGGAGAACGGTCGCGACCGCGCTCGAGGATCTTTCGGACGCGCAGCGCGATCGCGAGCTTCGTCTGGATCTGCTCAACTACCAGATGATGGAGATCTCGGCGGCCCAGCTTCAGTCCGGAGAGGAAGAGTCACTTCGGGACGAGCGGGCCATCCTGGCCAACGCCCAGGAGATGATCGCGGCCACTTCCGGCGCCTTCGATCTCCTGTCCGAGGCCGAGGAGTCGGCGATCACCCTGGTGGGCCGCGCTTCCGGCCTTCTCGCTCCCCTGTCCCGCGAGATCGCCGAGATTCGCCAGGCGCACGAGGAGCTCGAAGAGGTTCGCATCCGCCTTCAGGAAGCCGCGAGAACCATCGCCGCTCTCGCCGAGGAAGTGCGTCACGACCCGGTTCGGCTCGAGGAAATCGAAGACCGCCTTGCGCTCGTCGAACGCCTCCGCAAGAAATATGGCGAGTCGATCGACGAGATTCTCAAGCACTTCGAGACCATCAGCGAAGAGCACGCGACGCTCACGGACTTCGAGACCAGCATCGAGAAGCTTCGATCGAAGGAGGAGGCCGCTTTCGCGAAGTACCTTCGTCTGGCCGACGAGCTTTCCTCCCGGCGACGCGCGGCCGCGGAGAAGTTCCGTGCGGCGATCGAGAGCGAGTTGAAGGATCTCGCGATGGAGGGAACGTCGATCGAGGTGCGCGTGTTCACCGCCGCCGCCGCGGAATCGCGGCTGTCGATCGATGGGAAGGGAGTCGCGTTCGGAGCCGAGGGATACGATCGGGTGGAGATCTGGATCGCGGCGAACCGGGGAGAAGAGCTGCGGCCCCTGCAGAAGGTCGCTTCCGGCGGCGAGCTGTCGCGAATGCAGCTCGCAATCGCCTCGGCCATGTTCAAGAGCTCCGAGCGCGGCGGCGCCGCGACCCTGGTCTTCGACGAGATCGATGCGGGCATTGGTGGGCGGGTCGCCGACGCGGTCGGCTCCAAATTGCGCGAGCTGGCCACCGCGAATCAGGTCATCTGCGTGACCCACCTCCCTCAGATTGCGGGCCTCGGCTCGGTTCACTTCCGCGTCTGGAAGGAGGATGCGGAAGACCGCACCACCGCACGCGTCTCGAGGCTCGATCAGGAGCCGGAGCGGATCGAAGAGATTGCCCGCATGCTGGGCGGCGAAAAGACGAGCGAATCGGCGCGCGCGCACGCAAGGGAGCTTCTTTCCCGCCGGGAGCCCGACGCTGCCTCGCGAGGCCGAAAGAGAACGACCTCGCGCGCGGTTTCCTGAAGTACGGAACCGCTCGTTCCGTCGACTGATGAGCTCACGACATTCCCGACATCGCCTCTTTCCCGGCATCGGTGACTCCGGCCAGGACACCCTCGCCCGCTCCCGCGTGGCCGTCGTTGGATGCGGCGCGCTCGGAAGCCGGATCGCGGAGCTGCTCGGCCGCGCCGGAGTGGCGACGGCTCCCGAAGGCCTGCTTCGCGTCATCGACCGGGATTACGTCGACGTTTCCAACCTGCAGCGCCAGGCTCTGTTCGACGCTGCCGACGCCGAGGCCGCCGCACCGAAGGCTTCGGCAGTCTGCGACCACCTGCTCGCCATCGATCCTTCGATCCGCTGCGAAGCTTTCGTCCGTGACCTCTCCCCGTCGAACGCGGTCCAACTCCTCTCCGGTGTCGACCTGATTCTCGATGGTACCGACAATTTCCGCACCCGCTTTCTCGTCAACGACGTCTCGATTCAGGTCGGAACACCCTGGATCTACGGCGGCGCGGTCGCTTCCCGAGGGGCCGTCGCCGCCTTCAGGCCGCTCGACGGCCCCTGTTTCCGCTGCCTCCTCGAGTCGATGCCGGCGCTCGGCATCGGCGACACCTGCGAGACTGCGGGAGTGATCACGCCTCTCCCCTCCCTCGTCGCTTCTCTGCAGGTCGCGGTCGCCATGCGCTATCTGGTCACAGGGGAGCTTCCGCAAGGACTGAGGCTCTTCGACCTGTGGGACTCCCCTTTCGAGGCGCGCACAGTCTTCGAGCGGACCGTCGCTTCTTCGGCCTGCCGTTCATGCGGCACGCGGGAGCTCCCCTCCCTCTCCGACGACTCCCAGGAGCTGGTGACGCTCTGTGGGCGGAACTCGGTGCAGGTCAGCCGGAACGAGCGTTTCGACCTCGATGGGACCGAGACCAGGCTGCGAACGGCCGGGTCGGACATCCGCCGCAACCCGCAGTCGCTGACTCTCCGGGTGGCCGAGGGGTCGCTCACCTGCTTCGCGGACGGGCGGATCATCGTCGAGGGGACGACGAATCCTTCGGAAGCCACCTCGCTCATCTCACGCTATCTCGGAGATTGACCACGGAATGACACTTCGCCGAATCACCTCGCGCGATCGCGCACCTTCATCCGAAGAAATCAGCGTCATCCGGCAGACTTTCGAGGAGGGAGGGATCGCGATCCTCCCGACCGACACTCTCTACGGCCTCCACGCGCCCGCGGACAACTCTCCCGCCGTCGCGAGAATTTTCGACGCGAAGAAAAGAGCGGGGTCGCAACCGCTGGTGATCCTATGTTCCTCCATCCACCAGGTTCGCCGCCTCGGTGTGCAGATGGACCAGCCGACCGCGCGCGCACTCGGCGAACTCTGGCCCGCGCCGCTGACGGCGATCCTTCGCCTTCGCGAGCCGATCGCGGCAACGGCGGGCCTCAGCACGGCAGCCGTTCGCGTACCCGACCTCGCGTGGTTGCGGGAGCTCCTCGAGTCGACGGGACCTCTGGCGTCGACAAGCGTCAATCTGAGTGGGGAACGCGCGGTTTATAGCACGGATGAAATTCCGATGGAACTACTGGAAAAGGTAGATGTGCTGCTCGACGGAGGAACGCTCGCGTCAAGCGCGTCGACGCTCGTCGACTTCACCAGCGAGCCTCCCCGCGTGGTGCGCGAGGGTAAATTTCTCTTTACACAGAATCTGTGGAAAACGATGTGGAAATCGTCATGAAAACCGGGAAAAGCCGTGCAATTCCGCGCCCTCAAAGCGAATTGCACAATCCGTTGGGCGTCACGAGCAGTTCTATTTCTTTTCAATGGTTTAGCTCATTTTGAGCCCGACTCATCATTCGCATTCGCCGCTAAGTCGAGATCGCGCGTGAGTTTCGGGGCGAGATCGCGGAAATCAGAGCCTTCGGACGTTACAGAATGTAGCGAAGGGCGAGGGTCGCCAGGCCGAGAAACGTAAAAAATCCCGCAACGTCGGTGAAGGTCGTCACAAAGATCGGCGAGGAGATCGCCGGATCGAACCCGAACTCCTTGAGAGCGAGCGGGACCAGCCCTCCGGCCACGCCCGCGACGATCATGTTGCAGATCATCGCGGCCAGCAGGATCGCAGCGAGCGTCCATTGCTGGGTCCACAGTCCGACGATCAGGCCGGCGATCACCCCGACCGAGGCTCCGTTCGCGAGGCCGACCAGCGACTCCTTAGCAATAGCCCACCAGCGCGACTTCCACTCGATTTCACCCAGTGCAAGGCCGCGCACGAACACGGTGAGAGTCTGCGTTCCGGCGTTTCCGCCCATCCCCGCCACGATCGGCATGAACGCGGCCAGCGCGGTCCACTGGCCGATCGTTCCCTCGAAGGCCCGGACGACGCTCGCTGCCGCGAACGCCGTAACCAGGTTGAACAGAAGCCACGGGAATCTCGCTCGGAAG
>Ga0209347_1002158_pt1 | contig 27214 bp, 25 predicted proteins | sample AutmiccommuBRH23_FD_187382 | JGI IMG/M metagenome (GOLD analysis project Ga0209347, IMG submission 187382) | Deep subsurface microbial communities from Mt. Terri, Switzerland - Autotrophic microbial communities BRH/23 (SPAdes) (version 2) | ecosystem: Environmental > Aquatic > Deep subsurface >...
GATTATTCCGGCGTTTAAAGGGATTCAGGCGAATATTCACACGATTTGAAAAACTCGATGTGGTGTTCATTTTCTTCATACATTTTGCCCTAATTGCTGACGCATTAATTAGTGTTAACACGCCCTAGCAAATAATTATTAGGGATATTCTTATGACAGACGAAATCACGCGTCGTGACATGCTCAAGCTGGGTGGTAGCGCCCTTGCCCCGTTGGCGATTGGCGGAGGGGCTATGACTGCTTCCCTGGTTTCCGCCGCAGCTGCCAGCGCTACCCCAGTGGCTGACAATCTTGCCTCTGGTGTTTCCGAGGAACCGCGAACCGAAAAACTGATGCGTTTTGTGCGCGAAACCCGCCAGGCATCGCAAATGGCCTCATTGCCCAGTGCCATTCCGGGAGAGGCAGACAGGTTTATCCCTGAACCCACCGGGCTGCTGGGGCTCAAGGCTCAAAATGTGATTGGCTATAGCGAACAGACCAGCGCGCCTACCGATCTTGCTGCCTTTCAGACGTCATTCGTCTCGCTGGCGGAGGGGCCGGTGTTTATCTCCTTTGGGCCGATGATGGCAGACGGTGACTTTGTGGTCGATGAGTGGGAGTCGCAGATGTACTGCTCCGATGGCACGCTTTACAACAACTACTACCTGATACTGCTGCGCTTCGATGGCGACGACCTTATCGACATGCATATGCATCAGGATACGATGCACGTCAACGTTACCTATGGCCAGTTTGGCCCGTCGAAGGCGATCCCTGTCAGGGAGCCCAGACGGCCACGAACAACAACCATGTACCCTGCCGGTGAAATTGAATCGCCATTTGAAATCGTCGAGCAATTTGACCTCAAGCCCGAGTTGATCCGCGATGTGACTCCCGGTGCATCCGGTCCCGCCATTGAGGTTGAAGCGGGGCGCGCTGGCAATAAAGCCCTGATTCAGGGGCTTCGCAAAGCTCTGGCTGCGGGCAGCCAGAGCGAGGTCAACAGCTTTTTCGGCAAAGGTTACAGACACTTTATCGCGGGCGATGCGCCGTTCGGCTGGAACCATCTGCCCTTGCAGGAAATCTATGCGCCGCTGGTTGAGCATCTCGCTTCACCGTTGACGCTGCGCTACGGTCCGGTGCTGGCTGACGATACCCGTGCCTTTGAACAGATGATGAGTTTCGCTCGCCTCGATGACGGCACTGTGTTTCACAACTGGCACGCCTTGGTGCACGAAATTCGCGATGGCAAGATTGTCCAGACCCGCGAGTATCTGGATACGGCGCACGTCTGGGGCACCCTTGGCCGCTGGGCAGATTGGGGCAAGCAGTTGCCCACGGCACCCACCAGGCCGCGCCGTTCAAATCTGCAGGGCATTGCCATGACGGTGCAATACAAGAATAACCAGGCCCCGGATCTGGAGCGCTGGGAGCCATTCCCGCCACTGGATTGAGATGAGGGGGCAGGCGGGTCGTTCACAGGAAAACCGGTCCCCTTGCTGTTGATTTATATCAAGACAGGCCATGCACATACGGCTAGACTCCAGACATACTTCATCCTGAGTGTCTCTATGCGTGTTTCAAGGGTACAACCGCTGCGTTTACTGTGGAGTCAACTGCGACCAGCTGCACTGGCTATCCTGCTCAGCGGTGCAACTGGCCTGCATGCCGAACCGGTATCAAGCGTCGAACCTGTGACCGATACCATGCACAAACTGGCGAGTGATGTGCAGGTGCTGCTGCCCTTGATATACCAGTATGACAAACCGGCAACCCTGACCGACAAAATGCTGGTCAATAACCGGATTGACAGCCTGTTGACCCATGTCGACAAGCTGGCAAGCAGCGTGGCGCCCAGGTCAGCGACTTACCAGATCTCGTATCAGGTGCTGCTTTCCCAGTTGCAACTGGCGCAGCTGGAGTTTGCCAGTGGTCGCGGGGCAATGGGCATGAATCTCCTGCGCAGTGCCACCAGCGTCTGCGCCACCTGTCACACCCAGGATGAGCGAGCGGCAACCTGGCTGACGCCGGACAGCGCCGCGCTGGCTGATGCGTTCATTGCGGGTGAATTCCTGTTTATGACCCGGCAGTACGATGGCGCCTTTAACGCCTATGAAAACTGGCTGCGCCAGCAGAAAACCCTGGAATATGACAAACGTACCCTCACGGCTTTCGAGCGCCTGTTGCTGACAGCATTGCAAATGCAGAAATCACCGCAAGCCATTACGGGCCTGCTGGGTGAATTTATTCAACGCGACAATATCAATGGCTTGCTGAAAAATGACCTGTCGGACTGGGTTGATGGTATTCACGAACTGCAAACCCTGACCAGTATCACCACACATCCAGAACCGGACGCGCTTAAAACCATGGCAACGGATTGGTTGGGCAATGGCGAGAGTGAACCGGTTGGGCGAATTGTGATTCAGGAGTCACGTCGCCCCCGGATTGTCTGGCTGCGCGGCGAGCTGTATCGTGCCTTAACCTACGAAACCGATCCCGCCATGATTGCCGACTGGCTGTACTGGCTGGCATTGAGTGATCGTGTGCTGGAATACCGGTTTTACTATTCACTGGCCGATATGTACCTGAAGCAGTGCATGCTTGAATACAGCGATGATCCGATTGCGCAGAGCTGCTATAGCGAGTACGAGAATTACATTGTCTATTTTTACAGCGGATCAAGCGGTACCCATATTCCCCCTGAAGTAAAAGTGGAACTGGAAAGCCTCAAGCACAAGGTGTTCAATACCGGCGCCTCGACCAGCACGCCACCGGGCGGATAGCGCATAGATCAGAATAGAAGAAGCGCCAGCTCTTTCAGGGGCGCTGATAGAACTCGATCAACAGCGGGTCACCGGCTTTTTCCATGTAGCAAAAAGCGGAATCGGCGCTGAAGCGTTTTGACCAGATTGGCTTATAGCCAATCGCCGTTGCTGCTTCCACCTGGGCGTCGATATCTTCAACCCGGTAGCGGATGTGATGCATACCGCTCAGGCCCCGGTCGAGGAATTCCCGGTGTGGGCTGTTGCCCGATACCAGCTCGATCAGCTCGATTTCCAGTTCGCCGGAATAGCCAAAGGCCATTTTGATTCTGCAGGTTTCGGTTTTGCCGCGATAGTCCGCGTCGTCAACATCCACTTCCATCAGGGTCCAGGGTCCAAACAGGGGCTCGTAGGCAGCCATGGCAGCGTCAATATCCGTGACTACCATGCCGATTTGCTCGATGGGTGGCAGGTCGAGCTTTTGTTGGAGGTTTTGTTGTGTGGTGTTCATGCTAATTACCCGAATCTGTGCTGAATTGAAGAAGCGGGGTAGTAACCCCTTTATGCTGATGTTAGCAGTTGCGGGCAGGGCGGTTCAGATGAAACGGTTCCAAGCTGTCATCTGATGTCCTGTTTTTGTTATGTAGGGCGGTATTGCCTAAATTCAGCAAAGCAACTCAGCCAAGTGTTTCAACCTGGCGGATAGCTGCTTTTAGCATGTCCTGATCCAGCTCCACCACAAACCGTTTAACGCTGGGGCTGAGCATGGCGTTGGCGGTGAGGGTGTCGAGTTCGTCTTCTGTCCAGTCTGTCATGCCAAAATCGGCTAGCTGTGTGGGCAGGCCGATCTGGCGATAAAAATCCAGCAGTTCGAGGATAAATTCCCTGGGTCTTTCCTCCAGTATCAGCTGTACCAGCAGGCCATAGGCCACATGCTCTCCGTGCAATGTGCGCGCGGCGCGGGGCACCATGGGCAGGCCCTTGGCGATGGCGTGGGAGATGGACAGGCCAGCGTTTTCAAAGCCCATGGTGCTGAGCAGCACGGTGGCTTCGAGTAGCGATTCCAGGTCGTCATTCACTTCGCCATTGGCCACCTGGCCTGCCTGCACGGCGGCAATGGCGGGGACCGCGTGGTTGCGGATCAGGTCATAGCAGGCGTTGGCGATGGCGAGGCCGGTGCGGGTGGAACGGGTGCCGTTGGGGGTTTCGCGGCCTGCTTTGTGTACCGCTTCAGCCTCGAATTTTTTCGAGATCGCATCGCCGATACCGGCGAGCAAAAAACGCAGCGGGGCTTTGGCAATAATGGCGGAATCCACCAGCACCAGCTCGGGATTGCGCGGCAGCAGCAGGATTTCGGTGAGCAGGTGGTGGTCGTTGTAGACGGCAATGGCGAGGCTGGCGGGCGCATCGGTGGCGGCGATGGTGGGTACACTGACAAAGGGTGTGCCGAGTGCCAGTGCTACGCCCTTGCCGGTATCGAGGGCCTTGCCGCCACCAAAGCCTACCACCACGTCGATGCCCAGGGTTTTGCCTTGAGCGGCCAGCGCGTCGATAGTGGGGCGGGTCACTTCACCGGGGAAGGTGAGCAGGTTATAGGGCAGGCTGGCGGCCCTGAAGCTGGCTTCGAGCTGGTCGCCAAACAGATCCTTGAGAATCTCGTCGGTGACTACCAACGGCTTTTTGCCAAGATCGGCAGTGGCCTCGCCAAGCTGGCTCAGGCAGCCAGGCCCCTGGATATAGCGTGATACAGCGGAGATGATGCGCAGGTTGTTTTTCATGAATGCTGGCTTTTGTCCCGGGTTGATAAGTGACACTATATCAGTTAATTTGAGCTCGCCAACAGTGCTGGCAACAATAGTGGCCATGCGCAATAACCGAGTACCAGACGATGAAAAAGTGGCAGTGTTTCTTTTGCGGATTTATCTACGACGAGGCGCTGGGCATGCCGGAGGATGGCATCCCGCCCGGCACACGCTGGGCGGATATACCCGATGATTTTATCTGCCCGGATTGCGGCGCAGCCAAAGCCGATTTCGAAATGATCGAGATTGATTAAGCCAGCAACAACTATCCAGAGGGGCAATCCATAATGACAACACTACAGCCCGCACCGATTCCCGATCATGTACCTCCTGAACTGGTCAGGCATTACGATATTTACCAGCGGCTGCATGGCGACGGCGATTTCCAGGGCTGGTTTGCCAGCCTCCACGACCAGGGTTACCCGGACCTGTTCTGGACTACTGCCAATGGTGGGCATTGGGTGGTTACCCGCGGGGCGATCCTCAGCGATGTGCTTACGCAGCCGCAACGCTTCTCCTCCCGGGTGCAGATTGTGCCCCGCGAGCGCTCAATGGCAACCCCACCCTTTCCCATCAGCCTCGATCCGCCGGAGCATACAAAATACCGCGCTGTGCTGAATGGCGCTTTTTCCCCCAAGGTGGTTACCCCGCTGGGAGAAGAGGCGGGCATTCTTACCAACCAGCTGATTGATGGATTTATTGAACGGGGTGAGTGCGAGTTTATGGGGGAGGTGTCGCGTATCCTGCCCATTACTATCTTTATGCGCATGGTGGGAATTCCCTATGAACACAGGGATAAACTCCTTGCCCTGGTGGACGAGATGATACGGCCTACGCAAGTGGAGGCGAACGATGCGGGTGCTGGTCTGGCGGACTACGCGCGGGATACGGTGCGCCAGCGGCGCGCCAGTCCCGGCGATGATCTTCTTAGTCGCCTCTGCCAGGCGACAGTGGATGGCGAACTGCTCAATGAAGACCAGCTAACCGGCATGACGGTGCTGTTGCTGCTGGGCGGACTCGACACCGTCGCTTCGGTGCTGGGATTCACCATGAACCAGCTGGCCCGCCAGCCGGAAAAACGCCGGCAGCTGGTGGAAAACCCTGAACTGATCCCCAAAGCGGTGGAAGAATTATTGCGGCGTTTCCCGGTTTCCAGCCTGGGCAGAATTGTTACTGCGGAGATGGACTTCCATGGTGTTCAGCTGCGCAAGGACGACATGGTGATCACCCCGACCATGGCCCATGGCTTGGATGACCGGGAATTTGAACATCGCACTGCTGTGGATTTCAGCCGCAAGGTGGTTTTTCATGGTTCTTTTGGCAATGGCCCCCATCGCTGCCTGGGGTCGATGCTGGCGCGGGTGGAGTTGCGGGCCTTTTTACAGGCATGGCTGCCGCGCATTCCGGATTTTCGGGTCAAAGCCGGGGTTGACCTGGTGGTGGATACCGGCATGGTCGTCGCATTGCACAGCCTGCCTCTGGAGTGGGGTTCTGAATCGTAGCCGCCAGCTTGAAGCCGATCTGAGCGGCTGGTTTGAAGCCTGTGGGCAAGGTTGCAGGCGGGTTGTGACCACCATTGCATTGCTAGCCATTGCGCGACGCGCTACCGTACGCCCTTAAATGTGCTGGAGACAATTGAATGGAATACCTGCATACCATGGTCCGCGTTTCAGACTTGGATAAATCCCTGGATTTTTACTGCAACAAACTGGGTCTGGTTGAGGTGCGGCGTTACGATGTGGAAGCCGGGCGCTTTACCCTGGTGTTCCTGGCTGCACCGGGAAACAAAGAGTCCGCAGTGCAAAACCAAAGCCCGCTGCTGGAGCTGACTTTCAACTGGGACCCGGAGCCGCCCTACGGCGAGGCCCGCAATTTTGGTCATCTGGCCTTCAGGGTCGACAATATCTATGAAGCCTGCCAGCGCCTGCTGGATGGTGGCGTGACCATCAATCGGCCGCCGCGCTGTGGCCATATGGCCTTTGTGCGTTCGCCGGACAATATCTCCATCGAGCTGCTGCAAAAGGGTGAGCCGCTGGCCCCAGCCGAACCCTGGCAATCCATGCCCAATACTGGCCATTGGTAGCAGGCTCCCTCTGACAAGCCCGAGGCTTGTTGTTGATACGGTACGTTTTATTCGAGAGTGCGTTCGTGCTGAGCTTGTCGAAGCACTGTCGCCAAGGCCTTCGACAGGCTCAGGCCGAACGGCATTCATGTTTAATTCGTGCCTGATCAATAATCCACAGGGATCTGCCATTAAAAAAACCCGCTGGCGCACAGCAGCGGGTTTTTTGTGGCTGTGGCTTGCGAATGGTCAGGCGGAGGCCAGGCGCAATTCCCTGTGTACCACCGGCAGCACCTTGTCGCCAAAAATGCTCAGGGATTTTTTCTGCTGCTGAATATCGCCGATGGGGAAATTCATATCGACAACACCAACACCGCAATCCCGCAGCGCTGCAAAGCGTTCAATGATGGTTTGCGGGCCGCCGAGGAAGTAGGGCCGAGAAATCAGCGGCACCACCGGCGGGCCGCCCATGGTTTTGGATTGCAGTAGCGCCTGCTGCTCGGACTGGACACCCATGTGTTTGGTCAATATCTCATTCGCCTGCTGGTCGCTGTCGGCTACACAGGCAAGGCCGCGGTACAGCACCTGATCGGGGGCGGGTGTCCAGCCAGCCCTGGCTGCTTCACTGTGGTAGAGATCAACCCATTTGCGCACCTGGTCGAGGGGCGCGAAGGAAAAAGCGATGCCCATCTTGCGCTGGGCGGCAAAGATCACCGATTCCTCACTGTTGCCGGAACCGTACATGGGTGGATGGGGCTGCTGATAGATGCGCGGCCAGACGGCGACATTGCTGAACTGGTAGTGCTTGCCCTGCCAGGCGAAGGGGTCCTCCTCCTGCCATGCCTTGCGGATCAGGTCGATGCCTTCCTGGGTCATGCCCCTGGTGTCTTCCTTGGGTGTGTCGTAGGTGTTGTGTTCGTGGGGCGTGCCGCGCAGGAACAGCACGATTACCCGACCATCGGACAGGTTGTCGAGCATGGCCACTTCCTCCGCCAGCCGCACCGGATTACTAAGGGGCACCAGCGGGCCGAGCAGGGCGATCTTTGCCCGCTTCACCACCTGTGACAGGGCTGCGGCCATCACGATGGGGTTGGGCGTCATGATGTAGGCGGCGTAGTGGTGCTCGGCCACGCTGATCCAGTCAAAGCCGAGATCCTCGGCGTGGCGGGCCAGGTCGAGGGTGTCCTGCATGGAGCGGCGGCCGATTTCCCGGTCGCAATGGCTGGGGGACATGGGCCACACTTCGATGCCCGGTGCCGGTCCCTGATAGGCGGTCATGGCAAGGTAGGATACTTTCATGGGGATTTCCTTTGGGTCGTTATCAAATTATGCATAATCTATCTACTGATGCATTATATGATCGTCAAATCTATCGGCAACTACTGAAGGGCTATTAAGTGCTGTACCCATAGACTGATTATGCATAATCTGCGCTAGAGGATGATTGACAGGTTATAAACCATGGAGGCTTAAGCAGCCCTGCGAGGTCGCAGCGCCAATGCTGCCGAGACCGGCAATTTTTGGATGAGCACAGAGCCATGAGTACAGATTCCAGCATTACCCAGCGGGCTTATCAGGAGTTGCGCAGCGACTTGCTGACCTGCCGCTTGCCGCCGGGACAGCGTATTACCATCTCCCGTATCCAGAAGGAGAAAGGCCTGAGTCAGGCCGCAGTGCGCGAGGCCCTGTCGCGGCTTACCGCCGAGGGCCTGGTGGAGATTGAACGCAATGCCGGGTTTCGGGCGACACCGGTGTCGACCTCGGGATTCCGCGAGCTCGCCGAAGCGAGCATGTTTATTGAAATTCCCTGCCTGCGCTCGGCTATTGAGCTGGGTGATCTGGAATGGGAGGGGCGCTTGCTGGCGATATACCACGTGTCGAGCAAAACCCTGCCGGATGTCCACGAGGGCAGTGTCGACCTGGTGCACTACACCAACCAGCGCGAAGCCTTTTACGATGTGCTGCTGGCCCCCTGCCGCAACCAGTGGCTGTTGAAGGCCTGGAAGCAGCTCTATATCCAGCAGATGCGCTACCGGCACACTTTCGAGCGCCTGGCAGAATATGAAGCCGGGCTCAACGACCACTACCGCCGCTTTATCGACGCTGTGATTGCCAGGGATGCAGAGCAGGCCGAGGCGCTGTGCCGTGGCCAGTATGACAATGTCATCGGCTTTATGGAGAGTCTCAGGCTCAGGACTGGCAAGGATTCAGATATCACAGGATAGATCTTTCATCAGGGCCATTCGGCCCGCTATATAGCCCTATTCTCAAATAACCCTGTTGACGGTGCATGCCGCCTGTGCGCATGCCAGTCCATTCTGGCAAGCCGTGCAGTTCATGGTTATCTTTGCCGTGATCAATAGTTGACAGTCAGTTAGTTCTGTAGTGGAATAACTGACGGTTCGTCTGTTATATGCTGTATTGACTGCCTGCCCTCCGACGCAATCTGCTTCGTCGTATGGGTGGTGGCCGAGATTATCAATGCACAGTCAACCCGTCACAGGGACGGCTTGGGCAGTGGCAGCAGTTGATTGACCTGACTAATAACACTAAATACTCAGGAGAGAGTTATGCTGATCAGAGCTTCGGGAAGTCATTACTATTTCAGAAAAACCATTCTTGCCACTACTGTAGCCATGATGTCATCGGCATCAATGGGCGCGGCAGTGCTGGAAGAAATCATCGTTACCGCGCAAAAGCGCGAGCAATCCCTGCGCGATGTACCCATCTCGCTGGATGTACTTAGCGCAAACGAGCTCCGGGACAGATCCATCGATGACACCATGAGTCTGGCCATCGCCTCACCATCACTGTCATTTCAGGACGGCTTTGGTCCGACCGCTTCCAACTTTGCCATTCGCGGCGTCGGTTCCCTGGCCTTTGAAGGCGGTATCCAGCCCAGCGTTTCCTTTGTTGTCGACGGCGTGCCCCTTGGCCGGGTCAGTGAATTTATCGCCGATCTGGGCGATATCGAGCGGGTGGAAGTGCTGAACGGCCCCCAGGGTACGCTCTATGGCCGCAACGCCACGGCGGGTGCCGTCAACATTGTGCGCGCCAGGCCCACCGAGGATTTCCAGGGTTATGTTGAGCAGTCATTCACCGATGACGAAGAGGCCATTACCCGCCTGATGGTGAGCGGACCACTCAGCGACAGTATTCGTGGTCGCCTGTCCGGTTACTACAAGGATCGCGAAGGCCACATCAAAAACTACCATCCCGGTGGCCCGGAATTGGGCGGTGAGGAAAGCTACGCCCTGATGGGCAAGCTGGATATCGATCTCAGCGACAGGGCCAACCTGCTGCTGACCGGCGAATTCAGGGACACCACCACCGGTTCCGGGGCCCAGGTTCTGCTGGTGCCGGAAGCTGGCGGGCTGGGAACGGCCAGACTGCTGACTCTGGGTGGCGGTGATCTGGCCCTCGGGCAGGCCATTCTCAATGACCCGTTCAAGGGTGCCCAGGATATTCCCAACGAGCACGAGATTGAAAACCACGGTGTACTGGCCGACTTTACCTTCAATATCAGTGACGAGTTGCGCTTCAAGTCGCTCACCGGGGTAAGGCGCGTTCACATCGACAGCAACACGGATGTCGATGTGACTCCAGCGAACGGGGTCTACAACCCGTACTCCCTGCCTGTGGTTTATATCAATTCCTCCAACAACAATGTTACAGGTTCTGAAGACTTTCCCATCTACCACCAGGCGGATTACATCAGCCAGGAGTTCCGCATCGAGGGCACAAACGACAAGATCGAATGGCTGGGCGGGCTGTATTACAACTACTATGAAGAAACCTCACGAGCGGATATCACCCTGCTGGCATTCAACCCGGCTGCCGGTGGCAATGTGGTGATCTCCGATCCGCGGGTTGGCAAGGCCGAATGGGATGGCTATGCCGTGTTTGGCGATGTCACCTACAACATTACCGACAGTGTCAATGTATTCGGCGGGCTGCGCTGGACGGTGGAAGACATGACGGTGGAGCAAAGTCGCAGAAACTTTGTCGCCCTGGATGTCCTCAATGGCTACGATGTGATCAGCCCCACTTACACCGAAATTTTCCCTGTCCACCAGTTTATGCCCTCCCGTCCCACCCAGGTGGGCGCGGTTGCCTTTGAGCGCAAGGACCGTTCCGAAGACTGGAGTGGACGCCTTGGTATTGGCTGGGATATCAGCGAAAAAGTGAATGCCTATGCGAGTATCTCTCGCGGTTTTGTCGGCTCTGGCGCCAACTACAGTCGCACATCCACATTTGATACCAGCGTTCTTGATCCCTCCATCGCTGAGTCAATTGAACTCGGCTTCAAATCCAGGCTGTTCAATGACAGTGTCGACTTGAATGCTGCACTGTTCTGGCAGGAAGTGAGCGATCTGCAAAGCTCCGCCCTGATACCGGGCACCATCCAGACCACCACGTTTAACGCCGGTGACCTGCAAACCCGCGGGCTGGAAATGAACACCACCTGGGCTGTCAACGAGATGCTGACCCTGGCCGGGTCCATGACCTGGCTCGATACGGAAATCGATGATCTGCTGCAGGCCTGCTACTTTGGCCAGACCTACGATCAGGGCTGTAACCTCAATGCCAGCGGTGCCCCAACCGGCGGCCCGCGGGGCACCCAGCAGGATGTCAGTGGCAATTCCATGGTGCTGGCGCCCGACTTGAGTTACAACGTATCGGCGCGCTTGGATTTCCCTCTCGACTCCATGCCCTTCAGCGCCTACGCCATGATGGTTTACACCTGGACCGATGAAATCCAGTACGGCCTGACCTACGATCCGCTTCTCCAGCAGGATGATTACCAGCTGCTGGATATGTTTGTGGGTATCGAGGACAAGCAGGGGCGCTACCAGCTGTCCGTATTTGGCAAAAACCTCACCGATGACTATTTCGACAATGGCATCAGTGAAGCCAATGGCAGCCAGGGCCGCGCAGTGGGCAGACCTGGCCGCGGTGCCCAGACCTATTACGGCATCAAGGCCCGCTATAACTTCTAGCCGGTAAATCTCGGGTACAAAGCAGGATGAGGCCCGGTCAGTGAACAGCTGACCGGGCCTCACTTGTTTGCGCTGTGCCTCCAGCCCCTGTCAGTCCACATTGCAGCAAGCAGGCAAAGTACAGCCCTGCATGTACGGTTTCTCCCTCCAGCCATAACCGATCAGGAATATCTCTGCGGGCTATATGTCGACGAGATAAGCGCCACCTTGCGGGTATTTCTTCTTAACTTCCATCGCCCTGACTTGATCCTGATCAATGACCGTAATCATTCGCCTGGTGTTAAATCCAGCTTGGTTTGGCGGGGTCTTCCTTAACTATAAAACTGATAAAAAGTTAGTTAATGAGCCGGGTCGCCGCCCCCGGCTCAACTGACTCAAGGAGTACAGTATGTCGACCCTGTTTAGCGAAAACCCGCTTTTTTCAGAGGTTCGCAGCGATTTTATCGACCATCGTCGCTTCACCTCAGCGGAATTTGCCCGCCTCGAAATGGAACGCCTGTGGACCAGCACCTGGCACTGGGCCTGTCGTGAGGAGGAGTTGCCACGGGTGGGTGATTACCTGGTGTACGACATCGGCGACCAGTCGGTGGTGCTGGTGCACAGCAGCGAGGACGTGATTGAGGCGTTCCACAATGTCTGCCCTCACCGCGGGCGGCGACTGCTCAGCGGCACGGGCCAGGTCAACAAGTTCCATTGTATTTTCCACGCCTGGCAGTGGGATCTGCACGGCAACAACACCCGTATCCTCGACCAGGAACAGTGGCAGGGCTGCGCCAATATGAGCCGCGAGGACATGGCCATGGCGCGCATCCATGTGGGCCGCTGGGCGGGATTTGTGTTTATCAATATGAGTGTGGAGCCGGAGCCGTTCGAGGAATTTATCAAGCCTGCACCGCAGGACCTCAATGTGCTGCGCATGGACCTGATGCGCCTTAACTGGCGCAAGATCATCAACGTCAAGTGCAACTGGAAGGTGGCCCAGGAAGCGTTTATGGAGAGCTACCACGTGTGGGGCACCCATCCGCAGTTCCTCCAGCTCAATGACGATGTGAACATCAGCTACGCCGCTGGCAAGCATGGCAAGCACCGCTGGATCTATGAACTGCCGCCAGGTTCGCCGTCGCGACGCCTTGGCAAGGAACCGCTGGGCCTCGACGAGGTACGCGAAAATTTCGCCAAGCTGCAACTGGCCTTTGCCGACCAGCTTGGGCTTGGCAACGGCGATGGCCAGTTTACCGCCCGCTCGCTGCGTGCTGCCCACGAGGCGATCAGCGTGTTGCCAAAAGGCACCTCGATGATGGAGGCAATGACCGTCGCCGGTATCGCCATGAAGGAAGCGGCCGATCGTGACGGCGCCTATTTTCCGCTGATTCCCCCCGAGCACCTCGCCACCATGGGCCACGACTGGAATATTTTCCCCAACCTGGGGGTGGTGTGGGGCGCTGATGGCACCCTGATTTTCCGCGCCAGGCCCGACCCTGAAGACCCTTGCAACCCCAATGTCTGCGTGCTGGAAATGATCAGCCTCCTGCACTTTGGCAACGACAACGGCAAGGGCAAGCAGCCGCCGCTTGGCGAGGTGGATGATGTGGTGGACGACTGGAAAAACCAGCGCGAACGCATCCCCAAACTGCTGCTGCAGGATCTGATCAATATGGAGGAGGTGCAGCGCGGCATGCATTCGGTGGGGCTAAAGGGGTTGCGGCCCAACCCGGTACAGGAGGTGCAGATCAGCAATTTTCACCGGGTGATCAACGAATACCTGTTCGCTTGAGCAGGATTGTTTGAGGTTTACCTGACACTGTTTTTGACACAGACCCTTTCACACAGGCATTGAGGAACCCGTTATGAATACAGCCACCATCGGCTACCCCGTCTACGATTGCGATCATCACTACTACGAGCCGCCGGAAGCCTTTTTGCGCCATCTGCCAAAAGAGTTTCACAAGGATTTTCAGTATGTGGAAATCAAGGGCCGCACCAAGCTGGTGGTGGGTGGCGTTCTGTCTGACTATATTCCCAACCCGACTTTCAGTGTGGTGGCGGAGGTGGGATCACACGAGGGTTGGTATCGCGGCAATAATCCCCAAGGTCTTTCCATCAGGGAGTACGGCGGCAAGCCGGTGAAATCCCGTGCAGAGTTTCACAGCGGCAAGGCGCATCTGGAGATGATGGACCGGGAGGGCGTTTACGCTGCCGTGATCCTGCCAACTTTGGCGTCGGTCATTGAGGAGCGCCTGGAGCACAAGCCGGAGGCCATTCAGGCTCTGTTTCATGCCCTCAATCTGTGGGTGGCGGAGGAGTACGGCTTTGGCAATGGCCGCCAGTTTCCGGTCGGTGCCATCAACCTGTCGGATGTGGAGGTGGCCTGCAGGGAGCTGGATTTTCTGCTCGCAGCCGGTGCCCGCTCGGTGCTGGTCCGCCCTGCACCGGTGGCTGGCTATCGTGGGAGTCGCTCCCACGGCCTGCCGGAATTTGACCCGTTCTGGCAACGAATCAACGACTCCGGCATTTTTGTCGTCCACCACGTTTCCGATTCGGGCTACGACCGCACCTACCGGCGCTGGACAGCGGGTGGCAAGGGCGAGTGGCGCGCCTTCGAGAAGGATGCCTTTGGCGAAATGCTCGATCCCATTGGCCGGCCCATTTCCGACACCCTGTCGGCGCTGGTGTGCCACGGTGTTTTCGACCGTTTCCCCAATGTACGCATCGCGGTGATGGAGTGCGGCTCCAGCTGGCTGGAGTCCCTGATCAAGCGCTTTGAGTATGTCTCCCACAAAATGCCCGAGGCCTTTGCCCGGGACCCGGTTGAGAGCCTGCGCCAGCACGTTTTTGTGGCGCCCTTTTATGAGGAGCCGGTGGCCAAAGTCGTCGAGCTGATGGGCGCCAACCGGGTGCTGTTTGGCAGCGACTGGCCGCATCCCGAGGGCCTGGCCAAACCCCTGGATTTTTTCAATGACATCGCCGACCTGCCCCAGGCCCACAAGAAAATGATCATGCACGATAACCTCAAGGGCTTGCTGGAAGGCAAACGCGATGATGTCTTACCGCGCTGAAGAGTAAGCAGTTGCGATAATGACTGCCGGGTTCCGGTGCGGTGATTTGTCGCCCCACCGGAACCAGTCCCTGAGCAAAGATTGCCAGCGCTCACACCTGCAGGGTAAAACCACCGCTCACCCGCAGGGTTTCGCCGGTGATAAACGAGGCCCGGGCTGAACACAGATACAACATGGCCTCGACGATATCTTTTTCTTCCCCTTCGCGGTCGAGGATCTGCTGTTTTTTGACGGCACTGACCAGCTCAGGGGAAAGTTCGGCGCGAATGGTGTCGGTAAAGATCAGCCCCGGGGCGATGGCGTTGACGCGTATCCCATCTTCCCTGAAGTCGCCAGCCAGGGTCACGGTGAGGCCGCGTACAGCCAGTTTCGATACGCCGTAAGCCGTCTGGCAGCCATAGGCAGCCGCGGAGGAAATATTGAGAATGGCAGCACCCGGGCGGCCCGACATGGCCTTGCGCGCGGCCATGGAGCAGATAATCACACCCATCAGATTGACATCGAACAGGCGCCGCAGCTTGGCGATGCCGGATACCGCCAGTGGCTCGTTGTAGGCCGCAGAATGCAGGCCGGCATTGTTGATCAGGATATCAATTCCGCCGTGGTTGGCTGCGACCTGGTTGATGGCGTGTTCGACCTGCTCCTCGTTGGCCACATCACAGACCACGGCCTCTGCCTTGCCGCCATTGGCACGCAATTCTGCCGCTGCCTGCTCACCGGCAACCGGGTCGATATCCGCCAGTACCACGCGGGCCCCGCGCTGTGCCAGTGCCTGACCAAAGGCCTTGCCAAAACCGCGGCCACCGCCGGTGATAAAGGCCACACGGTTGGTGAATTCTGTGTCTTCAGTGCTGCTCATGGGACGTTCTCCTGGCCAAAAATTGCTTTTATTGTGTGTTTTACCAGCCTGCTAAAAACAAATGCAGGTCAATGATGGTCGTGCCAATAATAGACGGTGATTACGGCTGCTGCGTTGCGCCGGGCAGAATATGGGTCGCGCTGGGACCCATGCCAGATTCCTGGTAGATCACCTCGACATCCTTCGCCCACAAATAATGGGGGACGTTGGCGGGTGCCACATAAATTGCCCCCTGCGGAATGGCGACCAGGTTGCTGTCGTCGAACTGTTGGCCAAAACCCACATAGAGCGTGCCTTTCAGGACGGTGGAGTTGCGCTCGTCGGGATGGGTGTGTGGCGGGATTTTTGCACCGGGCTCCAGCCGCACGCGAAACTGGTAGATGCCGCTGTTCCTTTCCGCCCCCAGCAGCCAGGCGCCCTGAACGCCGGGCAGGGCGGGTGGGCTTGCCCATTGCGCCTGCTCAGGGTGAATTGGCTGCGGTGCCGGGTTGTCGCTATATCCCCATGAACACCACAGGACAGTGGCAAGCAGCAGGCAGTGGCGCGGGTATTTCATGGCTGTTTTTTTATTGAGTGAGGTCTGTGGAGTTTACACCTGTCAATCGGCTTCAGGCAGCATGGCTGGCGCAGCTGATGCACAGGTCGGTATCGGGCACTGCTTCAAGGCGCTTGATATTGATTTCAGCACCGCAACTGCTGCATTGGCTGTATTCGCCGTTGGCGATGCGTTCCAGTGCATGGGTCACTCTTTTCAGTTCTTGCCGCGATTCGTTGCCGATGGCTTCCACCACCTCATCGTTCTGGCGTTCCTGGGCCTGCTCCGACCAGTCGGCGGAATGTTCACCGGTTACATCCTTTTTGACTTGCTCGATGCGCACCAGCAGCTGTTGCTGACGTTCGATTAAACGGTCTTTAATACTTTGCAGTGCAGAATCGTTCATGGAGTTTCCAGCCTTGAATAGAACTGTGGCCGGTTTTGCCGGCCACCAGAAACAGCTTAGCTGACTTCAATACGCCGCTGTTGGGGAACCATTTCCGGCACCTTCGGTGCGGTAATAGTGAGGATACCATTGTCGAAGGCGGCGCTGATATCCGATTCGTGAACGTTGCCACCCAGGTTGAAGCTGCGGGAATACTTGCCGTAGCGACGCTCCTGACGGATCACCTTGCCCTCCGACTCTTCCTTGCTTTCGTGCCGGGTTTCCGCGTCGATGGTCAGTATGCCTTCCTCCAGGGTGATATTGAGATCTTCCTTTTTCACGCCTGGCAGTTCGGCGGTTATTTCATAGTGCCCGTCGTGCTCCTTGATGTCGACCCGGGGGGTAAAAAACGCGCCGACATTGCTGTTTGCCTTGCGGGCGGGCGACCAGATGTCGTCAAAAAACCTGTCCACATCAAAGAAGCTGCCTCTTGGAATAAGTGTCATGTTACACCTCCTGTTAAGAGTGAATTGATACAGATTCAAGCGCTTGAAAAACAACCTGATGACATTCCCGGGACTGCACTCCAGCGTGAATAATCACCAGCTCAGTGCTTAAGATATGATCAACTTGGCGCTTTTCAAGGGGGCGGGAACAGCAGTTGGGCTAGTGTTGATGCAGGTCAAATTGCGGGAAGTTAATCGTAACCGCCCGCCAGTCCCAGCCCTCCATCCACCGCTATTACCTGGCCGGTCATATAGCCGGGATTGGTGACCAGCAGCAGGGCGAGCGCGGTGATATCCTCGACGGTGCTGGAGCGTTGCAGGGGTATTTTTTCCAGCAGTTGCTGGCGGCTGGCCTCGTCCATTGTGGCCGCGCCCTCGGCCCACAGAATGGAGCCGGGGGCGATGCCATTGACTCGCACCTTGGGTGCCAGCTCCCGCGCCAGGGTTTTGGTGAGCATGATATTGCCCGCCTTGGCGATGGCGTACAGCGGGTAGCCTTTCGGCGGTGAGCGCCCGTTGATGTCCGCCATATTGAGGATAACACCGCCGTTTTTTTGCAGCTCCGCAGCCAGGGCGCGGGAGAGGAATAACGGGCCCTTGAGGTTGCTGCCCAGCAGGTTGTTCCAGTCCTCCTCGGAAACATTGTCAAGCGGCGTAGGATAGTAACTGGAAGCGTTGTTGAGGAGGGCGTCGACCCGACCCCAGCGGGCAGTGACTGTCGCAGCGAGGTCATCAATGGCGGCGATGCTGTTGAGATCGGCCTGGAAAACAGCCGCTGAATCGGCGCGCAAGCTGTTGAGTTCTGCGCAAAGTTGCTGTGCTTCAGTGGCGGAGTGGCCGTAGTGAATGGCAACGTTATAACCCCGTGCGTGCAAGGCCCGGCACAGAGCAGCTCCGATGCGACGGGCGGCTCCGGTTACCAGGGCAACAGGGGGTGGCTGGTGTGCTTCGGAGGGTGCGCGGTCAATTGCCATGATTATCAATGGTGCTGCCATTGGCTGCGCGCTGATCCCGCAGTGTACGAATAACGTGCTCGCGGCGCCGGTCGAGGGCTTCGCCAATGGCGGCGCCGGTGATGCCCTGTTCGACAAATTCCCTGGGCGAGATGGTCAGCAACTCGCCGAGCACTTGTCGCAACCACTGGCCTTGCACATAGGGCGTGTCTTCGTAACCCAGGCGGCCGCGGGCGTCGGCCTCCACAGCCTGTAAAAACAGCTCGAACCGCTCGGGTTTGCGAAAGGCATCCGCCGCCTTGAAAATCCGCAACAGGGTGACGGGCCGCAATTCAAAGGCCTTGTGGCAGAGTAGGTGCAAACGGGTGACCGGAATGGCCAGTTCGCGGTAGTCATTGGGAATGCGGTAGCGGTCGCAGACCTCCACCACCAGCGGAATGCCGCGCTCCTCGTGGCCGATATGGCGCGGCAAAATATCCGCCGAGGTGGTGCCCTTGCCCAGGTCGTGGACCAGGGCGGCAAAGCGCACTTTGGGGTCGGGGCTGATCTGTGCCGCCATGCGCAAGGTCATCAGGGTGTGGATGCCGGTGTCGATTTCGGGGTGGTAATCGGCGCGCTGGGGCACGCCGAACAGGCGGTCCACTTCGGGGAACAACACCGCCAGTGCATTGCACTCGCGCAGCACTTCGATATACACCGCCGGGGATTGCTCGCTCAGGGCCTTCTGGGTTTCGGTCCACACCCGCTCGGGTGTGAGGTGTTGCAATTCTTCGCTGGCCGCGAGGGTTTTCATCAGCTCAAGGGTTTCCGGGGCGATGGTGAAACCCAGGTGGTGATAGCGGGCGGCAAAGCGCGCCACCCTCAGCACCCGCAAGGGGTCTTCGGCAAAGGCGTCGGAGACGTGGCGCAATACCTTGTTTTGCAGATCCTGCAAGCCGCCGTAGGGGTCAACCAGATTGCCTTCATCATCCCTGGCCATGGCATTGATGGTGAGATCCCGGCGCACCAGATCCTCTTCAAGACTGATATCCGGGCCGGTAATAAAATGAAAGCCCTTGTAGCCCTTGCCGGTTTTGCGCTCGGTGCGGGCCAGGGCGTATTCGTCGCCAGTGTCTGGATGAATAAACACGGGAAAGTCGCGCCCCACCGGGCGATAACCCAGCCTGCCCATTTCCTCCGGGGTGGAGCCCACCACCACCCAGTCACTTTCCTGCCAGGGAAAGCCCAGTAATTCGTCCCTGACGGCACCACCAACAAGATATATTTTCATGCCGCCATAATAGCAGTGGCCGCCTTAAAGCTGTAGCAGCGCTATTTTGCCCGAGCAGTGAATCGCTGGTGCTGGTGCGCAGTTATCCGTTACATTCAGTCACTGAGACCAAACAGGGGGCAAGCAATGGCGACAGTTCAGGTGGTGCTGATTGACAGCAGTGGCACGGTGCAGTGCGGCGGCGCCGAGCTGGTTGAGCAGTGGAAAGCCGATGAAGACAGTCATATCTGGGTGGATTTGCACGGCCTTGCCCCGCAGCAAGAAGACCCGCTGATGAGCACTTTTGGTCTTCACCACCTGGTGATTCAGGATGCGCGCCGCCTGCGCCATCCCCCCAAGATCGAAATATTCGACGATCACCTTTTTATCCTGCTCAGCGAGCTGGTCAAGGACGGCCCCGAGCTGGATTTTGAAGTCAGCCAGCTGGCCCTGTTTGCCGGACCGCGTTTTTTGCTGACCCGTCACAATGCCGAATCCGCCAGTATTGCCCACTGGCAACAGGCGGAGGAGCTGCCCGCGCTGCTGAAAAACGGCGGTATCAAGCTGGCGCTGGAAATGTCCATCACTGCGGCGCGGCGCTACGTGGAAATGCTGCTGGAATTCGAGCCGCATCTCACCGACCTGGAGGATCAGCTGCAGGACAAACCCGACGACCAGGCCATGCGCGCGTTAACCCAGTACCGTACCCGCCTGCGCAAGCTGCGCCGTATGTTCAATTACCATGCCCGCGCCTTTGAAAGCCTGCGCAGCGTCAAGGCGGATTTTTTTAATGCCACAAGCCACGAAAACCGCCACCTGGTTATCGACGTGTATGAAAAATACGAGCGGCTGCTGTCGTTGAGTACGCTCTATTACGAGCTGGCGGGGGATCTGGTCGACGGTTATATCTCACTCACCAATCATGCGCTGAACAACACCATGCGGGTGCTGACCGCAATCACGGCGATTTTTGTACCTCTGAGTTTTCTGGCAGGTGTGTACGGGATGAACTTCGACTATATGCCCGAACTGAACTGGCGCTGGGGTTATTTTATGCTGCTGGGTGTTATGGGTACGGTGATTGTGGTTCTGCTGGTGCTGTTTAAAAAATATCGCTGGCTGTAATTCCAGGGCGGTATCGTCAGTCTTGCACCACGGCCACTGCCACGGATTTGAATGCGGGGGTCTGGCTGCGCGGGTCGCGCTCAGTGCCGATCAGCACATTGGCTTCGGGGTAGTAGGCGAGGATATTGCCCGGCGGCAGATCGTAGGGTTTTACGGTGACGCCGGGCATCTCTCCCCAGGGCGAGCGCAAGGTTGTTTTGTCGCCGTCTCTGAGTCCCAGCTTTTTCAAATCATCCCTGTTCATCAAAATGGTCTGGCGGTGCTCTGTGCCCCGGTAGCTGTCCTTTTCTTCGTAAATAATGCTGTTGAACTGCCCCTCGCTGCGAATGGACGCGAGGGTAAAGGGATATTGCGCTGCATCAGCATTTTGCGACGGCAAACTGTGCACACAAAAACGCCCCTTGCCGCTGGGCGTTTTGAATACCGGCGTGTGCATGATGCGGTTGCGGATATGGAACTCCTGTTTTGCCACATCGATATCCGCCAGTTGCTCCATGCCCGGCACGGTGGCGGCGATGGCCTCGCGGATTTTTTTGTGGGATTCAAAGGCCGTGAAATCTACCGGGCTGTGGGGCAACAGCTGGCGGGCGATGGCGCACAGCACGCTTACCTCCGGGCGCGGGTTGCTCAGGCGCTTGATACCGCCGTCGCTCAAGCGCACATAGTTGAACATGGATTCCTGGGTGGTGGGTTGCCACTCCTCGTCGCGGGCGGTAACCGGCAGCACCAGTACCTCACTGTTGTCGTGGCCGTGAAAGTGGCCGCGATTGAGGGTGGTGGTCAAAAACAGTTTGAAGGGAATGCGCGCAAAAGCCTCTTCTGCCCAGCCGGAATTGGGGGTGGCCTCATACAGGTTGCCGCCCATGACCAGGGCTGCGTCGATATTGCCTGATGCGGCGGCTTCAAGGCAGGCGAGGGTATCCATGCCTTTGGTTTTGGGCAGCGTCAGGTCAAAGGCGCTTTCGATATTGGCGATCACATCGGAAGAGAGCAGCGGCTTGACGCCAATGGTGCCAATGCCCTGCACATTGCTGTGGCCGCGCAGTGGCAGCAATCCGGCATTGCGCTTGCCGATCATGCCGCGCAGCAGCGCCAGATTGGCGATGGCCTCCACATTGTCGACGCCGTTTTTGTGGTGGGTAATGCCCATGCCCCAGGCAAACACAGCGTTTTCCGCTTTGGCATAGGCAGCGGCAATCTCTTCGATCTCGGCCTGTTCGATACCGCAGGCAGTGACGATGGCTGACCAGTGGGTTGTCGTCAGATCGCTGCACCATGCGTCGAAATTTTCCGTATGGGCGGCGATAAATTCGCGGTCGATCTGGTCTGTTTCGAGCAGCGTCTTGGCCAGCCCTTGCAGTAGCGCCAGGTCGCTGCCAATGTTGGGCTGCACATAGCGTGTGGCGATGGTGCTGCCCCCGGCAATCAGGGATTTTGCGCTTTTGGGTACGGCAAAACGCACCAGCCCTGCTTCCTTCGCCGGATTGATCACAATCACCTCGCCGCCCCGTTCTGTGCAAGCCTTGAGCTTGTAGATAAAGCGCGGGTGGTTGGAGGCGGGGTTGGCGCCGATCACAAAAATCAGGTCGCAGTGGTTGAGGTCTTCCAGTTCCACCGTGGCGGTGCCGGTGCCGATGCTGTTGTCGAGCCCAACACCGGTGGCCTGGTGGCAGTAATAGGAGCAGTTGTTGACGTTGTTGGTGCCGTACAGCCGCGCCAGCAGTTGCAGCACAAAACCCGCCTCGTTGGAGGAGCGCCCTGAGGAATAGAAAAAGCTGCGCTCGGGTTTGGTGGCGGCCAGGCGCTTGGCGGCCATAGTCAGCGCCTGCTCCCAACTGATCAACTCGTAGCGATCGCTGTTGGCGGCCTTGTGCAATGGCGTATTGAGGCGCCCCAGGTGTTCCAGCTGGTGACCGGAGAGTTCGCGAAAATCCGCCAGGCGGTGGGCAAAAACCGCGTCGGGAATCGGTGGTTGAATATCCGTGGACTGGGCCTGAATGCTTTTATTGCACACCGAGGGGAACTCACCCATCTCGTCGGTCATGCCGCCGCGCTGGCCGCCCATCCCCAGGCCGCAGGCCTTGCAGGCATTCTTGCTGTTGAGAGCCTTGGCGGAATTGAGCAGGCCCATGCGGCCCACGGTTTTCAGGGTGTAGAGGATTTTTTTGGCGCCGCCGCCGACGATTTCGCTGGTCATGGATTGTCTGCCTTGTGCGGGGCTTGTCGGGAATCGATAGGGTCATCTTATCGCGCGGTTTACAGGAGTGCCACGCTTGTGCCATGACCGTGACAGTTAGCCGCCCAGGCCAGCCCCGATGCGCTGTCAAGCTGTTGCTTTGGCGCATTTTCCGTCACTATACGCAAGGCCTGAAAACAGGCGTTACCTAAAAACCAAACTCAAGGAGAACTCCATGCGCAGGCTTGCAGGTTTGCTGGGCATCGCCCTGATCATTATGGCGGGATGCTCACAGCAGGAATCGAGTGATGTCATCCGGGTGGCCGTGTCACCAGCCTCACCCCCCAACCTCTATGAAGACAACGGCAAGATCATGGGCCTTGATCTGGAGATTTTTGAGGGCTACTGCGCGTCGCGGGGCTGCACCCTCAACACCACCACCTACGACTGGCAGGGCATGCTCGGCGCTATCGTCAGCCGCCAGGCGGATGTGGCGTTTTCCGGTATTTCCATCACCGATGAGCGCAAAAAGGTCATGGACTTTTCCGAGCCGTACATGGAAAACACCTGGAATCTGGTGAGTCTCACCAGCCGCAACATCAAGGTCGACGACCTGTCGCAACTGGGCCAGTACACCATCGGTTACCCGCGCGGTATGGCTTACAGTGACTTTATCAGCAAGGATCTGGAGCCAAAAGGCATCTACAGTCTCGACAAGGTCAAGCTGTACCCATCCTACAACGAGGTATTGTCGGACCTGCAAAACGGCAACCTCGATTTGGCCTTTCTCGATGGCACGGTGGCTTCGGTGTACCGCAAAACCATGCCCATTCAGGACAGCTATGTGTTCACCGGCTTCGACCGCTTCGGCTTTGCCTTCCCAAAGGATTCCAAACTGCGGGAAGACTTTGACCGCTACATGAAGGACGATCTGGGGCAGGAAAAACTCCAGGCCATCATCGACAAGTGGCTCGACTGAGAGCGCAAGCCCGATGAGCTTTATCGATATTCTCGCCCTGCTGGCAACGGGGGCGGGCTACACCATTCTGGTAACCCTGATGTGCAGCGCCACGGGTATGGCGGTGGGCCTTGCCATCGCCATGTTTCATCGCCTTGGCTCACGGCAGGTCAGCGCCTGTCTGGCGGTGTTTACTTATGTGTTCCGGGGCATCCCGGTGCTGGTGCTGCTGTTTATTGTCTTTTTTGGCCTGCCCGGTATGGGCATCGGCGTGCCGCCGCTGGTGTCGATGATGTTGAGTTTGGGGCTGATCGCCGGGGCTTACCTGGGTGAAGTGTTCCGCGGCGCCCTCGATTCAGTCGATGGCAACGAGGTGCTGGCGGCCCAGGCCATGGGCATGAGCCGCATGCAGGTGTTGCTGTATATCGAGCTGCCCCAGATGCTGCGCTTCTCGGTGCCCGGCATGGTCAACGAGTTCACCACCGTACTGAAATACTCGCCCTTTGCCTACACCGTGGGCATTCCCGAGGTGATGAAACAGGCCATGGCGCTCTCGGCTGCCACCTTGCGCGGGGTGGAAATCTACCTTGCCGTGGGGCTGGTGTATTTCGCCATCTACAAGGTGTTGGTGACCTTCGTCTGGGCGCTGGAAAAACGCTATCGGGTGCCCGGCCTCACCGAGCACTGATTGAACAACAGTAAGGAGAGTCATGGTACTGCTGCAAACCCGCAATCTGGGAATGGAATACGACGGCAAGCCCGTACTGCGCGGCATCGACCTCGACCTGGCCGAAGGTGAGCTGAAAGTGGTGATGGGCCCTTCAGGGTGCGGCAAATCCACCCTGCTGCGCTGCCTCAACCGGCTGGTCACACCCACCTCCGGGCAGATCATTTTCCGCGACGAGGATGTCACCCGCCCCGATACCGATGTGCGCGCCCTGCGCCAGCGCATCGGCTTTGTGTTTCAGAACTTTGCCCTCTACCGCCACTTGAGCGTGCTCGACAACGTCACCCTCGGCCTGCGCAAATTGCGCGGTATGCCTCTGGGGGAGGCGGTTGAACGCGCCAAACATGAACTGCGCCGCATGGATATGGTGGAGCATCACCACAAATACCCCGCCCAGCTCTCCGGCGGGCAAAAGCAGCGGGTGGCCATTGCCCGCGCGCTGGCCATGGACCCGGCAGTGCTGTTCTTCGACGAACCCACCTCGGCACTCGACCCGCTCATGTCCCGCGAGATCATCAACGTCATCAACCAGCTGCGCCGCGATAACGTCAGCATGCTGTGCGTGACCCACGACCTCTTTTTGGCCCGCTCTGTGGGGGGCAGGGTGCTGTTTCTCGACCAGGGGGTGATCCACGCCGAAGGTGACGCCGAGCAGCTGTTCGGCAATCACAGCGACCCGCGCATCCGCGCCTTCTTCAGCCAGGAGGCGGGCAACCAGTGAATGACTGGATCGCGTTCTTCCAACAGGTGATGAATTTTGGCCCGCAGATTATGGCGGGCCTGGGCAACACCCTGCTGCTGGCCGCCATCATCACCGTGACGGGGCTGGTGGGGGGGATTGTGGTGTTCTACCTGTCCCTCAGCCACAACCGCCTGTGCCGCAAGCTCACCGAGGGTTATATCTCGTTCTTTATCGGCACGCCGCTGATCGCGCTGCTGTTTTTGATGTACTACGGCCTGCCGCAATGGGGTGTGCGGCTGTCGCCCCTGCTGGTGGCGGTGATCGGCTTTACCATGAACGTGGCCGCCTACAACGCCCGCTACCTGATGACCGCCTATCGCGGCCTCGACCAAGACGAACTGGAAGCTGCCCGCGCCCAGGGCTTCAGCAGCTTGCAAGTGTTTCGCCTGATCACCCTGCCGCAGGTGCTGCGCCTGTCCATTCCGGCGCTGTCGAACCAGGTGATCCTCAACCTCAAGGACAGCTCGGTAGCTTTCCTGATCCAGTACACCGAATTCTTCGCCCAGGTGCAGGATTTTGCCGTGCGCAACTTCCAGTTCTTCAAGGCCTACCTGATGGCGGGGCTGGTATACCTGGCGCTGGTTTCGGTGATTGTGATTGCCTCGCGCTGGCTTGAGCGCAGGCTGATTTTGCCGGGGGTTAGGCCGTTGTAGGCACAGCGATGAATTTCGCTAACAGCTCAGTCAAGCCCACGCAGTTCATGCCCAATCCCTCAGGCTGATATCCCGGCGTATTTCCTTCAGGGTCGGTGCAAATCGTCAAATGGTCGCCACTGGGGACGACAGGCCTGCAGCGATATCGTTTGACCACATGGCAAACAGGGCAGGTTACTTCTGGACATGCTTCAATCGCAGCGTCTACCATGCTCTGGCTTCCCGCTGACAACTTGCCGCCACTAAAACTACAATGGGAAACCCATGGCAACCGACACCCTGACCCGTAAACCCCTGGATACCAACAATTTACCCCCGCTCGACCAGCAGGTGTTTGACTGGCTCACTAAGCGTTTTGGTGAGCCGCCCTCGCAGTTCAATCGCGTTTTGCGCTGGCGAACGGGCTGGGAGGCTACGGTGAAAGTCGGTGGCAATGACGCAGGCGTGGTAGTGCGGGCATCGCGGGGAGAAAGCTTCAAACCGCCAATTTCGCTGGAGCTGGAGGCCCGCTTGCACGATGTGATGGAGGCCAACGGCGTCCTGGTTCCCCATGTCTATGGCATGATCGAAGAGCCGCTCGCCATCGTCATGGCAAAACTTCCTGGCGGCATCAATACCGGCCTGATTGAAGACCCGGCCAACCGCTGGAAGGTGCGCAAGGAATTTGTCGAGATGCTGGCAAAGCTCAATCAGGCCCCGGCTGACGAGTTCGTCGCCGTTGGCATGCACATGGCGTCTGACCCCAGGCGCGGTTCCCTCGAATACTATCAATACAATTGCGAACATGTTCGCCGTGCGGTCGGCGGCAAGCCAATACCCTTTCTTGAATTTCTCGACAGATGGCTTGAACGTCACATGCCGACCGACCGCACCCGGGTGGGCCTGGTCACGGCCGATTCTGCACAATTCATGCACGATGATGATCGTTTCACTGGTCTGATCGATTTCGAGATGGCCTATCTCGGTGACCCGGCGGCGGAGTTTGCGGGTTTTCGCGTGCGCGATACCACCGAACCGTTGGGCGACATCGGCAAGCTGCGCGACTATTACGAACAGATCACTGGCGATCACATCCCGCGCAAACTGATCGCCTATCACACCGCTGGCTATTCCGGCACAGCAGGCTTTATCACCTGGCCGCTGGCGTTTGACTGCGATTCCGATGTGGATTTTGTCGCCTACCTGCAATTCACCATGTGCATGTGCCGCTGGGGTTTGCAGGGCGTGATGGAATTTATGGATCTCATCTCAGAGCCAATCCCCGCACCCGTAGCCAATACTGTCCTGCCATTCCCGTTTGCCGGTACCCAGGCCAAGGCAAATGCCCAAGGCTGGGCCACTGACGACAAGGCGCTGGCTTATCACCTTGAAGCTGCCGAAGCACTGGCGCAATACCTCGAGCGTTGTTCCATCTACGGGCAATCGCTGCTTGAGGCAGATCTTGCCGACATTCGCGACATCACCGGTATTGCCGCCACAACCCGGGAGGAAGCTGATCAGGTTCTGAGCGACTGGATATGTAACAAGGCCAGTGCCGAGGATGATGTGCGGCTTACGCTGTTTTTCGACCGCTGGTTCCAGCGCCAGAATTTCCTCCTGAAGGGCTGCGGTACCCAGGCGCACTACACCGAAATCTGGCTGCAACCCATCGCGCTACGGCCTGGCGAGTAACAAAGGTATTG
>Ga0209347_1002159_pt1 | contig 27212 bp, 26 predicted proteins | sample AutmiccommuBRH23_FD_187382 | JGI IMG/M metagenome (GOLD analysis project Ga0209347, IMG submission 187382) | Deep subsurface microbial communities from Mt. Terri, Switzerland - Autotrophic microbial communities BRH/23 (SPAdes) (version 2) | ecosystem: Environmental > Aquatic > Deep subsurface >...
TTCATTTGTAGCAAGCTGCTTTAGCAGGTCTATCACGATCTGCGTAGCGATGTTTTCAGTATCCCTGCCGGAAGATAGCCCGAAACTGTTGCATAACCAGTTAATATCATGCTCGAGCTTTTTCTCCCTTGGCTTTTCAAGGTTGATGAGGATGATCTGTTGTGGCATGGATTTGATTATCTCCCTGGGGGATTATATACTTTTCTGTCTTTTATCGAAATCATATCTACAAAAGTGAGACAAAATATATTTTAGTAAAAAGATTTAAGTATGAGTTTTGTTATATTGTTGTATTGTAATCCGGATGTTGCCGGAATAATTCTGGAGGATAATCTATCATGATGATCAAACCAATTGGAGAACGAGTATTAATCAAAGCTGTCAAGAAAGCAGAGGTTACAGAAAGCGGTATCTATATTCCCGATTCTGCCCAGGAAGAGAAAAAGGAAGGCATAGTGGTTGGAGTAGGGACTTTTGAAGATGGCAAGGCACTTCCGCTCAAAGTGGGGGACCATGTGATCTACGGCGGATACAAGAGCGATGAGATCGATCTCAATGGTGAGACCCATATGTTCATCGATTTTAAGGACCTACTGGCAGTAGTTGAAGAGTGAGCTGTTACATTCACTATAATGCGTTGTTAAATATGTTGTTAATACAGAGGTAATCGCATGGCTAAACAGATAATGTTTGATGAGGATGCGCGCAAAGCGTTATTGAACGGTGTGGACAAGGTTGCTAATACCGTTAAGATCACACTTGGCCCAAGGGGCAGGAACGTTGTGCTTGACAAGGCCGGAAGCCCTGTTGTCACCAATGATGGTGTAACCATTGCCAAGGAAATAGAGCTTATCGATAAGTTTGAGAATATGGGTGCCAAGCTAATAAAGGAAGTTGCTTCAAAGACGCAGGATACCACCGGGGACGGGACCACCACTGCCACTCTTCTTGCACAGGCAATGATCGCCGAAGGCTTAAGGAACATCACTTCCGGAGCCAATCCCATAGATGTCAAGAAGGGTATTGAGAAGGCTACCGTGAAGGTTGTTGCCTATCTGCAGGACAAGAGCAGGGAAGTTAAGGACAAGAGCAGGATCCTGCAGGTAGCCACGATCTCAGCCAACAACGATGAACAGATAGGCGGTCTCATTGCCGATGCAATGGATAAGGTCGGTTACAATGGCGTGATAACAGTTGAGAACTCCAAGACCATGGAAACTTCTCTTGATGTTGTGGAAGGTATGCAGTTTGACCGTGGCTTTGTTTCACCGTACATGGCAACTGACCACGAAAAGATGACCTGTGAGTTCGAAGATCCCTACATCCTTATAACTGACAGGAAGATCAGCACCATGAACCAGATCATTCCTGTGCTCGAGAAGGTTGCAAAGGAAGGAAGGCCGCTGGTTATGATCGCCCAGGATGTCGAAGGTGATGCACAGGCTGCGCTCATCCTTAATATCGTTCGCGGTTCCCTGCGCGTATGCGCTGTCAAGGCACCAGGCTTTGGGGATGAGCAGAAAGAGATGCTCGAGGACATCGCTGTGCTCACAGGTGGTATGCTCATCAGTGAAGACAAGGGCATGAAGATCGAGGAATTCTCAGAGCACATGCTAGGGCACGCCCGCAAGGTCAATATCGATAAGAACAAGACCACTATAGTTGAAGGTAAGGGTGACAGGAAGGCCATAGAGAAGAGAATGGCGCTTGTCGAATCCCAGATAAACGTCACCGATGCCGAGTTCAGGAAGAAGGAGCTCAAGAAGCGCCTTGCCAAGCTGGGAGGCGGTGTGGCTGTCATCAAGGTCGGTGCAGCAACCGAGACCGAGGTCAAGGAAAAGAAGATGAGGATCGATGACGCACTAAATGCCACAAAGGCCGCAGTAGAGGAAGGGGTCATTGCCGGCGGTGGAATTACACTATTCCATGCAGTTTCCGCGCTCGACAACCTTGATTTCGAGGGTGACCAGAAGATCGGCCTGAACATTGTCAGGCGCTCCCTTGAGGAACCTGTAAGGCAGATAGCCATCAATGCAGGACGCGAGGGTGCCGAGGTCGTTGCCAGGATAAGGGCCGGGTCCAATGACCAGTATGGCTACAACGCAAAGACCGACACATTTGAGGACCTTTTCGAAGCAGGAGTCATAGACCCCACTAAAGTTGTAAGGAGCGGGCTGCAGAATGCAGCATCGATTGCAGGCATGGTACTGACAACCGAAGCCCTTGTGGCCGACTATGATGATGAGAAGGATAAGCATACCTCGGCGATCATAATCTGATCGCTCCTTCTTTATCTTAAAGGAGGTGTTGTGCAGGATTCAAAGGCAGGAACGAGCAATAAAACTAAAGAAAGAGGTCAGGCTGACCGCTTTTACAACATATGAAAACGGATACACATGAAATATCCAGGTGTTCATTAAGGCAAAATGGTGTGATCATATGAGATTTGGACTGACGGTGGAATCCAGCAAGCATTACAAGATGGGACCCGTTCGATGAAACGAGGCAGATGCAGGATCAGATACACGATATGATCAAAGAGATGAGCTTTGGGGAAAATGGTCGGAAAGCGGTAATCTGGCGGCTTCATGCAGGCTCTGGTAATTCAGGCAGTCCCATGGTCTTACTATCGGGGTTGCTTGTGTTTGTTCTACTTTAATTTAAGGATAAGACGGAATCAAATGATCGTGGCTGCGGGAGTTACACTTTCATATATGTTGGGCCCTCTGTAGGTCTATCTACTATCAAACTATAACAGGCCATTTACCTGGCCAATTTACTATACTTATAACTTACTTATAACTTATTTATAACTTACAGATCAGAGGAATAATATGCAATTCACAGACCTAAAACTTATAGAGCCTCTTCAAAGGGCCCTTACTAAAGAAGGCTACATAGCACCGACACCTATACAGGTGCAGGCCATACCGCATCTGCTCAAGGGAAAAGACCTGATAGGTATCGCCCAGACAGGTACCGGCAAGACAGCAGCCTTCGTGCTGCCCATACTCCAGAGGATGCATGAGCGGCATAAGCACGTAACTCCCGGACTCCCGAGAGTGCTTGTGCTTGCGCCTACAAGGGAGCTTGCTGCGCAGATAGGTGACAGTTTTGCTGCATACGGTCATTTCCTGCATTTCAAGCACACTGTCGTATTCGGCGGTGTCAGTCAGGTGCCGCAGTTCAGGAGTATCTCAAAGGGAGTGGATATACTGGTAGCTACTCCGGGAAGGCTGCTGGACCTGATGGACCAGGGTATTGTCAAGCTCAGCGGTGTCGAGTTCTTTGTTCTCGATGAAGCAGACCGCATGCTTGACATGGGATTCATCAGGGATGTGAACAGGATCGTATCGATGCTGCCACATAAGCGCCAATCGCTCTTTTTCTCGGCGACCATGTCTCCGCAGATAGGTGAGCTTGCCAGGAGGCTTCTTATAGACCCTGCACGCGTCGAGGTGACCCCCCAGGCAACGACCGTGGAACGCATAGAGCAGCGCGTCTTTTTCGTGGACCAGGAGAATAAGGATGCACTTCTGCTGAGCCTTCTCAAGCAGGACCATCTGACCTGCGTGCTGGTGTTCACACGCACGAAGCACAGGGCAAACAAGGTGGCTCAGACGCTTAACAAGAATCATGTGGGTGCTGATGCCATCCATGGGAACAAATCACAAGCCCATCGCACAAGGGTGATGGACAGTTTCAGGGCCGGGGAGCTACAGGTATTGGTTGCAACCGACATAGCAGCGAGGGGTATTGATATCGAGGACATATCCCATGTCATAAACTATGACCTTCCCAATGAACCTGAGAGCTATGTGCATCGTATAGGACGTACGGCAAGGGCAGGTGCAGAAGGCACAGCATATTCGTTCTGTGCTGCGGACGAACGCAGCTTCCTTAACAGTATAGAGAAGCTCACCCGGCTGAAAATAGAGGTAGTGAAGCATCGTTATCATTCAGAACGGGCACAGAATGCAGTGGGTGATGAGGCAAAACCTGCTCCCCGAAAACCGCACGTTGCTCCGAGAAGGCCCGGACATGGCCATCACAAGCGATAGATATGCACCAATCTATCCGGCCTTTCTTTTTTATGCGCGCCGTGAGCATGGGCAAAGAGCAGGAATAGAATATGTTTGACCGATGCAGGGAATACATGGCACACATAGATTAATTAAGGGAGAAAACCGCAGTATTAATGGGAGAAGAGATCATGGATCTGAATCGTTTTACTCAGAAAGCCCAGGAGGCTGTTCAGGATTCAACAACTATCGCCGCGAGATACAGGAACCAGCAGATAGACTGCGGGCACCTGTTGCTTGCGATGCTTGAGCAGACCGGGGGGCTTGTACCGACATTGCTCCGGAATATGGATGTAGACATTCAGCGGGTAACGCAGGAAGTGGAATCCGATCTGGAGGGACTGCCCCAGGTATCCGGTCCCGGCGGCGAGCAGGTCTATATGACGCAGACTCTGCGGCGTGTGCTAGACTCCGCCTCAAGGGAAGCAGGCAAGATGAAGGACGAGTATGTCAGCGTAGAGCATCTTCTGCTTGCCATCTCTGAAGAGGGCAGCTGTTCCGGCAGTAAAATGCTTGCCTCTGAGGGCGTTACAAGGGACCGGCTTCTTAAGGCCATCAAGGACATAAGGGGCAACAGAAGGGTAACTTCGGAGAATCCTGAGGATACTATGGAGCCTCTCAGGAAGTACGGTATCGATTTCACGGAACTTGCATCCCAGGGAAAACTGGACCCTGTCATAGGCAGGGATCAGGAGATCAGGCATTCAATAGAGATCCTCTCCCGGCGCAGGAAGAACAATCCTGTGCTTATCGGCGAAGCCGGTGTAGGCAAGACCGCTATTGTGGAAGGGCTGGCTCAGCGTGTGGCAAAGAAAGATGTTCCCGAAGCCATGAAGGAGAAGAGGATCATAGCTCTCGACATGGGTGCGCTTATCGCAGGTGCCAAGTTCAGGGGCGAGTTCGAGGAGCGGCTCAAAGCGGTACTTAAGGAAGTGGCTGAATCTGAAGGCCAGATAATCCTGTTCATCGATGAGATCCACACCATAGTGGGTGCGGGTGCCACAGAAGGCGCAATGGATGCAGGTAATCTGCTCAAACCCATGCTTGCCCGCGGTGAGCTGCACTGTATCGGTGCAACGACCCTGGATGAATACCGCAAATACATCGAGAAGGATGCAGCCCTGGAACGTCGTTTCCTTCCCGTGCTTGTGGAAGAGCCCACGGTCGAGGATACCATCTCCATATTGCGTGGCCTTAAAGAAAAATATGAAGTGCACCATGGCGTACGTCTGAAGGACTCCGCACTGGTCGCTGCTGCTGTGATGAGCAATCGTTATATCTCTGACAGGTTCCTGCCTGACAAGGCTATTGACCTGGTTGACGAGGCTGCTGCCAAGAAAAGAACCGCGATCGACAGCAAGCCCGCAGAACTCGATGAGGCTGACCGCAAGATAATGCAGCTTGAGATAGAGCGTGAGGCCCTTAAGAAGGAGAAGGATGAGGCTTCCAAAGAGAGGCTTGAAGCTCTGGAAAAGGAACTTGCGGACACAAGGGCCGAATCAGATGCGATGCGGGCCAGATGGGACATGGAAAAGCAGGCAATAGCAAAGCTGAATGCACTGAAAGAGCAGATCGAGGATACCAAGGTGCAGCTTGAGCTTGCGGAGAATGATAGCAACCTGGAGCTTGCATCGCGGCTGAAGTACGGCACTCTCATCCCTCTCCAGCGGGATTATGCGCAGGAAGAGACCCATCTCAAAGAGATGCAGGGTGATATGCTCCTGAGCGAGGAGGTCGGCGAGGAGGATATTGCCGAGGTAGTGAGCCGGTGGACCCACATTCCTGTTACCAGGCTGATGGAAGGCCAGCGTGAGAAGCTCATGCACTTCGAGGAGAACCTTCACAGCCGTATAATAGGGCAGAACGAAGCTGTTAAAGCTGTAGCTGATGCGGTCATACGGAGCTATGCGGGTATCAAGGACCCAAGGAGGCCTATTGGCAGTTTCATCTTCCTGGGTCCCACTGGTGTGGGTAAGACCGAACTTGCCAAGGCGCTCGCAGCCGAGATGTTCAACGATGAGAACAACATGATACGCATTGATATGTCGGAGTATATGGAAAAGCATACCGTTGCGCGCATGATAGGTGCTCCTCCCGGATATATCGGCCATGAGGAAGGCGGGCAGCTCACAGAAGCGGTACGCAGGCGGCCTTATTCTGTCGTGCTGTTCGACGAGATCGAGAAAGCGCATCCGGACGTGTTCAATGTCATGCTGCAGATACTGGACGACGGCAGGCTTACGGATTCCAAAGGGCGCACTGTCGATTTCAAGAATACTCTGCTTATAATGACCTCCAACATCTTCGGAGGCGACCTGACACAACTGCTGGGCGACACCAGCGGGGCTTACAGGCCCGAGCAGGGTCTTCCGGAACCCCGGGGCAGGAAGGAGATCGATTATGCCGAGCTGCAGATGAGGGCTTTGCAGGAGCTTGGCAAGTATTTCAGGCCGGAGTTCCTCAATCGTATCGACGAAGTTGTTATCTTCCATGCACTGAGACCCGATGAACTGGCACAGATAGTTGAGCTCAAAGTAGCGGATCTGCAGGAGCGTCTGAAAGAGAAGCGTATATCCCTTACGATCACAGACGAGGCAAAGCTCTATCTTGGCCGGACAGGTTACAGCGAGATATTTGGAGCAAGGCCCCTTAAGCGCGTTATCCAGAACGAGGTCGAGACAAAGATAGCCAAGCTCATAATTGCAGGCAAGGTGCCGGAAGGCTCGACAGTGATAGTGAACTCAGATGGCAGGAGCATACTGGTCACGGTCACGGAGGCTGCAGGATAAGACCGTCACCGGAGCAGAAAAGCATCCGTTAAAAAATGGAGGGGATGGAGGGAGGAAATGGCTCCATCCCGCTCTTATTTAAGATCAGAATCCCGGCATACTGCGTTATAGCCCCAATGCCATCCTGATAAGAACTATCAGGCCGACGAACAGGTTAAGGACGATAAGACCTCCTACAGCCATGGCACCTGTTTTTATCATGTTCGTGTTCAGCTTTGAACCTGTATCAACCAGTGAAAGGGCTCTTTGCACTGACTCCATGGTCTCGTTAGCTTTTGATATTGCTTCTTTTGACTCTGCCAGGTTTGCGTTGAGGTTGTCAAGCAGGAGATCTATGCGTGGCTGTTCCTCGGTCCTGAAGACCTGGAGTACGCCGTGCAGCTCCTCGAGTGTCCTGGGAACCTGTGTGTTCAGGTTATCAAGCAATAGATCTATGCGTGGCTGCTCTTCTGTCTTTACGCGTTTCAGAACACCGTGCAGCTCTTCAAGTGTCCCCGGAATAACTCCGGGCACCTCCACCCATTTATTAGCCACCCTGTCATATGCTTTGTCAAGCTTCAGGGACTGCCTTGCGTAGAATGCCTTCTGGGCTTTCATGAAGTCATAGTTGCGCTGGTAGCCGTCAAACTTTGTGCTAAGGGATGCGGATATCCTGGCACCGTATGGCTGCATTGAAGACATCATATAGGTCCTGGATGCTGTCTTCCCGGTTGCGACAGCAGTGGCGGAAGAAAGAGCCCTCATGTTGACGGTGGCACTCTCCGCTGTGAGGTTATCTCCTTCTTTCAATGCACTTATAATAGCACTATTGGCCTTGACGGTCACAACGCTGTCTTTCCCGGCGGCGGACCCTATGATCGATCCCGCATTCGGGCCTGACACTCCGCCACTTTTGACGATATTTCCAGATCCACGGGTGGCACCTACCTCTACTGTGGTATCCTTCCCGATAACAGTGCCTGTATTTATGGAATCATCCCTGACCGCTCCGATGACTACTGCTTCATCTTTTATATTGCCTACAGTGGTCAGGTCATCCTTTACGTTAACGACATTGGTTATATCGTCCTTTATGTTCCCTTCATTGATCAGGTCGTCCTTAATATTTTCCTCATTGATGGTACTGTCGGCGATATTACCAATATTCATAACACTGTCAAGAATATCTGATGCATAGATATTCTCTTTTGGGACCCTGATGGAGTCTATCCCTATCTGGAACACGTTCTCAGGGTAGACGCGGATCACATCCGACATCCTGGATGTGAGAATATCCTTTCTTGTCAGCAGTTTGTTGTAGTATTGCTTGTCGATCCTGATGGCTTCAAGCCTGCCTTTGAGGGACTCATTCTGCTCAGCGGGAGGGATCGGGATCTTTGTTGTAGACACAAAGAGCTTTTTTACCTCCTGAAGTATCTCCTCACTAACTTCGAGGTTATCGTCCAGGGAAGCCAGGATATCCTCTATCATGGGCTGCTCGATAACATTGAAGCGCTCAAGTGATTCCTTTGCGTTGTAGATGCCGGTAGTCAGCACCCCTGGCTCCTGATAGAATATGTTCTGGATCTCCTTGTTCACTGCAGCAAGCCTGGCAAGAAGCTGGAACTGTTTGATGACCAGTTCCATGTTCGATACGATGTCCCAGAAGTTGAAACTGAAGCTTGACGGATCGCTTACTCCAAGAGCTTTAAGTTCATTTTCGACTTTTGCCTTCTCCAGCTTCAGGGCATTAAGCCTTGATTTCTCCTCATCCCACAGGTCTGCCTCGCTTCTTGGTGTCAGCCTGTTGATAGTAAGGAGCTCCTCTGCCTCTTTCAGAGTTGATACCAGTTGTTCTCCGATAGTCTCTATCGTTGATCCTATGACCGCGACCGCAAGTCCTGCCTCTTCTGCCGCGTTACCTGCGCTCTCAGCTGCATTGCCTGCCTGGTAAGCAGCTTTTCCGATCGTGTACAATCCGCCTGTCGCAATGCCTGCTACAACATCGAACCATCCCATGTTTTTTCCTCCGGTGAATGTTTAAAACTATTCCATTTTAATGTGTCAGTAATGTTTTATTGGCTCCTAAAAATATAAACTTAACTATATATTTTAAAAATTATACCCAAAAATGATCAGTTTCTCTCTCTCTGGAAAGGTTTTTATATATGCATATCTGAGTTGTGTATATTCTTCACACATCCCTGCTTTCAAAATCTATCAAGACTCTTTAATATATGGAGATCGAACAATGGAAATTACAGAAATTAACAGACTTGGACATGAACTGAAAGAGATACTCGGCCTGAAAACTTCTCCGGTTGCAGTCGGGCTTGCTGCTGACGAGAGCGACATTCCTCAGGGCATGGACAAAATAGATAAATCCACCCGGCACTGTCAGATGGTGGACAACGTAAGAAGGACCGGCTCTGCATTCTACACCACCCTGGACGACCATCAATGTAAGGGTGGGGCTGCTGTTATGGGTATGAGCGAGATGGGCGAGAAGCTCAAAAACGGTGAGTTCTATTTTCATCTGAATCATTTTGGCAATCTTGAGGCCGCAAGAAAGACCATGGAGAAAGTACCCCACGTCACGCCGTTCTCTGTAAAATCAATAATGTACGCCCCGCTGGAGGAGGCAACCTTCATGCCGGACATCATAGTTATTGTCACGAATCCCAGGCACGTTATGGAACTGTCCCAGGCTTTACTGTACACTTCCGGCGGCAGGATAGTTTCCAGTTTTGCAGGCAAGCAGAGCCTGTGCGGTGACGGGGTTGCCCTGCCATACACCACCGGAGAGGTAAGTGTGACCGTAGGTTGCAGCGGAAGCCGCAAGTACACACAGATACAGGATGAGGAGCTGATCATCAGCATTCCTGTGGAAATGCTTCCGGAACTGGTAAAAGCCGCAGATAAGATGTTCGGCCAGCCCTGTTAATTTGATCATTTGTAAACGCAGGCAAGGTTGATCAACCTGCCTGTTCTTACTGATTTTAAAGTACTTCAAAGCGCAAAAAAGGAGCTGTGCAAGGACACAGCTTTCAGAGGGCTTCCTGTGCTCTCTTGAAAATGAGCTCTGCAATGAGCTTGTCACTGCCAAGGGGCTTGCCATAGACTATCCTGACATCCCTGCCCTCGAATTTGACAGTTCCTTCATTGGTTTGAGGGTCGAGCTTAAGGATGGCCGGAATATCCTGTGTGATATGGATGCCGGATGCAAGGAATACGGGCACAGCGGCTATTTTTGTTACACCCGTACCTGCAAATGACTGGAGTGCCTCTTCGACAGTAGGTGTGCTGTTCTCCATAAATCCTGCCTTAACAATGTATTCCGGATGGCTTTCCGAGATCATGTCCGCTATCTCTGTTACAACCTGATTGTTGTAGGGTAATCTGCTGCCGTGTCCAATTGCGAGTATTCCAATCTTTTCAGTCATTTAATCACCTTATTATATTAGTGTTATAAATTAAGTTAAAAGTGCTACCAAAAGTGACTTTAGTTTATATCCATGTAATATAACTCTTTTGCTTTTAAGAGTAGCTTGCGGGTCTTTCCTTATAGACTCTCAGTCGAAAACGATTCTCTGCTCCATGCTGTATACATGCATGTTCGGTTTCCTTGCAAAAGCCACAAGCGTGATCCCTGCCTCATTCGCAAGCTCCACTGCTTCCCTGACAGTCGCACCTTTGCTTGCAACAAGAGGGAATCCGGCGTTAACAGCTTTTGAGACCATGGTGGACGCAAGCCGGCCTGTGGTCACCAGGGCGCACTGTGAGAGGTCCGTGCCGCTTAGCAGGGCTTTTCCGACAACCTTGTCAACGGAGCATGCCCTTCCGACATCCTCGCAGAAAAAAAGCACTTCTCCTTTGTTGTCACATATCATGGATGTGTGGGCTCCTCCTGTCCTGTGCCAGGCTTTTCCTTTCTCCTTGAGCTTTTCCACGGCATTCAGGATAGCGTCTATGCTAAAGCACGTATCAGAGGCGATATGGCGGGCAGTACCCTTGCAGTAGGACGTGGTCCCGCATCTCTGCTGGTGTGTAAGGGCTGCAAGTTCCTCTGTACCGATATCGGCCGTACAGAAGATGGAGTCTGATGTTATCCTGATGGGGCCTTTTCCTGTGCCGGGTTCGATGAAGCCTTCGCAGACAAGGAATCCCAGGGCAAGCTCTTCAAGTTCCGCAGGGCTTGCAAAAAAAGTAGTTATATGGACATCATTCACGAAAAGGTCAAACCTTTCCTCAACAATGACGTCCACATCTGAATACTGTCTATGTTTATCAGTGATCTCCAGGCACTTCATCGGGACATAAAGGGAAGAGGAAATATTTTCCTCATCCTCACGGAAGATCCCGGTCTTCCTATTACTTTCTAAGTGCCTGTTATCGCTCATGCTTCCTTTTTGGCCTTTACCTTTTCAAAGAGCATCTTGAGTGTTTCTTCGTTGCTCTTTGTTTCAGGGAACGGTGACTCTGTGAACGGTTCGAAGTGTACCGGCACATTATCCAGCCTGTAGAAAGTACCGTCACATTCCATCGCATCGATCACACCGGGCAGAACCACATCTGCTGCAGTTGTTGTCGGACATGGCGCAATATCAAGGCAGATCATTGGTATGTTTGCCAGATACTTTGCACTGTCTGCAGGTATGTGATTAACAAGGTCCCCGCACATCACGAATGCAGCGTCGACATCCTTCTCTCTGAGCAGATCGACAGTGGTGGTCTCACCGGGGTTGTACCTTGGATATCCCTTAGTGAAATCGATACCGAATGGATATCCATACAGGTAAGATGCAAGCTGGTTGAATCCTGCCACATTACAGTGACCTCTCAATGCACCAAGGTTACATTTGGTGTAGTTGTTGAGTTCCTTGACCATGTTCAGTGCTATCTCGATGTTCCTGTGCTTCCCGTAGGATGAAGAAACTCCAAGCCCTACGAAGATACCGACATACTTTGCCTCTTTCATCATCTCAACGGTCTTCTTCATCACAGCTATCGGGATACCTGTGATCTCCTCGACCGAGTGGTGAGGTTCCTTGCCGTTGAGGATCGTGAACATAGCGCTGAGTAGCTCGTAGTCGCTGTTTGGGTTAAGCTGTATGTGCATATCCGAAGCAGTTGCAGTTGGTGTTACCCTTGGATCGACCGTGATAATGGTCCTGTCAAAGCGTCCTCTCTTTGTCCAGTAGCCTCTGGGGAAGGTGCTGTATCTTGACATGTGCCTTGGCATGGATTCGAGTGCGTTCACTCCCCAGTAGATAATTACATCGGCCCTGTTCTTTGCCTGACCTGCTGTGGATCCTACGCAGCCTGCTTCCTGTATGCCCATGACTGTTGGCCCGTGGCAGATGGTTGCGTTGGAATCTGCAATTCCGCCAAGATACTCAGCGATGTGCAGTCCCACTTCCTGGGCTTCGCACGATGTTTCACTTCCAAGGAAGAAGAGCGGCTTCTTTGCATTGACCAGGATGTCTGCTGCCCTGTCAAGTGCTTCCTCCCAGCTTGCTTCCTTTACCTTGCCGTTCTCTCTGACAGTGGGCTTCCTTATCCTGTGTGAGCTCACGACTTCCTGAAATTTGGCGTTGCCCATCTTGCATGCGTTCTGGACATCTATCTTTCCGTCCTTGAACTCCACCTGGATATCGTCACATGAGCCTCCGCAGACGGGGCAGATAATGTTCTTGTAGACCATTTTATTCGCCTCCCATGTACAGCTTCAGGACAATTTCCTCGGCGCTGAGTACCTCTTCATCCGTAGGCGTAACCGTGACGGGGCTTCCCTTATAGAGCGGTGAGCCGGTAGAGAACGTGCTTGGCTCCACCACAATATTGGCCCAGATGGACCTTGGGATGAATACGTGGCCGCATCTTACCGATTCTGTTACTTTTGTATAGACCGCAATGGAATGCTTGCCGTCCCTGGCTGTAACCTTCACTTTCTCAGGACGCCCGAGTGCTTCATAATCCTGAGCACACATCCAGCAGACCCCGCACTCCTTAGTGTAGGCGGCAGAATACTTGTCGCCTCCCTTGGCAAGCCTGCCTTCTTCTATAGTACTTCCTGTATTGAGTAATGCTTGCATGAAAATCAACTCACAGATCCTCGTTGTTCTCAGCGGACACATACATTACGCCCTTTCCCTTCTGAGGAATGGCGTAGTCCCCTGCGAACTTCTTGTATTCTCCGGGGCATTCGATATCATTGAACTTGAGGTTGGATTCCACCGCTGTCTGCATGAATCCGGGAGTGAACTTCTCGATAGCTCCTCCTACAACGATAGTTCCGCCGGTCATCTCTGCTCCGACAGTCCTGATCGCATTTCCCCTGACAACTATAAGGCCGCCGTTCATGCGGGTCCCGCAGAAGTTAGCGACATTGCCGCCAATGACTATCTCTCCTCCGCTAATGCCTCCGCCTACCTGGTTACCCGCGTCGCCGTCAATGACGATGCGCCCGCCGGTCATACCACGCCAGCTTCCGCGATATGCGGACCCGACATGATCCAGTGCGTTCCCCTTAATGTGCAGGAGGCCGCCTTTCATTTCCATCCCTGGCCAGGAATCAGTGTTCCCTTCCACAAGGATCTCTCCGCCTGCCATCGAATTTCCCACATGCATTCCGGTTGAACCTTTTACATGGACCTTACCGGCGGTCATGCCCTCTCCAATGCGCTTCACTCTGGAGACATTTCCGTCGATGACAATGGTAGTATCCTGTGCAGAGCTTCCGCCATTACCCTTTACTTCAAAGAAGTCTGTGAGAGGTAGCTGCTGCGGTCCCTGCCATACAAGTAATTTTCCTATCTCTTGCACGTTCTTTCCGGCAAAGTTGTCGGGTGTGACCACTTCTGCCTCAACTGTCAGGTCGAAGTTACCTGTCGGTCTAAGAATTACTTCTGCCATTCGTTCACACCTCTGCATCGATCTTTATCGGGGTAGGGTTTGCAAGGTACTTTTCAGGTGTCGGGTAGTTGCTGAAACCTATTGTGTAGTACTTGAACCAGTTCTTGACGTCATCTATCATCTTCTTCTCTTCTTCAGCATTCACGGTTATGTCGGTGTAGTAAGTCTTCTTTTCGGGGATCGCTACTATCTCTCCCTTCTGGCAGACCACCTCTCCGCCCTTTACGGTATATGCTGCGTTCTCAAAGGCCCTGATGATGCTCTCGTAGTCGCTGACCTCAAGCTTTGCAGGGTTGATGTCGTAAATTGCCACGTCTCCGTCAGCTCCGATACCGAGGGTACCCTTGCTGTGTGAAAGGCCTATGGTCCTTGCAGCGTTCGCACGGGTGACGATCGCTATTTCGTTGAGCGTCATTTCCCTTGTCTCGCCAGCCAGGTCGGCCCTGTCGCTTGCCCATTTGTGGCATTCACTGAGGGTATCCTGCCTTGCCTTGTTTGACATCAGCCAGGCGATGACCTGCGGGTACTTTATGAACGGTCCGCCGTTGGGGCTGTCGGTGGTCATGATGCTCTTCCATGCATCCTTCACATAGAGCAGCACTTCAAGACCCATCGCCCACTGTACGCTGTGTACGGGGTTATTCTTAAGGTATGTGAACGGCAATACTCCTGAACCGCACTCACATTCGACATCAGTGTTGGACCACTTGTTGCCGGTAAGCACATACAGGTCGTGAATTGCAGGTCCGTCGCCGGTCATTACTGTGGCGTCACCGAACGGGACGCAGCCGCTGTCCATTACAACATGTTCATGGCTGTTGACATAGTCAGTGATTCCCTTCACACCGGACTCGAAGTCTCTCCAGGATGTTCCGCCGAAAGCGTTGAACTGGCAGTGTGTCAGGTACACGGATTCATGCCTTTGAGGGTTGATCTTTGTCTCAGCCCATTCAACATTCGGGTCCTTGGGTCTGGCCTTTACGTTCCTGGGGATCTTGAGGGAGTCCCTTGTGATCTCCCAGCAGCCCGGATGTCCGAGGTTGTTCGCATGCAGGTGCACGGGCATTGAGAAGCCCAGCATCTCATTAAGCTCTGTCAGGCCTTTTATTATATCTTCAGGTGTGACCTCGAAGTGGATGTTCGCCTGGTCAAGGGCATTGACGTTCTCTCCCCATCCCCAGTTCTCAACACCGGCAGGGTTGACACACTTTATACCGTAGGTCTTGTGTGTCCTCATCATCCAGGCAATGTAAGCTGCAGCCTTTTCGATGTCTCCTTCCTTCAGGTATCTCATGAGGAACCAGTTGTTACCCAATACCAGGTATCCGCCCATGTCGATCATAGGGGTGGAGCGCATTTCCTCATGGGTATGACGGGCTTCCATAGGAGGGACAGCCGCCTCAAAGACAGTTGTATAGCCCATCTTGGAATACTCGTATCCTCCCAGGTAAACGGAGGGGACACTGTAACCGCTGCCGGAGTGTGTAAGTGGCGTCTTCTTCTGGTAATATTTGTAATGGTCCTCGGGCCTCATCATTCTGCCTACGTTGACCTTGGCACCTGCCACATGTGAGTGGGAATCGACCCCACCGGGCATTACTGTCTTGCCCGATGCATCGATCTCCTTGGCATCCTTGAGCTCAGCGGCGGAAAGCTCCGTTACGACCTTTCCGTTCCTGATAAAGATGTCCATTCTTTCCCCGTTGATCTCGTTGAGGGGATCGAAGACATAACCGTTCTTGATTGCTATAGTTCCAGCCATATTATACCTCCCTTACTTCCAGTCTGATCGCATCTACGGGGCATATCATAGCGCAGGCACCGCAGGAGCCACAGAGTTCCTGATCGACCACATTGACAACACCGTTCCTGATCTCAAGGAGTTTCTTGCTGTCAACCTCATTGAGGTAGCCGGCACCTACGTTTGCGTCAGTCGCGTTAACAGGGCAGACAATTACGCAGTTACCGCATCCCAGGCATGCTTCCTCATCAACGACCAGTTCTGATGTAAGTGTCGGTCTTGGTGCTGCTGTGTTGAGCAGTTTCTTCTCAAGGAGTGCCTTCTTCTCAACTTCAGGCACTATGGCCGTTTTTGTCACCGTAATTGCATTGACCGGGCAGGACACGTCACAGGCACCACAGTATATACATGCGTCCGGGCGCTGTGCTACCTTGTCAACTCTCTCACCTGCATCCCATTCCGGGTTGAAGAGCGCGTTGCACGGGCAGGTATCCACACAGGTCCTGCATGCAACACAGGTATTCTCGTCCCTGTGCCAGGTTCCTTCAAATGGTTTCTCGACTGTGATAGCATCTACAGGACAGACTTCCATGCACCATCCGCAGTGAATACAGCATTCGTTATCGATTATCGTTTCACCATCAACACGTGCACTACCGTCATCTGCCAGCCACTGCTTTACCTCTATGCATCCCTGGGGGCAGATCTGCTCGCAGTGGCCACAGTGGACACACTTGTCGCTGACAGTCGTTTCCTTGAGTGCGACCCTGATATAGCTCTTGTCATTTACGGCTTTGCCAGCCTGTTTTAGTTCAAGTGCGCCTGTCGGGCAAGTCTTGGCACATATTCCGCACAAAATGCAGAGTTCTGATCTGTTCTCCAGGAAATCCTTCTCTATAAGTCCTCTGGCTACGGCTCCCACTGAGCCTATTACCAATGAACCTTTAGGACATGCCATTACGCACGTTCCACAACCAATACATTTTTCAGGAATGTATACAAGTTGCTTGTCGTCTTTTACTCCAAACACTAATTCGCTCATCTCATTTTCTCCGTAATCCTGCCTTTTGACTCCACATGCTTTGTAAGGTTGTTTCGCCTGGCGGACACAATAAAGGCTCTGATACCTGGAAGAGTTCAACTTTATATGCGTTCACTGGAAATCCCCTTCGTTAAGCAAAACTTCTTACTTTTGTGGCATGAATACGCCATTTTCAGTATAAGCCGGACCTTTTAGCAGAGCGCTAAAGGAACATCCCGGTTTACCTGTGTAATATCCATCTTTAATTATCGCGCCGATAACTCACAATCCATGAAGCATACAGGCTCCTGGAATTGTAAATATAGTAACACCTATTTGTTATAAAAGTATCGTTTACACATGTGTCGGATATGGCCTTGATATCCTCTATAAGTATCATTATGGTATGGTCTGAATTTCCAACATCCCACAGTAGGGGAAGTGATCCACGGTGATTATTTATACTACCTGTAACCCCTTTCTTATAGGGTAGTAACATATAAGCTAAAAGCAGTTCCATTTGCCTGACATCAGGAGATATCTGCACGGCGCCTCATTTAAAAGTATCAAGGAGTAATGGTTATGCCATTATTAAGTATAATAGGCTGCGAGCTATTCAAAAAAGAGATTGCGCAAGTCCTGCTTAAAGACGGCGCAATAGAAAGTCTTGCTATTGTGAACGGAAAAGATGCTGATCTTGAAAAGGCATTTCAAGGTACAGGAGCCAGGGTTCGGATAATATCAGCAGACTCGATCCCTGCAGACCTCCGGAAAAGCAAAGGGTTCAATGTGATCCTGACCATGCAGAGCGTTTCCCCGAAATCCAATAGTTGCAAACTCAGCCGGGAGATATATGAAAAGATCAGGTTCTATGGGAACATCTCTGACGGCATTCTTCTTCTTTATGGGCATGGTGACAGTGAACTGAATGATGTTCTCTCTGGTCTGACAGGGTCCAAATTCCGCCTGAAGGCTGTTACAGATTGCTCGGGCGTCTCATCAGGTACAGGCATGCCCCTGTGCAGGGGCAATAAGGCAGATAAAAAAAGCATCGATCAGGAAGTCTTCTCTGTTTATGAAAAACTATATGAGGATATGAAGACGGAACTGGGAATGGCAGATCGATCTTAGTGCAAAACAGTAAAAGGGGGCCTTTTAAGGCCATCCTTTATTTTTCTATGAGGCTCATGTCTTTTCCACAACAGTTGAATGTTATATTGCAGTTGTCTGAGCACCCTGTGCACTCATCGACGACCTCTAAAGTTATCCCGCATTCCTCACACTTGATTCTTTGCCCCTTGCTTAAGACATTACACGAGCTGGCAGAAGATGCCATTTATCCACTCCTCCTTTTATTTATGCAGAGCAGCTTTATCTGCTCTGATAAACAATTCTCTGCCCATGATAAATAAAGGTATCCTGTTGCATTCCGATCTCTCAGTCTCTCCAACATTTAAATATAATACCTGCAATTAGGGATGCATGTCTGAAATAAAGGGTGAAACTTGCTCCCAAACAGGTGTGATTACCCATGGCATATGAAGGGAGGGCCTATTCGCTTGGCGCAGGCACGGTCATAAATGCGATTGCAACATGGAAGGGTGCAGCTTTTGGCATCGACCTGAAAACGTTTGCACATGTAGAGCTTGATTATAGCGAAAAGACCGTTCGCGGATATATCGGGGGAATGCCGGAAGGTGATACCTCCCTGATCGAAAATTGTGTCAGGTATGTGCTGGACCACTTTGGGCTTGAGTTCGGTGGTACTGTCACGACCAGCAGCGAAGTGCCTCTTGCACGGGGGCTTAAAAGCAGTAGTGCAGCCGCTAATGCGGCAGTGCTGGCAACACTGGATGCTATCGGTGAGGAAATGGACCCTCTGGAAGCTGTAAGGCTTGGGGTCCGGGCTGCAAAGGATGCCGGCGTTACGATCACAGGTGCCTTTGATGATGCATGCGCTTCATTTCTTGGAGGTTTTGTTGTTACTGATAATCGGGAAACAGAGCTTGTCAGAAGGGAAGAGAGAAATGCTGATGTGCTGATCTTTGCGCCTGACAGGAAAGCCTTCAGTTCCGGTACGAATGTTGAACGCTCGAGGCTCATAGCACCGTGGGTGGATATCGCTTACGGTCTCACACTCGCCGGAGAGTACGAAAGGGCCATGACACTTAACGGCTTCCTTTACTGCAGTGCGCTGGGTTTTGATACCGAGTTCCTGATGCGTGCACTGGAAGCAGGTGTGAAGGGTGTGACACTCTCCGGTACCGGCCCTTCCTATGTTGCCCTTGTGGATGAGAGTTCATCACATATTTTAAGGGGTGCGTGGGAAGAATGCGGGATAAGCGGAACTATGATAAGCACAAGGATCAATAATAGCGGTGCAAGTAAGCTTTAGGTGATGAGGAACATGACCACGATCAAAGAAGTACGTGAGGAAATAGCCGGGATTGACCGTGAGATAATTGACCTTATCCACAAAAGGGTCGATCTTGCAGAAAAGGTCCTTCGCTCAAAACAGAAAGAAGGCATCCTGATCAATGACAGTCCCCAGAATCATGTAGTGCTGGAACGTGCTATGCAGGCTGCAACTGAAAGGAACCTGGATACCTCGTCCATAATGGAGATATTTGAAATCCTTATACGTATGAATATAGAGCGTCAGCATGAACTAAGTGGTGAAGGTAATCTTCCGTAGGAGTTATTTATGGTAGACATTGCAGTATTAATGGGATCAGAATCAGACCGGGCCATTGCACACAGAGTAACCAATGTGCTTGACAACAGCAAATACAGTTATGATGTACAGGTAATATCCGCCCATCGTAATCCAGTTGAGCTTGAAGAATACATTGCTCAAAGTGATTCAAAGGTCTTTATAGCCATAGCAGGGCTCTCGGCAGCTTTACCGGGTGTCATTGCTTCAAAAACCAAGAAACCCGTGATCGGAGTTCCCGTAAGTGCAAAGATGATGGGCCTGGATGCGCTGCTCTCAATTGCCCAGATGCCTCCTGGAGTTCCTGTTGCCAGCGTGGGTGTGGATAACGGTGCCAACGCAGCTCATCTTGCAATAAGGATACTGGACCTGCTCCCTTAATCCAGCCTGTTGATCTCAAAAAGGCAACAATTATCTCCATTGCCCATGGTTTCAATTACATCGACTTCCAGATCATCTCCCTTCATATTTGCAATCCTTGAGAATATTCCCCTGGAGATCGTACACAGAATGGGGTTTGATCTGGCCTCCTCCCTGCCCCATGGACAGTGATCCCCTTTTATTGTGCAGTTCTTCTTATCAGATGTATCAACTTCAAAATTAGCTCCAAGCTGGTTTATTATCTGGCAGCAAAGCTCCCCTACGGTCTCATAGGCTGCCAGGTTGCTCTCAGGGTCGGTATTCTCAAAGATGGCATCCACTACCATATCTATCATCTGATGGATGACAATACTTTTTTGTTCGGGAGGCAATGTTCTCAGGAGGGTCGGGATTATTTGTGTGAGTACTGAACGGATGCGGTTTTGCAGATATAATTTATTCTTTTCAGCTATAAGGTCTGCATGGAGGTTCTTTATCCTGAGCAGGGAGTGTATCCTCGTCAGGAGTTCAAGCTTATTCACGGGTTTTGTCAGAAATTCATCTGCTCCCGCATCAATACCCGTAATCCAGTCATTCCTTCCCGAGAGAGCTGTAACTATTATAACAGGTATGAACTGTGTTTCAGGGTCAAGTTTCAGTGATTGGCATACCTGGTAGCCGTTCATGTCAGGCATCATCACATCAAGCAGAATAATGTCAGGCAATTGGCTTTTAACCACTTCAAGTGCCTGGTGACCATTGTATGCGGTGATCAGCTCATATGTATCTTCCAGATAAGCTCTGAGTAGCTCTATATTCATTATCTCGTCGTCAACAATGAGTATTTTTGTATTCTTCCCGGTGGAAATATCAACAACTCCCTGATAATGTTATAATATGATAAGTGCTATGGCATAACCATTGAATACTTAGTTCTGCTCATATTTATATTAATATTATTATTTAGTTTTAGTGGCTCTATCCAATGGAACCTTAAATTTCCCGGGCAGATCCGGGGCTGCCGACCGCTTAGAGTTCCACAAGCTTGCTTTTGGCTCCTTTGAGCTTTATCCCTCCGGAGGTTATATCAAAAACACTCACATCAAGGGTTATCTTAGTGCTGCGCATCTTAGGTATGCTCAGGAAACGTTCGTTATTCCCTGTATATGGATTCTCTTTCACGAATAGTTTAACTGCTCCGTATGTCGAATAGTCTGCTATCTTGTGCGTCATCTCATAGGCCGCTTCATCCATGATGTACAAAGTGCTGGTATTCTGTTTTGCCAGCAGGCGGTTAAGAGTATCAAACTTATCTCTGAACTCCTTGGCAGTAAGTCCGAATGCCAGTACTCCCAGGTTATCAATGACCGCAACATCCGTGTCTTCCGGAATAAGTCTTACCAGGTCGATCATATCTATTTCTTCGATATTGAAGTCGGCCCTGTCCACCCTTAAGTGTCTGTCCAGTCCGGTCTCCTCAATTATGCTTATCTCTGCATCACTATAGTCATCAAGAAGGTGCGCCCCGCGTGCAATGCTCCTGGTCCTCAGTTCGATAACGGGTTTCATCTGAAGGAGCCCCTTCTCTATAAATGATTCAAGGCCAAGCCCCAGCATTGAGGCCTGTCCCAGCAGGTCTTCGGTTGTTTCTTCAGTCGCGACCATGACGCATTTGTTTCCGTCCATGCAGGACTTATGCAGGAAGTGAAGGCCGAAAATGGTCTTACCGGCACCCGGAACACCGGTAACAAGTATTCCCTTCCCTTTGGGGTATCCACCCCCTATCTTTTTATCCAGGTTGTCTATCCCGGTAGGCATTCTATCCATTTGTACCACTTCTGCATTGTATATTGTATTTGATTATTATTAATTTATAATAATAAAGAGTATATATTATAAATAGGTAATGATTATTAAATATTCTATACTGTGGTCTTTATTTTATAGAAGAGTATGACTGACAGTTACAGATATAAAGGCCGGAAACAAATATTTAATCTGTACATGTTGTATCGTTAAAGTCCTTTTATGTATTCAGGGGCTTATATGGGTTTTCTGACCATTGGAAAGGTCTGAAAGTTAATAAAAACCAGCAGGGGATTTAAATGAACTTGGATCTTACGATAAAGATAGGTGGAGCTGCAGGCCAGGGATTGGACACTATTGGCAGTGTGCTTTCCAAAAGCCTGCTTAAGAGCGGATTCTATGTTTTCAGCACACAGTATTATCTTTCCCGGATAAGGGGTGGCCATAACACATTCCAGATACGCATCAGCGACGCTGAGGTAAGGGCAATGGATGAGAATGTGGACATACTTATCGCCCTTGACCGTACTTCCGTCGACAGGCATCTGGATGAGATGTCGGATGGAGTAGTGATAGTTGACAGGGATGTTGTTGAACTTGAAACGGAGCATGATTCTATATTTCATGTACCCATGCTGAAAATAGCAAAGGATGTGGGCGGCAACAAGATATATACCAATACGGTTGCAGCCGGAGCTGCCATGGGATTGCTCTGCCTGGACATGGATGCCCTCAATGAGGTGCTCACTTCGATATTCAGGAAGAAAGGCCAGGAGATAATAGACAACAACCTCAAGGCATCGAAGGCAGGTTATGATTATGTAAGGGAGAATTATCCCCATGGGTGCAAGTTCAATGTATCACCCCCCGGGAAACAGGATGAGAGTATGCTCCTCTCAGGCAACGATGCCGTAGGGCTCGGAGCACTTGCTGCGGGTGTCCACTTCCTGTCAGCGTACCCGATGAGCCCCTCCACAGGCGTGCTTAATTTTATTGCAGGCCATGCAGGCGAGTTCGATGTGGTCGTTGAGCAGGCCGAGGACGAGATAGCGGCGCTCAATATGGCCCTTGGTGCATCCTTTACAGGTGCACGCTCAATGGTCACGACATCAGGAGGCGGATTCTCCCTGATGGTCGAGGCTCTTGGCCTTGCCGGGATAACCGAGACTCCGGTGGTAATCTTCCTTGCGCAACGCCCCGGGCCTGCTACCGGGCTTCCGACCATGACCGAACAGGGGGACCTGTTGTTCGCGCTGCATGCGGCACAGGGCGAATTCCCCAGATGCATCCTTGCACCGGGTACTCCTGATGAGTGCTTCTACATGACTGCAGAAGCATTCAATATTGCAGAAAAGTATCAGATGCCGGTCTTTGTCATGAGTGACCAGTACCTTGCCGATTCTATGTTCACCTGCGAGAGATTCGATACCTCAAAGGTCACTGTTGAGAGGCACCTGCTTTCCGATCAGGAATTGAGGACCAAGCATGGCGACTACCGGCGTTATAAGTTCACTCCGGGAGGCATATCCCCAAGGGCGCTTCCGGGCCAGGAAGGGGTACTTGTGCGTGCGGACAGTGATGAACATGATGAGTTCGGGTTCATTGACGAAACTCAGGAGAACAGGATACGGATGATGGATAAGAGAATGAATAAGCTCGAACTGCTGGCCGGTGAGATGAAGCCTCCGGAAGTCTATGGCCCGCATGATGCGAAGCTTACTCTGATCGGATGGGGCTCCACTTACGGCCCGCTGGCAGAGGCAGTGGATATCCTCAATAAGGACGGTCATTCAACCAACCTGGTGCATTTCAACTATATTTACCCCCTGCCGGCTGAGAGCATACGGAAGATACTTGCGGGGTCAAAGAAGAAGGTATGTGTCGAGAACAATTATACAGGCCAGTTTGCAAGTTTACTCCGGACAGAGGCCGGCATCGAAGTATCTGATAAGGTTCTGAGGTATGATGGTCTGCCCTTCACTCCGATATCCATAATAAAAGTCCTTCGGGAAAAGAAGGTGATCTGAATGGTAAGCGTAGAAGATTACGGGGATTATGAAACAGCATGGTGCCCCGGATGTGGTGATTTTAGTATACTCAAGGCTTTGAAGCATGCCCTTGCAAACCTTGGGAAAGCTCCTTCCGAGGTGCTCATGGTTTCCGGTATAGGTCAGGCAGGCAAGCTTCCACACTATCTTAATTGCAACTTTTTCAATGGGCTTCACGGCCGCACCCTCCCGCCAGCCACCGCGGCAAAGCTTGCAAACCATGAGATGACAGTGCTTGCTGTGGCAGGGGACGGGGACTGTTATGGGGAAGGCGGCAATCATTTGATCCATGCCATCAGGAGAAATCCCGATATCACTTTGATCGTGCACGACAACCAGATATACGGACTTACCAAGGGGCAGGCCTCTCCGACCAGTGAACGTGGTATGGTCTCCAAGATACAAAGGCAGGGTGTTTTCAATAATCCTCTGAAACCTCTTGCACTTGCTATCTCTCAGGACTGCTCCTTTGTCAGCAGGGGGTATGCGGGAGATGTGCCACACCTTACGGAGCTGATCATGAAAGCCATCCAGCACAGGGGCCTATCACTTGTGGAAGTGCTGCAACCCTGTGTCACCTTTAACAAGCTCAACACTTTTAAATGGTATTCGGAAAGGGTTTACAAGATAGAGGAAGGCGAGTATCCCCTGAACGACAGGGTCAAAGCCTTTGAAAGATCCCTTGAATGGGGTGAGAAGATACCTATTGGAGTGCTCTATATGAATGAAAGGCCGGTTCTGGAGGACAACCATGAGGTACTCAGGTCAGCTCCCCTTATCAGGCATAAACCGCAGACAGAAAAAGTGAACGTACTGATTGACGGCTTTATGTGACCGTCAATCTTTTTTTCCTTCCATGCGCATACTTGCTTTGATAACGACAAGCTCTTCAAAGTGACATTTAATGGCGGATAGTATCTCGGTCAGGAATCCATGTCCTTCCATCTCTCTCCTGATCTCGCCTATGCCGGTAAGGGATGATATCAGCAGCAAGATCGTCCCCCCCGGTGCAAGGTAACTGCGGGCTTCCTTTAAAAAAGGCCTGATCGCTGCACGGCCGTCAACACCCCCGTCAAAAGCGTAGTTCAGCCACCCCGGAACTTTTTCCTCATCGGATGTGGGCAGGTAAGGGGGATTGAAGATTATAAGGTCGAAAATATGCTCCTTGCGGATCCCGGCGAACATATCTGTTCTGATGACCTCAATGCCATTGGACTTTGCGCAGGCGGATGCATGGGGATTGATCTCGGTTGCAACGAGGTCCACATCTCTGTTAGCTTTGAGGACTGCGGATACAAAACCTGTGCCTGTGCCTATCTCAAGGACCCTGCTGCCATCACTGGTATGTTCTACTACCGCATCTGCAAGCAGAAATGAATCTTCCGCCGGATCATATGCATTCTCATCCAGTTCTACTTTTGCATTCCTGTAGCTGATGCAGGCCATACTATCCCTGTTGCCTGCGTCTGTAAAGGAGGTTTGCAAGGTGTGCAAGCTCCTCAGGCTCCAGGTTCTCCGGCCTTTTGTCAAGCATTTCCGCAGGAAGTTCACTGATGAAATCTCTTATGCCTTCGATGCCGATGACCTGCCTGTTCCTTATTATCGAATTGCGTATCTTCTTTCGCCTCTGGCCGAAGACAGCGGTAACGAAATCAAGGTAGTATTTCTCGTCAGCAACTTCAAACGGGGATGGCCTCGGCTTGAGCCTGACGACTGCCGAAAGCACTTCCGGGGGCGGTGAAAAGGCGCTGCGCGGGATTTCCATGATGATGGACGAATCTGCAAAATAATATGTGTTCACCGAAAGCCTGCTGTAATCCCCGGAATTTGCATGTGCTACCATCCTTTGTGCGAACTCGTACTGGTACATGAGTATTCCCAGTTCGAAATCATGCTTAAGGAGTTTGAATGTAATCTCCGAGGATATGGAATACGGGAGATTGGAAACCACTTTGTCGAATGGCGGGAAATCAACTTCAAGGACATCGCCAGGAATGATCTCGAGTTTATCGTTCTCTCCGAAACGGTCACGGAGCACATCCACAAGGACCGGGTCGCGCTCTATGGCGATCACCTTTCCTGCCCGCTTCATCAGGCGTTCTGTGAGATTACCGATACCGGCCCCGATTTCCAGTATGGTCTCATGGGCCTGGATATCTGCAGCCCCGACTATCCTGTCAAGTACAAGTTTGTCCACAAGGAAATGCTGGTCGTGGTCACCTCCACGTATGCCATATTTCCTGAGAATATTGTGAACCACGAAAAGAACACCTTGCTTATTCTTTTAGGCGCTTCGGGGGTATGGTGAATAGTCTGTACTTGATATTCTCGTCCCTGAGCTCCTCGATTATCCTGTTGGCTATGACTTTCTGGGGCGAGTGCACTCCACCCACTCTTGTGTGGAGATCCTCAAAGCTCTTGAAAGCGCCTTTTTTCTTTTCATCTATGATGGCCCACATAAGCTTCTTCCCTATGCCCGGCAGGAGCTCAAGCATGTGTAACCTGTTGGTGATGGGATGAGCCTCATTGAAGAACTTGACGAACCGTTCTTCATCGTTATTCACATTCATCTCCAGAATAAAGGGTAGCTCAAGCTGGGCGCCATGGCTCAGGTTGCTGTAGCCTATCCGGTGCTTTACATGGTCGATCTCGTCCCTGTCGCCTTCTCCTATATACACGCGAGACTGTATATTCGGATTTTTGCCTTCCTTTGGCACCAGTTCCATTAAGACAAAGTTCTTTTCACCGACGGCCTGCAACACTGGTCTTTTCTGGTAGGATGGTCTTTTGTCCTCAGTGCTTCCATAGGGCAGGTAATCAAGGATCCATGCATATTCTTCCTTTTCAGGTGGCTTTCCCCTAATTGGCATCATATTCCCTCCGGCATACCCACTGCTGATGTTACACCTTCTCTCTGTTGAAAAAAAGGATGTATCGGATATGGATTATCGGATATATATTAATCCATTGCCTCTTCGACCATTTCCAGCATCTGGTCAAGTTCAGTTTCGCTTAGAGTGAACCTTTCTTTTGCATAGAGGGACCTGAGCTCATCCCTGGTCTGTGGCATTATATCCGCTATTCTGATAGCGATATCCGGTTTCATCTTTTCCAGCACCATAAGCTTGTTAACAAGCTCTCTTGACCTTTCGGGGGAGGTCTTTGAGAACGCATCTGCATGATTGATAGCCTTACGTAACTCATAACCCAGCTCTTCTTCATTTTGCACGCGCTCCTCCAGGATCTGGTGCAAAATACCTTTCACTTCGGAAAGGGTCAGCAACTCTTCGCTCAGAATTTCCTTAACAATCATTGGTATACACTCTTCACTATTATCTCATGTTCTCTTTGTGCCATCAACTAAAATAGTTCTGATATACCCCCATTGTTGCCAACAAAGATATATCTAACGTTGTATGCAAAGACCCAATCTAATACAGTATGTCCGTATATTATCCGTTCTTCTGTGGTTTAAGGTGCTGTGGCAGGGATATAAGTTCTTTTGTAGCATTACCGTCCCTTATCTGGAGCAGGTATGCGCGACCACGCTGGCCGAGGACCTTTCCGGTCCTTCCCTGGAATCTCGGGTTTGGCATTCCTTTCTGTACGCTGGGGTCTATATCGATGTGAACCATCTGTCCCTCTGTGAATTCCTGGATAGCCTTGCTTACAGGGGAAATCCCTCTCTCTCTTACCGTCTTCTTCAGCTTGTAACGTGTACAGCACTTTTCACCATGTGATGTTGGCATTTTTTTCCT